>Ga0209633_10002999_pt1 | contig 15801 bp, 15 predicted proteins | sample Cruoilmetagenom1_FD_187290 | JGI IMG/M metagenome (GOLD analysis project Ga0209633, IMG submission 187290) | Oil polluted marine microbial communities from Coal Oil Point, Santa Barbara, California, USA - Sample 1 (SPAdes) (version 2) | ecosystem: Environmental > Aquatic > Marine > Oil seeps ... | reverse complement strand
ATGCCTATCATAGTATTCCGTAGCCTGTAATGATTTGCAAAATACCAAAAAATCACGCTCTGTAATGTAGCCAGCTCTAACATAAGCTTTTTTCTTTTTCATTGTACTAGTAGGGTAAATTGAGTCCATATATTCAAGATCAAACTTGCGGTGGGCAAATTCATGAAATCGTTCAAAACAACCGACTTTTTGTAAATTTTTTTCATTTAACGTTTCGCTATCAAGCATCAATTGATATAGATTTTTAAAATCTAGTTCATCAAAAGCATAAAGGTCTAGATCTATAGTGGCCAATATCCAGTCCTTGCCGATCAATGAAAAATATTGATTAACAGATGCAACTTTTTTAGGGGGCTTTTCTTTTAACAAGTATTCAAACCATGAAATTAATATTTTCAGGGGCATAGATAAGGGTTGGTTAAGGAGTACCTCTAAATTTACTAGCGCTCTTGCAGGTGTGCTTTTAGTTCCAGGTGATACTTTAGGTTTGATTGCCTGACGAATATTACTAATAATTGATTCGTATGCATCATTTTTAAGAGAAGGTTTACTAGTATTCTTTTTATTAGCAGATGGTCGCTTAAAAATTTTCAGTGACTTGCATTTGACCAAGTTGAGTGAAGAGTTTTGGGTAATATGTGTTTGGTAGCTTGAAGGCAAAGATGCACTCGGCACTTTTCCCAAAGTATATTCAGTTAAAGCCTCGTTCAAGTGCACTCCTTCATAATTTTCCACTACTCCTATAGCTGCATTCAATCTTGAAATAACTTATGAGTAACCTTATTTTTTATTACTTCTCTAATAAATTCTCATAACGCTAATCCGTCAAAGTCTTCATAAAAGCCACTAGCGCATTGATACGCTTAGTTTTTAGCACCGGATCTGTTTTCTGCTCTTTTAATTATTTATTTTCTACCACTTCAGACTCTGCCCATGTTTTTCATGTCTCTGGGTTGATGGTTCTTTTTTTGCTTCGACTGTTGTATTTATCGTAAAACAACGCGACGGTTCTTAAATCTTTGAATATTCCGTTGTTCATGTAAGGGTCTGTAACAGCGATGCTCCTTAGTTTTGGCATCTTGTTTTTTATCGTTGCTGGCAAGCACCTCAGGGTTTTCTAACAAGCAGTGGTCGATAAAGTCTTTTCCTTTTCCGTTCTTTTTTCTTAGTGCTAGGTTCGCTGGTACACCGATGTAGTGGTACTCGTAATTGGTGAAGGTTTCTTTTTTATATGCTTTTGATTTATTCACTTGATGACAAATATTGCAGTGAGAGAACAATTAAGAGAGTGATCTCCCTCATTTAATACCACACCATCAGTTGCTTATGTCTTTATTATTTTAAAGAGGTTTTCAGTAGCTACGTTTATTACTTATGGGCAGAAACAATGAAAGTAACAACGCTATAAGGACAAATCCAGTCGATAACCACATGCAACCTTCCAGCCCATACTGCTGATAACCCCAACCTGACAAAACCGTTCCTGCTAATCTTCCACCTGCATTTGCCATGTAATAAAAACCTACTTTTAGCGCCACACTGTCGTGATCGGCATAAGCAAGTATCAAGTAAGAATGAAGTGCGGAGTTAATAGCGAAGACAACACCAAAAATAAGTAAGCCCACGACAATGACTATTTCAGGACTCCAGTTTTGTCCTAGTGACAATGTGATACTTATAAGAATTATCAGTAATGAAAACACAGATAATTGAGCCGCTCTTGCATTGGGTGCACGTTGTTTAATTCTCAATAATACGGGTGCGCTAGCTTGCACAATGCCGTAACCAATCACCCATAGAGCGAGGAAACCACCTACCTGAGTAAACGACCAACCGAGCACTTCTGAAAGAAAAACTGGGAGAGCAACGACAAACCAAATATCTCTCGCACCAAATAAAAAAAATCGTGCTGCGGATAACCAGTTAATTGGCGCGCTATTGGAGAAGACTTTACTAAACTTTGGTTTTGCTTTTGATTTTCCTAGCTCATGCGGCAATAATAAAAACGTAATGATTAATGTAACAAATAAACCGCCAGCCAAAATCAATAATGCTACGCGAAAGCCAAACCATTCCAATAGAACAGCGCCTAAGAAAAAACCCATACCTTTGAGTGCATTTTTTGAGCCTGTAAGAATGGCTACCCATTTGAATAACCGCGCATCAGCATTGGCAGGCACAAGCGTTTTCACACTAGCTTTTGCAGACATTTTGTTTAAATCTTTGGCGATACCCGAAAACGCCTGAGCAAGCATTACAAAAGGTACGCTCAACCAAGTATTAGGCACGGTCAACATCAGTAAAGCAAATACTTGTAGCAACATACCTAGATGCATGGTGACGTTTAAACCCAAACGCGCGCCAAGCCAGCCCCCAACAAGGTTAGTTACAATGCCAAAAAATTCGTAGAACACAAATAGTATTGCCACTTGAAATGGCGAATATCCCAGCTGATGAAAATACAACACCACCAGCATTCGGATAGCACCATCAGTAAGCGTGAATGCCCAATATCCACCAGTTACTGTCAGATAATTACGAAAGCTTATCGGTGCTGCCATAGTTATAAACTAGCAGCAACTTTATCGGCTAATTCCATCATGCGATTCATATACCCCCACTCATTATCGTACCAAGCGTATATTTTAACTTGCGTACCATCAATTACCATAGTGGAAGGTGCATCTACAATCGAAGAGCGCGGATCATCTTTATAATCCACAGAGACTAATGGGCGTTCTTCATAACCCAAAATATTTTGCAGATAGCTTTCAGACGCTTCTTTAAAGTAGCCGTTAATTTCTTCGGCTGTCACTTTTCTTTTTGCCTCAAAAACAAAATCAACCAGCGAAGCGTTCAACAACGGCACCCGCACAGCTAATCCATTTAGCTTACCTTCTAGCTCAGGGAATATTTTAGTTATAGCTTTTGCAGAGCCAGTACTGGTCGGAATTAAAGATTGCCCACAAGCACGCGCTCGACGTAAATCTTTGTGACCTTTATCAATGATAGTTTGGGTATTGGTAATATCATGAATCGTCGTCATACAACCGTGTTTAATGCCAATCTTTTCATGCATGACTTTAACAATAGGTGCTAGGCAATTAGTCGTGCAAGAAGCCGCAGTTAAGAGATGATCTTCAGCAGGATTGTAATCACCATCATTAATACCATAAACGATATTCAACGCACCATCGACAGGTGCGGCAACAATCACTTTTTTGACCCCTTGATCAAAATATGCTTGAAGTTCATCTACGGTACGAAACTTTCCCGTGCATTCCAATACAATGTCGCACTCAGACCAATCTGTTTCACTAATGAGTTGATTGGTGGTGTATGTGATTTTTTTTCCATCAATGTCTATTTGATTATCAATTGCACAACATTCTGGCTCCCAGATGCCGTGTACTGAATCAAATTTTAGAAGGTGCGCAGACGTCACCGCATCACCTGATATTTCATTAATACGTAAAAACTTAAAAGCAGGATTTTCCCAAGCTACACGAATACCTAAACGCCCCATCCGCCCGAAACCATTAATACCAATTGTTGCCATTTCATACATCCTTCAAATATGTCGAACAGACTATAATACAAAAACTTTACAATAGGATTATGACAATTTTATGAAAGTTAGCTCACGCGATTTTCTTCATATTTGATAAGTCAGCATTATTAGTATAATCCTCATCTGTTATTTTACTCTTGCCTATATAACGTAATTTCTTCTTTTCTTTTATTTTATCTAGCTCAACCAGAATTAAACTATCAATGCAGTAATTAAAGTCTGGATCAATATTGAATGCGATAAACTGACAACCACCTTCTTCACATATTTCAGCATACTGCTTGTAGAGTGTCGGAACTTTAACACCTAGTTGTTTCAAGTTTTTTCTCATTTTATTAAAGCTTTTCTTATAATTACCTGAAAATGTTCTTTTCGCTAGTGTGCTATTTTCATCTGAAATATTAAAAGGCATTTTAGCAACGGCCATCGTTTCCTTCGCGCCAAATTGCTGATTATAAAAAGCAATAATAATGTCTTTACTCTTTGATGAATAAGCTTGCGATAAACTCACAGGTCCAAATAAATATTTAATTTCTGGATGCTGACGTAGATAAGCACCAATACCAAACCATAGATAATCTAAACTTCTTTTGCCCCAGTAACGCGGCTGGACAAAGCTTCGTCCTAGTTCTATTGCATCAGGCAAACAATCTTTAAATGGCTCTTTAAAATCAAATAAGGTACTGGTGTATAAACCTTCTATCCCTTTTTCTTCTACTATGGTGTTGCACGTAGCAATTCGGTACGCACCAACAATTTCTAGATCATTATCATCCCAAAGCACTAAGTGTCGATAATAGGTATCATATTGGTCAAAATCAATCACATTGCCTGTGCCTTCTTCAACCGTTCTAAAGGTCAATTCACGCAATCTACCTATTTCATGTATCACGGGACAATCAGGAATATAATCGTAAAGAAATATTTTTTTACCATCAACCGTTTCACCCAATAGTTCAGATGCATAAAGAGCCTGCTTTAAAAGCTTTCTACGGGCGGGATGTGCAATGGTTTCTACTGTATAAAAGAGTGATTTTTTCTTTCTTTTAGCCAAGCGGTACAACTGTTTTCTAAAAAGTTTAGCCAGTTGTTTATCGGATAAATTATTTTTTCCCAACTCGCAATAAGGGATTGCGTTACCGACATGAAATTGTAACTCTTGATCTTCTTTATTAAACATTTCATGTACTAACATGGCTGTGCCTAATGGCTTAAATATAGTAGACACACTGTAAAATAATGCTGAGTTTCTCGCTTCAATCAAAATAGGTAAAACAGGTGATCCAGTTTTTGCTGCAAGCCTTAAAAAGCCCGCCCTCCAAGCACCATCACGTACACCGTGAGGTTTTATTCTTGAGACCTCCCCAGCAGGAAAAATAATAAGTGCCTCTTCATTTTCTAGCACCTCGATCATTGCTTTATATTGGGTTCGGTAATTAGTTTTGCCAGACATTACTTCGACAGGAAGAAATAATGATTTCAATGGCTCTATGCTATTTAGCATGTCGTTCGCAACAATACGAACATCAGGGCGGACTGAACGTATCATTTTAAGTAATGCCAAACCATCTAAAGAGCCAATAGGATGATTAGCAACAATCACAACCCTACCTTCTGATGGAATATTATTTAATGATTTCGCTGTTGCTTGATAGGTGAAATTAAAATATTCCAACACCTTATCAAGAAAGGCGAAACCACGAAGGTGTTTATTTTTATTTATAAAGCGATTAATTTCATCTTCTTTAAAAAGCTTGCTCAAGTATTTAAACAGCTGTTTTGAACCAGGCATATCTTCCAATGCAGGTTGTTTTTCAAGAACGCTTTCTTTTAGATTCATCATTTCAAGCACCACTATTTTTAGCTATAAAAACAGTATGAAGAGCTTTTGTTAAATTATAATGACAATGAATTAATTTGAATCGCCAGATTGACAGTATTTACAAGAATCGTTACAACAATGCTTTAACATCCTGTTCAAAAAAATAACCAATCAACATAAATAAATCAGCTTGTATGCCATTGAGCTAGAACGTTAAATAAGAGGTAAGTTTGACCAATTTTCTGAGGTGTTTTTTGAGAAAAAACACCAAAAATCCGAAGAAATGAACAAAACAGCTCGTTTTAGGCTAGATGGGTCAAAAAGCTCAAATTAGCCAAAACCTCTAAAAAGGGAGGCGTATTTTATGCTGTTAAGTTAAGGAAGCTCTGATTCATGCTTTGACTTAGTCAGACCATTCTTTCTACTGGAAAATAAACAGAAAAGGTAGAACCTTTACCAACAATGCTTCGTATCTCCATTCTGCCACCGTGTCGTTGAATTATATGTTGAACAATTGCCAGGCCTAATCCTGTTCCCCCCGCATCTTGTGAGCGCCCTTTATCAACACGATAAAAGCGTTCGGTGAGGCGGGAAAGGTGTTCTGGGGCTATACCTTGACCTTTATCTTCTACGCTGAACAAACCATCACCATTTTCTAGTTTTTTCCATGTGATGATTATCTCACTTCCTTTTGGCGTGTAACGTATGGCGTTGTGAATTAAATTACTACAAACGCTAATAATTTCTGATTGTGCACCTTTAAGTATTAAATCTGGATCAAGTTTACTCAAGTCAATGGGATGAGCATTATCATCCAGATAGCTTTCATCATTACAAATTGTTTGTATTATTTCTGTAAGAGGCAGTAGCTCACTATTGTTATCACTGAGTTCTGATTTTTCAAGACGAGATAAAGTGAGTAGATCTTCAATAATACTCTGCATACGCATAGATTGTTCAGATGCGGATTCAACCGCCGGTTCTAAATGTTGTGGCAGTTTGTTATCTTCTTGCATGATTTCAAGATAACCTGCAATTACCGTTAATGGTGTACGTAATTCATGTGAGGCATTAGCAATAAAGTTTTTGCGCATTGTTTGTAAATGTACGCGTTCACTAATATCGCGCGCTATCAAGAGCTTTAAATCACCTTCAATAGGTATCAACTGCAAAGAAAGCTCAAGATGTCGGTCGTGAGGCGCTGTTATCTCAATTTCTTTTTGTTTGTTCTTGGCTAATAGTTTTTGAACTTTTGGATCTCGAATTAAGTTATCTATACGTTGACCACGGTCTTTTTTAATATCAACACGCAATAAATCTACAGAAAGCTTATTAGCCCAATCGATTTCATTATTCGTGGTTAATACAACGGTTGCATAAGGTAAGCTGGTTATTATTCCCTGAAAGCGTTTGAGCAACGTCCCCATTCTTTTTTTGCGTACATCGCTTCGCTTTTGTGTGTTTCTGATATAAAAATTTATACGCTCCCAGATACCATCGCTATCAGGCATTTTGGATGTTCTACCACCTCGTTCGAGCCACTTATGTAATTGTTGTAATTTAAATAATAACCAGCCAATATAAATACCCAAGGCAATAATAAAACTAACAAGCCAGTAGTCAGTGAGCAAACCGCCCAAAATACCTGCAAATAGAACCAGTACAAATCGCCAGCGTTCTAAGCCCCAATAATTATGATCCATTCGTGTTGCATTCCATTATCACTTATCCACAACAAAACGGTAACCAGACCCACGAATGGTTTTTAACATGGAATCAACGCCATAGATTTTTAGGGTTTTGCGTAAACGCATAATATGCACATCAACGGTACGTTCTTCAACAAAAACGGTTTGCCCCCAGACGCTATCGAGTAACTGTGTACGACTATAGAGACGATCAGGATTTTTCATGAAAAAGTGGAGTAATCGATATTCCATATCCGATATTTTAATCACTTCCCCCTTAATATGGACAGCTTTATTTTCAGGATCAATAGTGATGTCACCGCGTGTGAGTAGCTGTTGGTGATTCAAGCCCTGAGAACGACGAATTAAAGCTCGAATGCGGGCATCTAATTCTTTTAATGAAACGGGCTTTGTCATGTAGTCGTCTGCACCGACATCCAGCCCTGTTATTTTATCGGCTTCCTCTGCTCTAGCTGTTAGCATTAAAATGGGAAGTTCCTTATGCACTGACATTTCACGAATTTGAGGAATTAAATCCACACCATCAATATCAGGCAACATCCAATCCAGTAGTAATATATCTAGCGTTGATTTATGCAATTGCTCTAAAGCTTGCTTGCCATCTGCAGCTTCAATAACATCATAGTTTTTAGACGTGAGATACGTTGTTAGCATCTCACGAATAGCATTATCATCCTCTACTACAAGTACTGTAAACATGAAAAATTATACCGTTTCGTCGTCTTCTAAATCATGCGGAAAGTATTTTGAACGAATATGTTCAAGGTTGCTATGACGCACATCTTTCCCCTTAACAAGAAAAATCACATACTCACAAATATTTTGCGAATGTTCTGCAATTCGTTCTAATGAACGCGCGCACCAACTGACTCTTAATGAGGCCTTGATATGACGAGGATCTTCCATCATAAAAGTAATCAGTAAACGAGAGAGACTATCAAATTCTACATTTACCTTTGTATCTTCGCTTAATATTTTCATCGCTTGGTCTGCATCCATCCGTGCAAATGCATCCAATGAATTATGTAAAATACTTAATACCAACTCACTTAAATGTGTTAAATCAGAATGCATACCCGTTACTGATTTTTTCTTCGCTAGTTTCTTCGAATAAAGTGATATTTTTTTAGCTTCATCACCAATTCGTTCTAAGTCAGTAATGACTTTTGATACCGCAATCACCAAACGTAAATCTCGCGCAGTGGGTTGTCGTCTTGCAATTACATTAATGCAATCTTCATCAATATCAAGTTCCATTGTATTAACTTTGTCATCGGCACTTGCCACTTCCTTAGCTAATGCTTGATCGTGGTTTAATAGTGATTTAACCGCATTTTCGGCCTGTAGTTCTACAAGACCACCCATTTGCAGAACCTTACTACGAATATTTTCAAGTTCTTCGTTGTAGCGATGTGATATGTGTTGTCCGAGTTCCATTTTTTATTCCTGATTTTTGCTTTAACCAAATGTATTTATCTATTTAGATTGATAAATTAGCCGAATCGTCCAGTTATGTAGTTCTCTGTTAACTGATGCTCTGGATTAGTGAAAACCTTATCCGTCTCATTCACTTCAACCAGCTTCCCCAAATGAAAATATGCTGTTCGTTGAGAAACACGCGCTGCCTGTTGCATTGAGTGCGTCACAATGGCAATGGTGTAATTTTCTTTAAGCTCATCCATGAGCTCTTCAATTAAAGCCGTCGCAATAGGATCAAGTGCCGAAGTTGGCTCATCCATCAAAATCACTTCTGGGTCAACGGCTATCGCGCGAGCAATACATAACCGTTGTTGCTGACCACCTGATAAACCCGTACCTGGTTTTTGTAAATCATCTTTCACCTCTTTAAACAAACCCGCTTTTATTAAGCTTGATTCAACCACTTCATCTAGGTCTGAGCGATTACCTGCTAAACCATGCAAGCGGGCACCATAAGCGACATTATCGTAAATAGATTTTGGAAAAGGATTTGGCTTTTGAAACACCATACCTACGCGTGCGCGCAACAATACTGGGTCTTGTTTTTTGCCGTAAATATCTTCGCCATCTAGTGTGTGCTCGCCTGTAACACGACAGATAGGAATGGTGTCATTCATTCGATTGAGTACACGTAAATAGGTTGACTTACCACAACCAGAAGGACCAATCATAGCGATAATTTCATTATTACCAATATCGAGATCCACCCCAAAAATTGCCTGTTTATCACCGTAAAAAACATCACAGTTTCGTGAGGTCATTTTAGGATTATCAACAAAAGGTATGCCAACCGTGCCATTGATTTCAACATCAAATTCACTGCGAGTTTCTACGGCAGGTACGCTAGGCTTTGCATCGGTAGATTCAAGTGGCATTGTCGATGTGCCAGGTAGTGTACTTATTACATCATTCATATCTTAATACTCTAATAGTTCTTACTTATCTTGCCTTGAAGTGAAGCTTTACCAAGTCTTTACCAACGTTGCTCAAATCGTTTACGCAACATAATGGCAACTAAATTCATTAGCACCAAAAAGCCTAATAAAATCATTATTGCCGCCGATGTTCTTTCGGTAAAGGCTCTCTCTGGACTATCAGACCAGAGATAAATCTGTACGGGCATTACTGTTGATGGGTCCATGACGCCAGTAGGAATATCAGAGACAAACGCCACCATGCCAATCATTAACAGCGGTGCTGTTTCACCCAGTGCTTGTGCCATACCTATAATAGTTCCCGTAAGAATTCCAGGCATTGCCAATGGCAAAGTATGTTGAAATAAGGTTTGAACGCGTGATGCGCCCAAACCTATCGCCGCCTCTTTTATAGAAGGAGGTACAGACTTTATCGCTGCACGACTGGCAATAATAATAGTCGGCAAGGTCATCAAGGTTAAAACTAAGCCACCTATGAGTGGCGTTGATCGGGGCACACCAAATATATTAATATAAACCGCAAGACCCAAAAGACCAAATACAATCGAAGGCACGGCAGCTAAATTGTTAATATTGATTTCAATCAGGTCAACCCAGCGGTTGTTTTGCGGTGCAAATTCTTCTAAGTAAGCGGCGGCGGCTACAGCAATCGGAAATGATAGAAAGAGCGTTACTAACATGGTCAGCAATGAACCCACGATGGCGCCTTTCATTCCCGCTTGCTCTGGCTCTCTCGAATCACCCTCTGTAAATAACACAGTATTAAAACGTTTCTCTAAGCGCCCTTCATCGACAAGTTTATCTATCCAAACTAATTGGTAGTCTTTAACGCGTCTATCCGACTCTGGTAAATTACGATCAATATTGCCTTTCATAAAGACATCAACATCATCTTTTGCTAGAAACCAATAAGATTGTGTTGTGCCAAGTAGCGCTGGCTTATCTAACACTTTATCGCGTAAATCATATGCGGCAGACTTACTCACTAAATTTTTCAAAGCACGTTTTTGCTTGCGCCCTTTTACGCCAGGAAACATCTCATTAAGACTATTCTTAATAACTTTACTGTAGCTAGCGGAAAACAAAGCATCTTCATCTGAGCCTTTATTTATGCCGAGTGTGGCCTCATCAAGTTTCACGTCAATTTTTACATAACTCTGTTGAAAGGCAGGCAGGCCATTGCTAACAATGGTGAAAAGTAACACCAAAAGAAAAACAAAACTGATTAATAACGACACCATACCGTACAAGCGAAAACGCTTTTCTTTCGCATAACGCTTTTTTAGTCCAGCTTCAATTTTTTTCGTTGTTTCGCTCATTTAACTTGAAACCTCAGGTGTTTTTCAAATAAAGAGAGGTCAATTGGACAAACCACCCCCCCTGTTTTTTGTCGTTTTGTACGAGAAAATATCATTCGTATTGCTCCCGATACTTGCGAATAATGTGTAGCGCAACATAATTTAACAACAAGGTAATCACGAATAAGCCCAAAGCCAATGCAAATGCTGCCAATGTCTTCGGGCTATCAAATTCTTGATCGCCTGTTAGTAAGGTAACAATTTGTACCGTCACCGTTGTCACCGCTTCCAATGGATTTATCGTCAGTTTCGCTGACAAACCTGCCGCCATCACTACAATCATAGTTTCACCAATAGCGCGAGATGCAGCTAATAAAACGCCACCTACAATACCAGGTAAGGCAGCAGGTATAACGACTTGTCTAACCGTTTCAGATTGCGTAGCACCCATACCAAATGAGGCATCGCGCATCGCTTGAGGTACAGCAGAAATGACATCATCAGAAAGTGAAGATACAAAAGGAATAATCATAATACCCATCACTAAACCTGCTGCTAAAGCACTTTCGGAGGCCACGCTTAATCCAATCGACTCTCCAATGTTTCGAAGAAAAGGAGCTACGGTCAACGCAGCAAAAAAACCATAAACAACTGTAGGGATACCCGCCAGTATTTCCAAAACAGGCTTTGCAATTGCTCTGAATTTTTTGCTGGCATATTCCGATAAATAAATTGCCGATAATAAACCTAACGGCACAGCAATCAACAAGGCAATCAATGAAATCAACAGTGTACCGACAAATAAAGGAATAGCGCCGAATGAACCTGAGCTACCAACTTGGTCGGTACGTATGGACGTTTGCGGACTCCATGTTGTTCCAAAAAGAAAATCTGAAGGTGGCACAGATTTAAAGAACTGAACCGACTCGATAAGCACCGAAAAGACAATGCCAACGGTTGCAAAAATAGAGATTGCAGCACAAATAATCATCGCCCAGCGTACAACTCTTTCTACGCTATTACGGGCACGTGTTTGTGGGCTGATTAAGCGCCACCCCCATAACATACCCAGTAAAGAAATCGCAAATACAACGGCGGTTTTGGCTAAGGTGCTTATGTTTTGTAAACGCAGATAATGCGAAGCCGCTTCTCGTAAAACAGGATCAGGCTCTGCTTCAAGATTTCCTGAATCAGTAAGATTCTTGACCTCATTCATCATCAAACCAATCGCATCCTTTGATTGTGATTGTATTGACTCAGGAAATCCTGAAACGGTTAACGAAGTAACAATGCTAGAGTTAAACGCCGTCCACAAGACCAGTATCAATAAAGCAGGAATACCTGCCCAAATAGCTACCATATAACCGTAATAATGCGGGCGCGAATGTAAATTACGACGACCTTTGCCACCTACGGTACTGGAAACAGCAATGGAGCGTTTTCGACCAATAAAGAAGCTGAAAATCAGCAAGGCAACGAGTGTGATTAAAATAGTCTGGGTAGGCATGAGGAGCTGCGTCTCAAAATAATGAGGGAGGTTAAACGAGTAACTTAATAGCGTATCAAAATATTAACAATTATTCTTTGTGGTCTGAACCGTCAAAGTGCAGAGTTAGGTCATTGCCTTGTTGCACATTTATCAACGATTCAGGCCACAAAAAACAAAAAAGTCGGCAGGAAAACTAGGAGGAGATAATCCTGCCGACTGGTCAAACATTATAATTATAATTTACCGCTAGTTATTCCGCTTTTAATACAACAGGTGTTAATTCTTTAGCCGCTGTTGCAATTTCTTTACGTTTTTCTTCGCTTAAAGGAATCAAACCTTTTTCAGTTAAGTAACCATCATCACCCCACGCTTCATCATTAGTAAATTCGGCAAGGAACTCTTTAATACCCGGTACTTTTCCAACGTGGTCGTTCTTAACGTAAAAGAATAAAGGACGTGATACAGGGTAAGAACCATCTGCAATTGATTCAAATGTAATATCCACACCATCTACATTTGCGCCTTTTACCTTGTCAGAATTTTGATCAAGGAAACTAAAGCCAAATACGCCAAGTGCATCAGGGTTCTTCTCTAGCTTTTGTACGATCAAGTTGTCATTTTCACCTGCCTCGATGTAAGCGCCATCTTCACGGACTGAATGGCAAATACTTTTATATTTTTTCTTATCTGTTTTTTTCATTGCCTTAATCCAGCCAATCTTTTTACAACCACCTTCCATTGCAAGCTCAGCAAATGCATCTCGCGTTCCAGAAGTGGGTGGAGGACCTAACACTTCAATCTTAATTGCTGGTAAATCAGCATTGACTTCATTCCACATTTTGTAAGTATTATCAACAAGCTCGTCTTCTTTAGCACCTGGTACTTGCTTAGCCAAAGCCAAGAAAATATCTTTACGTGTTAATTTAAAGTCTTTACCAGTCTTAGCATTCGCAATCGCGATGCCATCAAAACCAATTTGTACTTCGGTAATGCTCTTAACGCCGTTTGATGCACACTTCTCAATCTCGCTAGCTTTCACACGACGAGAAGCATTAGTAATATCCGGCGTATCAATACCGTTGCCACTACAGAATAATTTAAAACCTCCGCCTGAACCGGTTGATTCAATCTTTGGAGTTTTGAATTTCGTCTTATTACCAAAGGTCTCTGCTACAACGGTAGCAAAAGGGTAAACCGTAGAAGAACCTACTATTTCAATATGATCACGTCCTGCTGCAAACGTAGTGGTTGTTAATGCAACCGCTGTTAAAGTCGTTGCAATTATTAATGGTAATTTTTTCATCTTACTCTCCGTCTCTGTATATAATTTCATAGTGGACATATAATAAATCACTAATGTGACAGCATTGTGACAAATGTAATATATTTAAAAAAACTTGCGCTAGATTATTAATTATCAGGCGAATACCTACTGGTGATGATACGAAGGCCAATTAGTGTAGCAATAACACCAACACTTAAAATCACCTCATCCATTTGTGATTCACGATACCAAAAGCTAATCAGCTCACCAATCAACACCACCAATGCCACATCCAAAATAAAGGTCACTTTGACACGACCCAACAATAGATAAGACTGAAAAATTCTGATTAGCTCAAGACTGGCAAGAATAATGACAATGTTCTTTATCATCGTTTCAGCACCATGCGCCCAATCATTTGGGTAGGAGTGATACAAGACAACAAAAAGGTCAAAGAACCCTGCGATCATCCAAACATAAACAGCAATCATTAAGATTCCAACGATGAAACCGATGATGCGCGCGTGCCAATCTACGTTGAAAATAAAAGTTTTGTAGATGGTGGGTTGGTTACTTTTCATTGTCATGATTACTTTATCAATTTTAATTTAGATCGGAGTAAACCAGTGCTGTATGACAAATTCATGACATATCTAATAAATCTAAGGTATTTCATAATTCTGTAACATTTAACCATTAACATTTGAGCCTTGAATATTCAGGAATATAAAAAATGTTAACCGTTAAAAAAGCTAATAAAAATGACCTTCTCATGATTAGCGCTATGGACGTAAGTACCGAGAAAGACAATCAAAACCAAGATATTCAAATTGCTGATAGCACACAAGCATGGCTAAACTGGATTGAGAATACAATCGTTTTCAAAGCGATAGATGATGACAGAAATATCGTCGGTATTATCGTTGTGCTGCCTGTTAATAATCACGGTTATTGTATTCATAAACTGCTTATTTCTAACGATAGTTCTCTTAAACCTGATGAGAACATCGCCACATTATTACTTGAAAGATTTTTAGTTAAGATAGATAAACACGAAGACAAGGCTTACGTGATCGTTCCCCCTAATGATTCAACCGCGATAGAACGCTACATTAAACATGGTTTTAATAAACAAACACTTCACCCAGAATATTTAGGGGAGAATGAAGATCACTTGATGATGTCTCGTTCTATTAAGTGGTCGGATATAAAAACAAACAATGTTTTACCATTAAACAAAATTTCTAGCTCTTCTGAAGCAACGAAAAACATAGATAGCAATCTATTCCTTAAATCAATGAATTTTAATAATTACAGAGTTAGGTGACGAGAATGATTATTGAAAAGCAAAACCTCGTCGGTGCTGGTGTCACGCTTGAGCCTTTATCTTTTAAACACCTCAGCGGCATGTATGATGTTGTTAAAATGGGCGATTTATGGAAAATGAAAGAAACGGCGATACCACCCCCCGATAAATTAGATACCTTCATTCTTAATGCCAATAATGCTTTCTTAAGTGGCGAAGAACTCATATTTGCAATTATTGATACAACTACACACCGTGTTGCAGGTAGCACACGATTCCGAAATATTAGTTTAGCGCACAAAAAAGCAGTGATTGGTCCAACCATTATTGGTACTGATTTTCAACGCACCCATGTCAATACCGAAACTAAATATCTGATGCTAAATCACGCCTTTGAAGTATGGCGCTTAAATCGCATTGAATTAATCTGTGATATTTTAAACACTCGTTCTCGTAATGCCATCACACGCTTAGGGGCAAAAGAAGAAGGCAGTATTAGAAATGACCAAATCATGCCTGATGGGCGCATTCGTGATTCTGTGCTACATAGCATCATCCAAGATGATTGGGCTGACGTGAAATATAACCTAGAAGAAAAAAGAGAACGTTACAATTATTTGCTGTCTGCTTAAACTTAATCTTAATCTTTCATAATCCCAACAATAAAGTCATCCCCTGCAAGTTATTTGTGGGGATCTGTTTAAGTACTCTAACGAGTTCAACAAAAATTTCTAAAACACAAAAACTGGAACAAACACAGTCAAGTGTCAATTATAATCTAAAACTATAATAAATAGTTAGTAGCTTTATAGAGACCTTTGCACGAAAGAGCAAAACCGTCCTAAAAATGAGATAATAGCATTTTACTTCTCAGGATCACGAAAATGGCTTGGAAAAATATTAAACAACGTAGCTTTGCCGATGATCT
>Ga0209633_10002997_pt1 | contig 15802 bp, 15 predicted proteins | sample Cruoilmetagenom1_FD_187290 | JGI IMG/M metagenome (GOLD analysis project Ga0209633, IMG submission 187290) | Oil polluted marine microbial communities from Coal Oil Point, Santa Barbara, California, USA - Sample 1 (SPAdes) (version 2) | ecosystem: Environmental > Aquatic > Marine > Oil seeps ... | reverse complement strand
TAAGACGATAATTATGGAGAATAAGATGCCTAAGATGAAAACTAATCGCGGCGCTGCAAAGCGTTTCCGCAAGCGTGCTAACGGCACGTACAAGTGTAAGCAGTCACATCTGCGCCACATCCTCACCAAGAAAAGCAGTAAACGTAAGCGTCATCTACGCGCTGGCGATGTAGTCGAGAAAGTCGACACGCCAATGGTTCGTAGAATGTTACCTTATGTTTAAGGGCTTAGTTTTAATCGGTTGATTACAGAATTTAGAGGATTATAGAAAATGGCTAGAGTAAAACGTGGTGTTACAGCCCGTGCAAAGCACAAAAAAGTATTAAAGAAAGCAAAAGGTTATTACGGTGCGCGAAGCAGAGTTTTTCGCGTAGCTAACCAAGCAGTTACTAAAGCAGGTCAGTACGCATACCGCGACCGTCGTGTAAAGAAGCGTCAATTCCGTCGTTTATGGATTGTACGTATCAACGCAGCAGCACGCATGTTTGATATGTCGTACAGTCGCTTCATGGATGGCTTAAACAAAGCAGAAATCGAAGTAGATCGTAAAATGTTGGCTGATTTAGCAGTACACGACATTGATGCGTTTGGACAGTTAGCTGAGAAGGCAAAAGCTGCCCTAGCTTAAGTTTACTGTTCAATCTGGTTGTAAACCAGATGTAAAATAATGTAAAAACGAAAGCGAGGAAAGGCATTTGCCTTCCCTCGCTTTTTTATTGGATAAAATATTTTGGAGAGACTTCAGTGAATCAACTGACAGAACTCATGGAGCAAGCTGAGAATCAGCTTGCAGATGCAAATACATTACCAGAACTGGATGAGGTACGTGTCCACTATCTTGGCAAAAAAGGCTTAATTACAGGTCAACTCAAACAACTCGGTAAATTACCACCCGAAGAACGTAAAGGTGCTGGGCAAGAAATCAATAAAGCCAAGCAAGCTATCGCAGGGCAGATTGACGCACGTAAGCTGATTTTGGAAGAAGAAGCCCTGAATGAGCGTTTGCAAAATGAAAGTCTCGATATAACTTTGCCCGGTCGCAAGATGGAAGCAGGTGGCTTACACCCTGTTACGCGTACCGCCAAACGCATCGAAGAAATCTTCATGCAATTGGGTTTTGGTGTAGAAGTAGGGCCTGAAATCGAAGATGATTATCATAACTTTACCGCCTTAAATATTCCTGATCATCATCCCTCGCGTGCCTCGCACGATACCTTTTATTTTGATGATGGCACGCTACTGCGCACCCACACATCACCCGTGCAAATTCGCACGATGGAAAACAAAGTGCCGCCCCTGCGTATTATTGCACCCGGTCGTGTTTACCGCTGTGATTCAGATGTAACCCACAGCCCAATGTTTCATCAAGTTGAAGGTTTAATGGTCGATAAGGATGTTACCTTTGCTGATTTGAAAGGTATCCTCGAAGCTTTTTTCAAAGCCTTTTTTGAAGTTGATGAGCTACCTACACGCTTCCGGCCGCATTATTTTCCGTTTACAGAACCCTCTGCTGAGACTGATATTCAGTGTGTTTTATGTTCAGGTAAGGGCTGTAAAGTTTGTGGCAATACGGGTTGGATTGAAGTTATGGGTTGTGGCATGGTGAATCCTGAAGTCTTCCGACATGTGGGGATTGATCCTGATGTATATACAGGCTTTGCCTTTGGTTTCGGTATCGACCGACTTGCGATGTTGCGCTATGGCATTGATGATTTACGAAAATTGTTCGATAACGACGTTCGTTTTCTTAAACAGTTCTCATAGGAATAAATAAAATGAAAGTAAGTGAAAACTGGTTACGCGAATGGGTCAAGCTTGATGGTAAAACAAGCGATGAAATAGAACATCAACTCATTATGTCAGGTACAGAATTAGATGGTGTTGATCCTGTTGCTTCTGCCTTTACAAACGTTGTGACAGGGCAAATAAAAAACATCGAACCACACCCCGATGCAGACCGATTGCGTGTGTGCCAAGTTGATGTTGGGGCGGATGAGAATATTCAGATTGTTACCAATGCTACGGTCGAACTTGAACAAAAAGTACCTGTTGCGATGATTGGTGCAAACTTACCCGATGAGAATGGTAAGCCCTTTAAAATTAAAAAAAGTAAACTGCGTGGCGAGCTATCTCAGGGTATGTTCTGCGGCTCAGAAACATTGGGGATGGGGTGCGGGGTCGCAGCTGAGAAATCGGGTGAAGGCTTGCTGGCGATTCCTGACTATGCGCCTCTTGGTGTAGATTTACGGGAAATATTTGATCTTGATGATGTGGTACTTGATTTAGATGCGACCCCAAACCGCGCTGACTTACTCTGCGTAGCAGGTGTGGCACGTGAGCTAGGCGTGATTATGCAAGCTCCCTTAACAACCCCAGATTCTATGAGCATTGAGTCTGTTTTGGATGAAACCTTCCCTATAAAAATCACCTGTGATGATCTTTGTCAGCGATATGCGGGTCGGATTATTCGTGATGTGAATACACAAGCTGCTACACCTGATTGGATGGTGGAAAAACTACAACGCTCCGGCATTCGTAGCCTTGGTGCGGTGGTGGATGTCACCAATTTTGTCATGTTAGAGCTGGGTCAACCGATGCATGGTTTTGACTTTGATACGCTTGAAGGTGGTATTAATGTGCGTAATGCCGAAGAAGGCGAGAAGCTAACGTTGCTTGATGGAAAAGAAGCGACTTTACGAGCGGATACCATGGTGATTGCTGATGAAAACAAAGCGCTAGCGTTGGCGGGTATTATGGGTGGAGAAGCAACATCTGTAACAGACAGCACTAAGAATATTTATTTAGAAAGTGCGTTTTTCACTCCTAATAAAATTATGGGTAAAGCACGTACTTATGGATTGCATACGGATTCATCACATCGCTTTGAACGTGGTGTTTCGCCTGATCTACAAGCCAAAGCATTGGAACGTGCCACGCAATTAATTGTAGATATTTGCGGTGGTCAAGTGGGGCAAATTACGGATGTCATTGCAAATGATGATTTGCATAAAAAATCCCCAATTGATTTCCAGAGAACAGCTATCAAACGTCACCTAGGTATTGAGGTCGATGATACGCGTGTTGCTGATATTCTAACGCGTTTAGGTTGTACAGTAGAGAGCATAAGTGAGGGTTGGAAAGTGACGCCGCCGATCTTTAGGTTTGATTTATCAACCCCAGAAGATTTAGTAGAAGAAATCGCACGAATCTACGGCTACGATAATATTCCTGCTGTATTGCGTCCGATGAAGCCATTAATTGCGCTTAAATCAGAAGGTGTGGTCAGAGAAGAAACATTACAAAACATTCTGGTCGAGCGTGGTTATCAAGAAGCGATTACCTATAGCTTTGTTCCCTCTGAAATAGAAAGCTTGCTTGCACCAGAGCAAGAGCAAATCAAACTATCCAATCCGATTTCTGAAGAGCTTGCGATTATGCGTAGCACGCTTTGGTCGGGGTTAATTCCTGCGCTTGATAAAAATGTAAAACGTCAACAATTGCGGGTTCGTTTATTTGAAAGTGGTTTAACGTTTATAAAATCAAACGAAGGCTTGCCAGAACAACGTAAAAAATTAGCAGGTGTAATTACAGGTGCTTTGTACTCAGAGCAATGGAATGAAGCCTCACGTGATGTGGGTTTTTATGATTTAAAAGGTGATGTTGAAGCATTGTTGAATGAGGCAAGCGCGCAGACGTTTACCTTTGAAAAAGCACAACATAGCTCACTGCACCCAGGTCAATCTGCAAAAATAGTATGTAACGGCAAAGAAATGGGCGTATTTGGCGCACTTCATCCTAGTCTTGAGAAGAAATTAAGTTTAGATCAACAGGTGTTTGTCTTTGAATTAGACTTGGATTTAATGGCAGATAAGAAAATTCCTGAATATGCTGGTTTATCACCTTATCCATCGGTGAGAAGAGACTTGGCTTTGCAGGTAAATGAATCAGTAAGTTATGGGCGTATCGCAAATGTATTACAAAAACTGGAAATAAACGAATTAGTTGATTCTTTGGTTTTTGATGTGTATTCCGGGGAAAACGTAGAGTTAGGGCAAAAAAGTCTAGCTTTAGGCTTGATTTTTCAGCACTTTTCACGCACTCTAGAGGAAGCTGAAATAAGTGGATACGTTGATAAAATTGTAACCACATTAGAAAATGAAGTTGGGGCAGTTTTAAGACAATAACGCGTTAACAATCCCCCGTATTGTTAAATCCCGTGTTTATTTGTTATTTTTCAAGCAGTATAAAACGTAACTCAATTTATTAGAAAAATAACCGCTAAACCCAAAGGATTAGGAGCAGTAAATGACGCTGACTAAAGCAAGTATGGTCGAATATCTGTTTGATGAATTAGGCTTGAATAAACGCGAAGCTAAAGAACTCGTTGAGATGTTTTTTGAAGAGATTCGTACCGCTTTGGAGCAAGGCAAAAATATCAAGCTTTCTGGTTTTGGTAACTTTATGCTACGCGACAAAGCACAACGCCCCGGTCGTAATCCCAAATCGGGTGAAGCAATTCCTGTTAGCGCGCGTCGAGTTGTTACTTTTCGACCTGGTCAAAAACTAAAACAAAGAGTAGAAAAATATGCTGGAAGCCTCTAATAATAATGAACTACCAGCAATACCGGGGAAACGTTATTTCACGATAGGTGAAGTGAGTGGTCTTTGTTTGGTAAAAGCACATGTACTTCGCTACTGGGAACAGGAATTTCCTGGGCTAAACCCTATGAAGCGTCGTGGTAATCGTCGTTATTATCAACGTAAAGATGTGGTATTAATTCGTCAAATTCGTAGTTTATTGCATGAGCAAGGCTATACAATTAGTGGTGCCCGCCAAAAATTATCGGGCGAAGAAGCAGGCGATGATAGTACCCAAGCGAACCAATTATCACGTCAATTGATTTCCGAGTTAGAAAGCGTATTAAAAGTTCTTAAAGCATAAATTTTAAACATAGATTTTAAACATAGATTTTAAACACGGTTTTAAAACATAGCTTTAAACAAGGTTTTAAAGTGGATTCAAGTTAGTTAGCAACTTTTTAGCACACTGGTTTAGTAATGGCTTTTTGCCCCAGTTTTTTACCAATGCTTTGGCAATTTTCTTTCAATACTAATACGCTTTTCATTTACGCTGATATAACCGCCTGTTCGTAATTCTTTTAAGATGCGGCTAATCATTTCTCTTGATGATCCTACCATTTCTGCTAAATCTTGATGGGTTAAACGTTCTGTCTCAATCGTCCCATCTATATTCTCGCTTGCCTCTTTGTAAAGAACTTGAATAAGTCGTCCATAAACATCCAATGAAGTCAGATCACAAATAGTTTTATCCATATCTCGGATACGGGTAGTAAGCGCCTTAAAAATAAGAGGGCAAATTTCTGGATATTTAAGAATAATTTCATTGAAATGTTGATGACTTAAATGTAGCACCTGTGTTTCTTCGACAGTCACAACCGAGGCTGATCGTGGCGCGTCATCCAGCAAACTTAATTCACCAAAAACATCACCAGTACCAAGAAAAGAAAAAATAGTTTGATTGCCATCTTCGTCACTGGCTAAAACCTTTAATCTACCTTTGATAACAATATATAAACTTCGCGTGTTATCACCTTGCGAAATAATAATTGTATTTCGCTTATAGTTAAATTCTTTTAAAACTTCTGATAATTCCGTGATCACTGGTTCTGATAAACCACCAAACAACTGTAATTTAGATAATTGTAGTCTACGAGTTTCTAGCGAGAGAGAAGGTTTTTCCATTTTCATATTTTTTACTTTATTAGGTATTAACTAATTATAGAAGTCTTTTTTGATTATGTGACTTATTTCACATTTTTTTTGTAAGACGCATCACCGCTTCATGTGACATTTTTATGTATCTTAAATACTAAGGATATATATATAAATGACGTAGGGAGTACGACATGAAAACCTTAGATAGAATATTAAATACAAAATTAATAAAGACATCTGAAATAAATAAGCTTCAAGTGAAAATCTTGAAAACGTACAAGAAGCTAGGGGAAACGAATAATAGCATTGATGCCATTAATCGCTTGGTAGAACAGTATTTTAGCGGTTTCAAACAATCTTCGTATTATCTTAACTCACTTAATAAAATTGTGAATGATGCGATTGCGAGTGGAGAATATAAGCGTTTTTCTTTATTAGAAGGTAATTTATTGAAAATGTCACTACACGTCATGCCTAAAGGAACACAAATCCCGTTGCATGCACATCCTGATATGTTTAGTATTACTTTTGTTGACCAAGGTGTTTTGAAAATCAAAAAAGATTCATGGGGGAGAATATCGCCATTAAAGATAAAGGATCAATCATTAAGATATTCAACTTTGAATGCGAATGAGGTAAGCACTGGCTTACCCATAAAAAACAATTTACATCAGATTCAAGCAGGCTCAGATGGCACTGTCTTTATTAGTTTAAGGGTTAAATCAGCCTATAATCACACTTTAATTAAAACACTAATTACTAAGAAGAATCTTGTTCTTTCGGGTGTATTAATGGGGCTGGCAATGCCGTTTGTGTCTTTAACAGGTACTGCCACGAGTGGCACATTTAGCGAAAAGAACACGATTAATCATGCTAAACAGAGTAATAAAGACTATTCAAAATTGGTGCTCGCAAGTGAAAAAGAACAAGTTTATCGTGAAGAAAAATTAGAAAATCATCGTATTGCCGCAAAATTTCGGGATTCGTCTAACTATGATAATCAAGTAGAAGCAGTTAAATATTATTCTAAAGAAGCTTACAACGGTGATGCAGAATCACAATACTGGCTTGGAGTAATGTTTCTAGACGGTAGCGGTACTACCGAGGATGATGACTTAGCACTGGACTGGCTTTCTAAAGCGGCTGCGCAAAACTACCCGCCAGCAGAACAATTATTGGCACACTTGTTAGCTACTAATTTTGATATGGAGTGTTGATAGCGAAAACTACGCTATCATCCCATCTGCATTAGTTCCGAAACTTCAAGCGTTCCGCCAATTTTAAGGAACGGACAGGTTTTTGACATTTCTATAACTGCTTCTAGGGAATTTGCTTCAATAATCGTAAAACCAGACATTGCGGTTGTACTACCTGCTGTCGCGTATCCTTCGGTGTTGATCACGTGTGTATCTTTAAGTGGGTTTAGCGCGCTAACAACAGCATCCCCTAACGATGCGAGCCATTCGCGATATTTTTCCATATGCTCTTTAGCGTCTTCGGGATTAGCCGGTTGCTCGCCGCCAAGGTAAATGATTATGTATTGAGCCATGTTTATTCCATTTTTGTGTATGCGTTGATATGAATCATAATTTGGATGTTCGGATTAAACAACATAAAACAAAGGCAAAGTAGGAAATAAAGGGGATAAAATTGAGGTGTTTTAATTTCTTTAAGGGAATATTTTTTCTTTTGTTACAGACTCATGGTTATTTAATCAGTAATTAAATAGCCTCGATCCCGCAACTAAGAAGATATTCATAAGTTTCATCATAGAAATCAGACTGTCTAGTTACATCATTACTGTCACCAGTTGGAATATAAATAATCATGCCTTGTCGTGCACGTGTTAGAAGAACACGGTATGCATTTTCTAAATACTGCTTTTTCTGTTCTTGGATTCGACGGTTCCACTTAGTTCCTTTAAATTCCCAATGTTCAAACTTATTTTCAATATATCTAAAATCAGCGTCCCAGCCAACTAAGCACCAATCAAGTTCTAAACCTTGGATGTCAAATTCTGTCGCAACATCTTCAAGAAAGTGGCATGACCTAATATCTTCAGAATTATTCAGAAAATAATAAGCAGCACTTAGTCTATTTTTAACGAAAACACCTTCAGGTTTTAATCGAACAGCGCCTGATGAAGCGATGAGCCCTTTGGTTTCATTGCCTCTTGCTTGTTTTCTAATCCATTGTTTAGCTTGTTGTAGGTTACGAGTGATTTTTATAGGAAATCTATCTTTAAACTGTTTGTAATAGTTATTTGCTTCATTAGGATCATTCGCAATGATGTGATGAATCATGTGAGACAGCTTTTCTGCTTTAAAAGAGCGCATTGACGTGCCTAAGTGCAAACTGCTTGCTTGGTGGTAATTTGTGAGAGTTTCTAATCGTTGAGTATCAATACTACCTGCATATTCTTTTTGGATTAGCTTTTCAGAGTAGTAAACATTCCAGTCAGTAAATTTATTTTCGAGGGCGTCTAGCCAACCAGAAATACCTGCTTCACCACTATTAATCTCTTGTCCACCACCGATTAAAGCAATAATGACACACCAGTCTTGGTGACGATTCATGACCTCTATTAGAAAATCGGGTTCAGACTGGTCAAAATCTTCTTGTCCGCGCTTTTGCCTCATAAACTTTGAAGTATGGTGTTTATCCCATGCACGCTGTGCTTCATCAAAGATGACGACTTTTTCAGGAGGTGCGTTCAAATCTTTTAAAGCATCATCCCTAAAGTGATGTACATTTTGAATAAAGCTGTGTACTTCGCTTTGAGCCTCAGCTTTGGTTCTGGCTTCTTTGCGCTCTACTTTGTCACGAACTAAAGCCTCTCTTAATACTTCAACTAAAGGAGCATTTCCTGATAAAAAAACTGAAAACTCAGCATCTTCTGTATCTGCATTTGAGGTTGCAATATTTAATCCAACTAGAGTTTTACCAGCTCCAGGCACGCCTGTAACAAAGCAAATAGATTTTTGTTTATTGGTGTTGGAATAATGAATTATTTCTTTGATTTTTTTGGTTGTGATATTTAAGTTTGTAGCGCCTGCATCATTTCGAGAAATATCATCAACCTCATGATTTGCATATAATGCTTGAGCAGCCTCAATTATAGTTGGTGTTGGTTTGTAAGATGATGCAATCCATTCCAAATGATTTAAGTTAGGTTGATCCTTAATATTTTTAGTACAGTTCTTTATAAGGCGTTTAATATTATTTTTATTAACTTTTAATGGTTGGTACACACAATCTTTTGATTTAGAAATATCTAGAGAAACTTCATCTGCCTCTGTTGCTACCAGGACGGGAATAATTATTTTTTCATGACTTCCTTCATGGAAATGACTAAGGTCAAGCGCATATCCATGAGCTTGGCGTAAATCTTGGGCAGGGTAGGTGTTTTCTCCTACTTTAAATTCGAAAACAAAGATTAGATTTTTAAAAAGTAATATAACGTCAGCTCGCCTCCCCATTCTTGGGATAAGAAACTCAAAGAAGACCTCACCCTCAGATAATGATGCAAACTCGGTTTGTAATATTTCTATTTGTTTTTTCCAAGCCCCTGTTTGTAAATGTTCAATTTGTTGTGGGTGGTTCTGGGTGATTTTCCCAATAATAGAATCAGCGCTCTCATTAAGAAAAGCATGCAAGTTTTCTGAGTAATAGGCTCTTGTTGTCATTAAGACTCACCGAACAGAAATAGTTCAGAGGGAGGAACTTCGAGCGCTTCGGCTAAACGAACAATATTGATTAAACTGATATTTCTAACGCCACGTTCTACGCCACTGATGTAAGTTCTATCTAAGTCAGCTATTTGGGAAAGCTTCTCTTGGCTTAAATTTCTAGAGACTCTAATGTTTTTAAGGTGTTGCCCAAATTCTTTTAAAATATTTTCTGAACTCATTACAAACTCACATTGTTGATTGTAATGATGATGTTATTATGTGACTTATTAGTCTACGGACTATGAGTCACATTAATTGCTGTGAGGGAATTGTCATTGTTTTTAGAATCAAGTAAATCAACAGATTTCAAATTTAATATTGTTGGTAGGCAACTATCCGCCAGCCAGATAGAAGAAATTAACAGCATAACGGGTCGCTCAAAGGTAAAGACGCGAATGAAGGAGCTTCAATGCTTGTCTTGTATGTTTGACTTTGTAGAAGTGGAAAGTCGGATGTTTTCTAATAACTTGATACTGATTGATAGCGCTCTTCCTGAAATTTTTGCATATATGATATTGCGCTTTTACCTTGGGTCACAGCCAAATACTTTTGATTTGATTACAGGTATTGAACAAGATAATTTGTTAAATTTTGATACATCAAAAAATCACCCATTTTATATTTATAAAGTTCAACGACTATTTAATCATGTCGCACTAGGTATGTTGCCCAATAAGTTATGGAAGGGTGACTGTGGCCTCTATGAGGAGATTAGATTAGATAATTTTCTAATTTACAACACTAAGTTTGAGGAGGTATTAAACCCACGGCATGAGTTTGGTAAAATCTATATTGAAAATAAAAAGCTTTATATTAATTTAAATTTACAAATTAGAAAAAATATTGGAGGTTAGAAGCCCCCACCTATTTGCATCAATTCAGGAACTTCAAGCGCTTCATTAATTTCTATAAATGTACAAAATTTTACTATTTCCTAAACAATGCTAAAGAATTTACTCAATAATAGTAAAGCAAGGCATGATTGTTGAGCTTCTGGGTCAGTCTTATCCTTCAATTTATTACGAGGATATAGTTAGGATAAGCACAATAAACAATAGTCTTTTATGTTTATAATACGGCCATTATTTTTAACTTAAATCCACTATGAAAAACTTTATCCAAGAACTCACATGGCGTGGAATGATCCACGACGTAATGCCCGGTGCAGAAGAACATTTAAACGAAGCGATGCGCTCTGCTTATGTGGGTTTTGATCCTACAGCGGATTCTTTGCATATCGGTAACCTTGTGCCGATTATGTTATTGGCGCATTTACAGCGTTGTGGGCATAAACCTGTGGCGTTGGTGGGTGGAGCTACGGGGATGATTGGTGACCCTTCTGGTAAGTCGGTTGAGCGTAATTTATTAGATGAAACGACTTTACGCCATAATCAAGATGCGATTCAAAAGCAGTTAGCACATTTTCTAAATTTCGATGACGAGTCTGCTAAGAATTCAGCGGTTATGGTCAATAACTACGACTGGATGAAGGACTTTTCATTCCTCGAATTTATTCGTGATGTGGGTAAGCACATTACGGTGAATTACATGATGGCGAAGGATTCAGTAAAGAACCGTATCACTTCCGATAGCTCAGATGACGGTGGTTCAGAAGGCATGAGCTTTACTGAGTTTACCTATCAGCTGGTGCAAGGTTATGACTTTTTGCATTTGTATCGCGAGAATAATTGTACTTTGCAAATGGGTGGTAGCGATCAGTGGGGCAATATCACCACGGGTACTGAATTGGTGCGCAGAATAGGGCGCGGCAAAGCCTTTGCGATTACCTGTCCGTTGATTACAAAAGCGGATGGTTCTAAATTCGGCAAGAGTGAAGGCGGTAATGTTTGGTTGGATGCGGCGCGCACATCGCCTTACAAATTCTACCAATACTGGCTAAATTCGGGTGACGAAGACAGTGAAAAATACATTCGTATCTTTACTTTCTTAGAAGAGAGTGAGATCGATGCGCTAATCGCCGAGCATAACGAAGCCAAGCACATGCGTGTTTTGCAAAAGCGTTTAGCCAGTGAGATTACGGCGATGGTGCATTCGGATGCAGATTTAGAAAATGCCATTAAAGCCAGTTCAATATTGTTCGGTAAGTCAACCAGTGATGATTTAAAAGCGTTGGATGAGCAAACCTTTTTAGATGTGTTTGATGGTGTGCCACAGGCTGAAGTTGCGATGGCTGAAATTGAAAAAGGTTATGACATCGTCTCTGCTTTGGCGACGGATACCAACTTTTTGAAATCAAACAGCGAAGTGCGTAGGGCGCTAAAAGAGAATTCCATCTCGGTGAACAAAGAGAAGGTTTCAGGTGAAGAATATAAGATTACAACAACGGATTTAATCAATAATAAATTTGTGCTGTTACAGCGTGGCAAGAAAAATTATTTTGTGTTGAAAGTTGTTTAATGGCACTTTATTTTTGTTTAAGAGGCAGTGACAAAACACCCGCAATCATCAAAAAAGCAGTAGAAAACCACAAGCATCCCACCAGCCCAACTTGTTGATACACCAGTCCTGAAAGAACTGTGCCAGTCAGTCGTCCACCTGCATTTGCCATATAATAAAAACCCACATTCATTGCTACTTTGTCATGGTCGGCATAGGCCAGAATCAGGTAAGAATGTACTGCCGAGTTGATGGCGAATACCACGCCAAACACAAATAAACCTGAAATAAGCGTGGTAGTGGGATTTAACTCCTGTGCCAGCGCAAGCGCAATTCCTGCTGGAATTAAGGTGAGTCCAAAAGCGAGGATTTGCGCGGTAAAGCCTGTGGGTGTGTGTTGTTTTAAAATTTTGGGGGAGAGGGCTTGCACGAATCCATAAGCGATTATCCATAAGGCGATGAAACTACCCACTTGTGAAAAACTCCAATTTAACTTTTCATAAAGAAACACTGGGAGGGCGACGACAAACCATATGTCGCGAGCACCGAATAAGAAAAACCGAGCGGCGGATAGCCAGTTAATTTCTTTAGTGTTGGAAAAGACATGGGTAAATTTAGGCTTGTTTTTGGATTTCCCGATTTCTTTAGGTAATAGCACAAAGGTGCTGACTAAAACCAAAAATAATCCACCCGCAAGAATAAAAAGTGCGGTACGAAAACTGCTTACGTCCAATAAAAATGCCCCTAAAAAGAAACCGACGCCTTTAAGTGTGTTTTTAGATCCGGTTAAAACCGCCACCCATTTAAATAGTTTGGGGTTCTCTTTTGCCGAACTGACTAAGCTTTTAACGCCTGCTTTTGCAGACATTTTGTTTAAATCTTTAGCAATGCCAGACAAGGCTTGCGCGAGCATCACATACGCAACCGATAGCATCGAATCGGATACGGTTAGCATTAATAACGCAACAATTTGTAGCGCCATGCCAATGTGCATGGTGATATTTAAGCCTAATTTAGCACCAAGCCATCCACCCACTAAATTGGTGATGATGCCAAAGAATTCATAAAACAAAAACAGCATGGCTACTTCAAAAGGGGAGTAACCCAGCAAGTGGAAATACAGCACCACCAACATACGAATCGCGCCGTCGGTGAGGGTGAAAGCCCAATAGCCTAAGGTGATTGTGGCGTAATTCTTAAGGTCTTTATCGGATGATGACATTTGGCAGCATTAGATCGTATTAAACAACATTAGACAGGATTTTGCGGGGTTTATGGTGACGGGATTTTAACATGGATATAATGACGCGAATATGACAAACGAATTTCATTGTATTCTGAAAGGGTTTGGTCGAGTTGAATTTAATCTTGTGAGAATTTGTAAAAGGCGCTGTAATCTATGGATAAAAAATCAAATAATAAACTTTCCCAAGAAACAAGTCCCTATCTTTTACAACACGCAGATAACCCAGTCGACTGGTATCCATGGGGAAAGGAAGCTTTGGTGCTAGCCAAAACTCACAATAAACCGATTCTACTTTCTATTGGATATTCCGCCTGTCATTGGTGCCATGTGATGGCGCACGAATCGTTTGAGGATGAGAATACGGCGATATTGATGAATGAGCATTTTGTCAATATTAAAGTAGATCGCGAAGAACGCCCTGATCTTGATAAGCTATACCAAAGTGTGCACCAGATGTTGACGCAACGTTCTGGCGGATGGCCATTGACGATGTTTTTAATGCCGGATGATCAAATGCCTTTTTTTGGCGGAACTTACTTTCCTGATAAACCGCGTTATCAAATGCCCTCGTTTAAGCAGTTGCTGTTTCAGGTGTCGAATTTATTTAAAGAACGTAAAGATGACATTCAAAAACAAAATGATTCTTTAGCAGATGCTTTAAGCAGTATATATAAAGCACAGAATCCAATAAGCAGCTTAAGTAGCGCATCACTTGACCAAGCACGCTTAGATTTGCAACAGCAGTTTGATCACGAGCAGGGTGGCTTTGGTGTTGCACCGAAATTTCCGCATACTCCTTTTATTGAGCGTTTGCTCCGACATGCTTCTGGGCAAGATACTATAGATGAAAAAGCGCTTTCAATTGCCACTTTTACATTGGAGAAAATGGCGCGTGGCGGAGTGAACGATCAACTCGGTGGTGGCTTCTGCCGTTATTCGACCGATAATGATTGGATGATTCCACATTTTGAAAAGATGCTCTACGACAACGGTTGTTTGCTAGCAGAATATGTTCATGCCAATGCGCTTAAACCAAGTCCTTTATTTGAGCGTACTTGCCATGAGACTGCGCAGTGGGTAATGCGTGAAATGCAAACAGAGCAGGGCGGCTATTGTTCTAGTTTTGATGCAGATTCAAAAGATGAAAAAGGTCATGCACACGAAGGTTTATTTTATGTGTGGACACCTAAAGAAGTCGCTCAGATTTTAAATGAGCAAGAAAACGCGGTATTTTCTCGTCGTTTTGGCTTGGATAAAAAAGCCAATTTTGAGGGCAATTGGCATCTTCATATTTATGCAACAATGCAAGAGCTGGCAGAAGAATTTAATCAGCCACAAGAAGCGTTAAATAAACTAATTGATTCTGCTAAATCGAAGCTACAAGCCGTGCGCCAGAAACGCATTTGGCCGGGACGTGATGATAAAATACTGACATCGTGGAATGGCTTGATGATTCGCGGCATGGCGTTATCAGCACGTTTTTTACAAAAGCCTGAATACGCCAGAAGCGCTACGCAAGCGGTAGATTTTATTCGTTCGACACTTTGGTCTAAGAATAAGGGTGAAAATGGGCGATTACTTGCAACCTATAAGGACGGTAAAGCCCACCTTAATGCCTATTTAGATGATTATGCTTTTTTGCTGGATGCCTTATTAGAATTGTTACAAGTGCGTTGGCGAGCGATAGATTTAGACTTTGCTGTAGACATTGCAGATACTTTGCTAGAACAGTTTGAAGATAAAGAAAACGGTGGGTTTTGGTTTGTTTCGCACGATCATGAACAACTTATTCAACGCCCCAAAACCTATGCAGATGATGCCATTCCAAACGGCAATGGCGTAGCTGTGTTTGCCTTAGCGCGTTTGGGTTATTTACTGGGTGAAACAAAATATTTAATTTCTGCAGAGCGTGCTTTAAAAAATGCCTCAACAGGTATAAATCAAGCACCCACTGCGCACTGTACTTTATTAAAAGGCTTGGAAGAATATTTAAACCAGCCGCAAACAGTGATTATTCGGGGTGGGGAAGCCGAACTTGAAACATTAAAAACTAAAATGAATACACAATTTATGCCGCGTAGGCAGTGCTATTTTATTCCTGAAAATGAACAAGGCCTACCTGATGGTTTAATAGATAAAAAGCCTGCTGGTCCTGTTGATAAGGGTGAACTTGTTGCGTATATATGCGAAGGCATGACTTGTCAGCAAGCAATTAAGGGAGAATTGATTGTCGCTAACTTATAATAATTTAGTGATTTATTTAGTCATATCTTCAATTGCTTTACGTTTTAAATTTTCTGATTTGTTGAGTTGTCTTTCAAGGTCTTTAGCCTTATCAAGCGCATCAATTTGATGTGATAGTATATTATTTGCTTCTTCTGTTTTTTCTTGAGGTGCTTTTTTTTCACAGCCTGCTAAGGCGATTGTTCCAAGAAGGAGGGCGGTTATAGTAAGGCTGAACCTTTTCATTATTCTTTCTCATGGTTTCTATTATCGTGATATTAGCATGTTGATAGATTAAAGTTGTTTGTTAAACCGTTACACTCCTATGGTAATACTCCCAATTGATCTTGGTTTATGTATAATCTCATCCCCCGTTGAAATTTTGAAGGACTCTCCATGAGTGCAAGTGAAGGCTGTACAGACGACAGCTGTGATTTACCTGATTCTCTCCCCGATATTGCTAACGAGC
>Ga0209633_10002995_pt1 | contig 15818 bp, 14 predicted proteins | sample Cruoilmetagenom1_FD_187290 | JGI IMG/M metagenome (GOLD analysis project Ga0209633, IMG submission 187290) | Oil polluted marine microbial communities from Coal Oil Point, Santa Barbara, California, USA - Sample 1 (SPAdes) (version 2) | ecosystem: Environmental > Aquatic > Marine > Oil seeps ... | reverse complement strand
GGCCATCCGGAGTTATCTAGCCTATCCATTCCGGTAACAAGTATGTAAGAAGACTCATCTGGATGTTCTCAATAGTGGCGGTGAGAGCTGTACCACAGTATCGAGCCTACTTTCGGCGCTGGGTTGCTCAGGGTAAACCTAAGATGGACATTCTTGTGGCTGTAGGGCGTAAGCTCCTCTCCACCTTCTATGCCATCCTAAAGAGGGGGGGTACCCTACAACCCCAATTGGGAGGTGAATTGCCATTTTGCCCCGGCAAGGAGTTGACATCAATATACTAATCAGGCTCCAAAGACCGGGATAAGCGGACTACGTATCTTTTTCCCTATGGTGTAGCTGTGCTTGGAGTTCATGGTACTTGTTGACATACTCGTGGATCGCTACCACTACAGCGGCATGGCTCCAGGTCAGCGGTGATACACTGAGGGGGGCACAGCTATAAGGATGAACCTGCTCAGCAAGAACACCACTGGGGAGGGCACAACGCTGAGCCCAGATAAGGATTTGCAGGGCTGGCTTTAGATCATCTACCGATTGAGCTCGGGCAATATGGTATTGTGCTATCCACATAGTGCAGATAAACCAGGGATTACCGGGGATATTAGCGATGTCCTGACTGACTTGCTGATAGCGGTCGTTCTCATAGCGGGCAATGCCTCCCACCTCGGTCTTACACCAAAGCCTGTCCATAAGTGCTGCCATTGTGCTCTCGATAAGGGGATCAGCAGCTTGGAGCATGCCGAAGAGAAATGGACCGCAAATACTGCTATCGATAGTATAGTCCGGTTCCACCACACCGTCAGTGTCAACCTTGATCGAGCGCAAGAAGCGTCCCAACTTCTTGTCAAAAAGATACTCAATAGCAGCCTCTTTGATTTCAGCAGCAGCCTGGCGGTACTGTTTCGTGAGTGCTACCTCACCAAACATTTCCGTGAAGTTGGCCGCAGCTTGTAAGCCTGCCCAGACCGCGGCCACCGTAAAGGAGTGGATGCCACGGCGTTCCTCCCAAAGGTCATATGAAGGTGCTGGAAGGTTGGTATGAGGCTCTCTATAGCTAACCATAAAGTCGGCAGCGTTCTTAATCAGGTTTCGATAATGGGAACGGATGAACTCTACATTGTGGAACTTATTGTAGTGGTGCCAAAGGCTATATATGACTAGAGCAGTCTCATCCTCTTGAATTGGCAGTTGCGGCTTGCCCTCCTCGTCTGCCCACGGCATCCAGTGACCTGCCAGACACCCATCGGAGGTATACTTGTGAAGGAGGTAGCCTTCACTGGTGATGGCACTGGCACAAAAATCGAAGAACTTGTGACTGACTTCATCATAGTTGGCCATGTCCAGGGCCTTGGCTGTGAAGGCGCCATCGCGACCCCACACATAAGAATAGGTATCCCGCAAGACCTTGATGATGTCGGAGTCAGCGCTGGCGATGATGGCACCGCGGTTATCAATCTGCACGCGCATAGTGAGCAAGCTGCGTCGGTACAGGTCCAATATAGAGGCCGGCAGGTTGGCAAAGTCCAGCGATTCCTTATTCACCCAAGCTCGCCAGTAGTCACGAGTGCGTATGATGAATGACTCAGGTCCGCGTTCGTGAACCAGGGCATCGAGTTCCTCGACTCCGTGGAAGCGGGTACTTGCCGCCAGCCAGTGATAAATGGTTGAATTTCCCCTAGCGGGCACAGCGGTATCATAGAGCCCGATGACGCCCTCAGCGAATCCACACGTAAGAGGCACCCTCCCCAATTCGCCATCTTCAGCATCGCGCCATGCACTTCGCTTATCTTCCGATTTTTTCCTCCCAGTTGTCCAATGGTCAATGCCGATCTTTCTATTTACCTGGCCACTGGCCAGGAAATAACGCCGCTCTTTGTACATCACCAACGCTCTCAGTCTTGGGTGGTAGTAGATAGTATCGCCGATTTCATTGCCTAGAATCCGTAGTTCATAATGGAAGAATAGGCGTACATCGCGGGGATGCCCTCGGTGATTGGCTATATCAACCCGCCTGAAAAAGATGTCCCTGTGAAAGTCCACGACATCAGAGAAAGTGAGAGTAAGCCCTATTGCAGGATTAGCGGCGGTAACATGGGTGACCAGACTCTCGTTTTCATAGGCCATTTCCTTTTGCCACTCGGGGCTGTCAATCCAGGTGAAGCTTCCGTCAACCCAGATGCCAGTATGTGATACACAACCTTCGGCATGGTTTTCCTTGCCGACATAAGGATAGTAGATATCCCGGATGTTGTAATCGATATCGAAATTGATGAGCAGGTTGCCATTGCCCACAGGTAAGTCTCTGGGCATGTTAGTTGTTAGATTACCCCCTCTCTCGGTTTAATACACTATTATAGACCTCTAGGGTTTTCTGAGCTACCCAATCCCATGAAAGTTTTTCTGCAGTCTTTCTGGCGCGCTCACCCATGGTCTTTCTAAGTTCGGCGTCTGAAAACAGCAGCTTGATTTTTGCCGCCAGGTTGTTTATGTCGCCGGGATCGCTCAACAAAAGGCCATCGACCCCGTCAGTTATAAAGTCAGCAGCTCCGGCAACCCTGCTGGTTATTACCGGTAAGCCGCTGGCCATGGCCTCGATGATGACCAGACCAAAGGGCTCATATATGGTAGGAAAAACGAATACATCGCTAGCAGCATAGTATTCCCACAGAACGCTGCTGTGAGAAACAAAGATTATTCTTTCCCTCACCTGCTTTAGCTCCGCAATCTCTCCATAGAATTTCTCGTCGCCGCTACCAACGATCAAAAGTTTGACATCCAGCCTCGGAAGCAGCGAAAGCGCTTCTATGATATAGCGCAGTCCCTTTCTCTCCCAGTAACTCCCGGTAAACATGAGAGTAAAATCACCATTGGATATGCCATGCTTTTGTCTGACCCTATCCCTGTAGAGTGGCCGATTGGCTGGGTTAAACATCTTCAGATCTACCCCATTAGGGATTACGATAATACTTTCGGCGGCGTCGCCGTAGTGGCGAACGAACTCCCCTTTCATGGACTGTGAAACTACGATATGCGCTTTAGGGCTATTGCGGCCGAATGTTAGTCCCTCAACAAAGGCGGCTAATCTACGATACATCCTTTGGTCAAGGGCTTTCAGTTTTTGCGATGCACTCTTATGCGGGATCTCAATTATGTTGGCTTTCTCAAGACGAAGCCCCTCCCTTTCACAGAAATGAAAGGTGATAACATCAGTGGAAAAGGCCCAAACATACCCATGGATGATATCAAAGTCCCTTTTTCTGAGGAGCGAAAGAACGGCAAAGATGATGGTACTGGATACCAAGAAGGAAATGTGGGCTAAGAACTCGGGATGCGTAACTACTGGCACCCTATGGTGCTTAATTTTGGACAGGTCGATTCCCTCAATAGTGTGAGAGAAAACCGAAACCTGATGGTCTTCACAAAGCCTCTCGATCAGGGCAGCAATGACTTTTGCTGGCCCTGTATGATGACTGACACTAGGTGCAATGAAGGCAATCTTCAAACTTATCTCTTGAAGGTGCCTTCAGCGTAGAGAGCTTACTATACAGTTCCTTTACAGGAAGGCAACGCTTCCTTGGCTCCAAGAGCTAGTACCGACTCCACCCACCGGGGCCACCTCTAGCATGGCGCTTACCCTTTGGGACTACCAACATTATACACCCAATGAGCACAGTGCGCATAGAAACTTACTCTATGTCGGCTGCCGCACAAAAGGGGTCCAGTCTAAACAAAGGGGGAGCAAGCTCCAAAGCTGAGACCCTCATGGGCTTCCCAAGTTCCTTTATCCATCCTTTTCCCGGCTATAGCCATGCTCTGCGACCCCGGTAGATTCTCCAGCGCAGTCGCCAAAGCCCGCGCTTACTGGCGCCTTCCCGCTTAGAAACACGGTCGGCATCTGCTCTACCAACTTTACGAGGCTGTATCGCTTCACTTCCGTTATGGCCTGTCGGTCGCTCTGCCTACGCTTCGTGATGATCGTTATCTCCCGCCATACAAGACTCGATTCCCACTGGTTGACTAAGCCTTAGCAGGGGGGGGAATCTCACCCCTTGGATGAATGAGACTTTGTCCTGGTGCACTCCTATAACTGGTGGAAATTCTTCTACTTAGTAGTCAATTCTTCTAGGCAGCCAGTACCTACTATGGGATCTGGAGGAGCATCTTCCACCGTTTGTTATCTATAGGAAATTTTTAAGCCATTCGATGACCCAATTAATTACCGTGCTAAAATTTGGGAGATCCTCAAACGGCCCGCCAAGTGTACCCCAAAAACCAAGGCAGGTGAGTGGTTGGAGCAATAGGTCGAACAAGCCCGGTATAACCCCGCAACACCCACAACAGCATGGACATGTGATGATCCATACCAGGTGCCCCAACCACAGGAACCAATCAAACATCTTCAGCTGGTCTCCACCATCTCTAGTTCAACTTTTTTATGGACCACACTTCACGTCTGGATCCATTAAGTTAGGGTTACTTGAGCAAGTCTTCATGTTACTCTGCCTCATGATCGCCTCCTCAAGCTCATTTGAGGGACGATACTCCAGAGCCGAATGAAGCCGTTCTTGATTACACACCTCTTGAGATGAAGTTCCTATGTTCATGCAAAAAGCCTCAGCGTGAGTACCTCTCTTCACCCTCAGTCTAAGCCATTGCCACTTCTTTTTCAACTCTTTGTCCTAGCCCCTGAAGATTCCCCCCATCAAGACCTCCAGCCTATGCCAGATATCAGGTGTCATCTTAACCCTTTTCCAGCTACAAGATGCAGTGATCGGGGTGGCGTAGAGCAACCTCCAGCCAGAGCTTTCAATAGAGAAGCAGGGATCACTTTTGTTCTTCGTTTTCCCTCGTCAAAGGTTCGCCTGGAGATTATCCTCAGCATCAACCCTCTTACTCCTTCGTAGAGAGGATTACTTCGAGCTTGTTGAGAAGATAGAGAGATTGGAGGCAGAAGCAGAAAGGCTGAAGGAAAGGGTAAAGGGGCTGGAAAAGGAGAATGCCAAGTTCAAAGAAGAAAATGCGGTCCCTTCGGTTTGCGCCCCCTCTTCTTATGTCCTATAGCCTCTTCCTCTTCCTTGCGTTGTTTCTCGATCCTCTCAATCTGCTTTTGTACTTTCTCTGCCTCCTCCTGTGCCAGGCGCTCCTGGCATTCCTTCACTGGCATCAGGTACATCTACTCTCTATTGCACTCAATCAAGTTGTATGTCATTCTCGCCCCCTCTAATAGATGGCTCTACCTTAATATTTTACTCGATTCACGAGGGAGGTTTATACAACAGGCTCTTATGCCCCAAAAATAGAAGACTGAGAATAAACCTCCCTTTTTGACAATCACGGGGGGGTTAAGTCTCCTTTTTTACTAGCGCACGGTAAGCTGACATAAGTCGTTGGGTTAGCACTCCTGGCCTTGCCGAACCGATGGGCCTATCGTCAAACCGGGTCAGGGGCATTACCTCAAGTATAGAGTTGGTTAAGAAGGCTTCCTTGGCTTTGACCAGCTCACCTAACTCCACTTCTCCCTCAACTACCTCAATCCCTGAACATTGAGATAGCTCCAGAATAGCTTCTCTGGTAATTCCGGACAAAACACCGCTTTCCACAGGTGGGGTAACCAGCGTTCCGCTACTGACCAGGAAAATATTGTTAGCGCTACCTTCAGCCAGCAACCCCTGCTCGTTGAGAAGCAATGCTTCGTCAGCTCCGGCTGACCTGGCTTCCTGCCTGGCTAAAACACTCTCCAGGTAACAAGTGGACTTAAGTCGTGACAACGGTGATTGACTGTTGCGCCTCAAGGATGACAGAATTGTGTTAAAGCCTTGCTCGTACTTTTCAGGTGGCAAAGGTACAAGTTTTTGGGCAACGATAAATACGGTAACGCCGCTTGAGGTAGCCAAGTCGGGGATTATATCACCTTCACCAGCCGAAACAGTAAGCCTGAGGCGAGCTTCAACCAGCTTATTGCTCTGTAAAACATCATAACAAGCCCTCCTTAAGTTGAAAGAAGTCAGCCTGGGGGCTATGCCTAAAACTTCAGATGATTGGCGAAGGCGAGCCAGATGACGATCAAGGCGAAAGATGGAGCCACCGTAAGCCCGCATCGTCTCGAAAAGACCATAGCCATAAAGGAAACCGTGGTCGAACGGCGATAGCTTAGCTTGGGAACGAGGAATAAGGTCACCATTAAGGTAAACAAGTAGTTCCATCGTCCGACACTAGTGTCATACTATTCCGCTCCACGGCTACTCTGGGCACTAAATGAAGTGCTTGAACCAGAGCCTCGGCCTTGTCCACGGTTTCCAAATATTCCGCCTCAGGGATGGAATCATAGACAATGCCACCACCTACTTGAAAGTAGGCTTTATCATCTTTGATCAGAAAGGTGCGGATAACTATGTTAAGGTCAAGGTTACTGTTGAAGCTCAGGTAACCAATGGCTCCAGTATAAACGCTTCTTCTCGTCGGCTCAAGCTCATCGATAATCTCCATGGCTCGCACCTTGGGGGCGCCGGTAATAGAGCCACCAGGAAAAGTAGCCCTGAGCAAGTCAAAACGATTTTTGTCGGGACTAAGCCTACCCACAATAGTAGAAGTTAAATGAAAAACGGTGGGAAAGGTCTCAAGGGTAGCCAGCTCGGTAACTTTTATCGTGCCATACTGGCAAACTCTACCTAAATCATTCCTCTCCAGGTCAACAATCATTACATTCTCCGCCCGATCCTTGATGCTATGCGTCAGCTCCTGAGCCAGCATTGTATCCTCGATCGTGTCTTTACCCCTCGGCCTAGTGCCCTTTATTGGTCGTGTCTCTACCCAGTCACCATTTACACGAAGAAATCTCTCCGGTGAGGCGCCGACAACAATTACCTTGTCAAAGTTGAGGTAACTGGCGAAAGGAGCTGGGTTAACCTGCCTCAAGCGTCGGTAGAGGTGGTAGGGAGGAACGGTCAAGCTGGTCTCGAAACGTTGGGAGAGGTTGACCTGAAATACATCGCCGGCAGCGATATATTTTCTGACCATGTCCACAGCCTTGATATAGTCTTCAGGAGTGAAATTAGACTTAAGCATAGCTTCAGATTTCCTTACAACGCTCTCCAAGTCAGCTTCGGTGATAGATGGGGAAGACGAAGACAATTGATCTTTCATTTCCTCAAGGCGTACTTTAGCTCTTCTTAGCCTTTGGCTTTCACCAAGCTCGGGAAAACCTGTGGAAGCAATATAGGTCTTACCCTCCAGATTATCGAAGGCAATGATAGTGTCATAGAAAGCAAAATAGCTCTCTGGAAATTTTAAGTCATCTATAGCTGTGGTAGGCAAGCGCTCCACGAAATGACACAGGTCATAGCTGAAGTAGCCCACGGCACCACCCCAAAAGGGAATAGGTGTCGAGAAAGAGTCCAGCTTATATATTCCCAGCAACCTACCCAGGACGTCGAAGGGATTATCCCGTTCAATTTTCTGCTCGTCTCCCCATGAGAGGGTGACCTGATTGCCCTGGCTTCTCATCACCAGAAACGGGTCGCTACCGATAAAGGAATACCTTCCCAGTCTCTGGGGGTTCATGCCGCTGTCCAGAAAAAAGCTGTACGGCTTGCTGTAAAACAGCTCAAAAATTTCAGGAGCAGCTAGCGGGGTAGAGATTTCCTCAATCAGGGGATAACGGCTCATCTAATTGCTACTTCTACTATCTTAATTTCCTCCCCCCCACCAATTCACAGAACCCTGTATGCCATAGCATCGGCTTCCTCCGCAGGTCTGCCAGAATATTCCTCTTTTCTGGAGTAGTTTTTTATTCTTGCTACCTTGATACCCTCATGGTAAAAACACCCGTGTTTGACACCAGCTTATCATGGAACAACTCTGTCTTCATCGCATCTTTAGCCATTGGCTCTGGAACCAAAATCTTCACCTCACCCATACCGTTAACAGTAAAAATATGTACAGAAGGGGCGGCATGTGACTTTAGGATGCAGGGTATGCTTCTGCTTTCTAACCAGTTTTTGATGATTTGGGCCTTTAGGTTCCCTGAGCACTGATATACCTCCACCAACCTTTCCGCTTCGCTCATAATCTTACTTTAATATAGCCTTTATTTTAATTAAAGTCTCTTGTGTAAAGGCCTTTTGAGAAAGCAGGCACTGTGAGGTTTGCTGTCACCCCGCAGTAAGAAAGGCAATCATATTTGGTGACTGTTTTTTTAGACTTTACCTAACTCTAAGTTGATATGTTTGAGCATAATGGTGTGGTCTAAACTTTTAGGGCAAGGCTGTTGCGAGGCGTAGTCGAAGCAAACCCGGAGCAATGAGAATGAGATTGCCACGCGGAGTTCATCCTGAGCCAACAGAAGGGCGAAGGGCTCGCAATGACACACGAGGAATCTATTTTCGGAGCAAAGTGAAATTGATTCCATCTAAACTACTGGGTTTTGCTGATTGTATTACAGTCGCGGAGGTACTAAGTGAGCGCAGTATTTTGACCTTGTGGCCTTGAGGGCTTATAATATAACTCCTGGTGGTTTTAGCGAGGGGGAACCACCCGTTCCCATCCCGAACACGGAAGTGAAACCTCCCAGCGCAGACGATACTGAGGGGGAAACTCCTCGGGAAAATATGTCACTGCCAGGAATAAGAGAGCTTTCAAAGCTCTCTTATTTTATGTATATGTAGTATGAACCTGAAGGCAAGCTTCTCCAACCTCAAACCTAATGTGTTTTTCATGGGAGTAGTGAGCTTCTTTACCGATGTCTCCAGCGAGATGATTTTCCCTCTCCTTCCCTTGTTCCTAACCGATGTATTAGGGGCTAAGACCGTCATCGTGGGATTAGTGGAAGGAGTAGGCGACAGCACTGCCACCCTGGTTCGCATCCCCAGTGGTGCCTTAAGTGACAAAATAAGGAAGAGAAAAGTACTCACAGTATGGGGGCACTCCATCTCCACCATGGCTAAGCCATTCATGTACTTTGCTACCAGAGACACTTACCACTTTTTGGTGCTTGTGGCAGTTGCGCCCGCCGTGCTGGCCGTAGTCGTGCTCCTTCTTCGGGTCAAGGAGAGGACTCCCCTTCAAAGAGAAGAGGCAACATCCTCACCAAGGGCAGGGAGATTTCCCCGGGAGTTCAAGCTCTTCATTGTCATCATGGTTTTATTCACCCTGGGGAACTCCAGCGACGCCTTCTTGGTACTACGGGCGCATGACTTGGGTTTTTTCCACTCTGGGTGTAGTTATGCTTCTTCTCCTATTCAACCCGACCTATGCTTTGAGCTCCTCGCCCCTGGCGACGCTTTCAGATAGATGGGGAAGAAAGAGGGTTATCGTAGGGGGATGGGTAATCTATACCCTGGTTTATCTAGGGTTGGGTCTTGCCTCTACAGAGTACGAGCTATGGACTCTTCTTGCTCTCTATGGGCTCTACTATGGGCTCTACTATGGGGCAACAGAAGGTGTGAGCCGAGCTCTAGTGGCTGATATGGTACCCTCGGAAAGGAGGGGAGAGACCTACGGGTTCTATCACACTGCTGTGGGTATCACCGTCCTCCCGGCTAGCGTTATCGCAGGCATTTTATGGGATACAGTAAATCCTTCCGCTCCTTTCTTCTTCAGCGCTGCGCTGTCAGCGATCAGCATTATTCTTCTGGTAAAACTGGTCAAGATATCTTGAGGGTTGCCAGGTGATGTTGTGCTATTATGACATACGGTGAGGATAAAGGGAAGAGTCAGTGCTGGGTGCTCTATGTGTATGGGCTCGGTAGGGTTCGAACCTACGACCAACCGGTTATGAGCCGGCCGCTCTGCCACTGAGCTACGAGCCCTCTTCTAGTCTAACAGTCGGTGGCAAAAGCATCAATCGAATTGTCTAAAACCCTCATGGGCGGATGTCCACCAACAAATCATGAAAATAGAAGTGTAGTGCATTTCGTATGAAGGTTTGTTATCCTGACATCGGGTGCAGAGGTCGTTTTTCTTTTTGGCGGTATAACCCCGGTAAGCAAACTGACAACGGTAGCCTGTATGCACCACGAATTGTTGCTCCTGTTTCAAGAAGCACGCGGAACAAATTATAAACAGCGAGGCTACTATTACCCAATGAGGGAGGAAACATGGTATGGAAATAACATATCTCCTGCGATTTTCTACCGTTGTGTTCTTGCATTTTGCTGTTCCTCACCTATGGTTTTGCATATCCAGGTCAGCACACCACCATCTGGATGTGGGTGGCCTTCAACTTTGGCATGCATGCCGTTAACTTTGGCTAATTGCCTCCCGCATTGTCTCAATAGGTGCTTCCCTTCCCGTCCATAGCCTGAACGAGGCCGCCCCCTGATAGATAAGCATGGAAAGCCCATTTAAAGTTTTTGCCCCCACCTTTTGAGCTTCTCTAAGAAGAGGAGTTTGCTCAGGATTATAGGTCAAGTCAAAGACTAAGGAAGACGGGGAAATAAACTCAGGCCTTATGGGTAAGCTTCCCTCAAGCCCACTGTGTTCCATCCCCAGCGGGGTACAGTTGACCAGAAGGTTGAAGGAAGGAACTCTACCTTCTGTTGATACAATCTCGAAGTTTGTTTGGGAGCTATATTTCTTGAGCAAATAGCAAAGCTCCTCCGCACGTTCCGGGGTGCGGTTCAATATGGATATTGAATTTACCCTCTTCTCCAGAAGACCGAAACACACTGCCCTGGCTGCCCCCCCTGCCCCCAAAATCACTGCTCTCTTGTCCTGGGGGTCGAATTGAACTTCCTCAAGTGCGTGCATAAAACCTTCTACATCAGTGTTATAACCCCACAGGATCCCTCCCCGATTTACCAGCGTGTTCACCACTCCCATCCTCTCTGCCAGAGGAGAGACATGATCTAAAAGCCTCGCCACCTTTTCCTTATATGGTATGGTTACATTAGCTCCCAGGTACTGAGGTTTACGAAGGCTTCCTACTGCTTTTTTCAGATCCTCTTCTGCCACATCCCACTTCCTGTAGATTAGGTCCAGGTGGTAGAAGTCAAATGCCCTCTGTTGGAATAAGGGGGATAAAGAGTGAGATAGAGGGTGGCCAATAATAAACACATCCCTAGCCATCATTCCTCTGGCTATCCAAATACCCCTGAAGCATAAATGCGGCGGCGCAGTCGTCTATACGTTTTTTACCATGGAGTACCTTCTCGCAGGCAACAGAGGAAAACCTCTCATCAAAAGTGTGTACCGGGACGTGGATAAGGCTTAAAAGATGGTCTATGAATTCCTGGACCTCCAGAGCACTCTTTCCTATGCTCCCGTCCAGGCGTAAGGGCAGGCCCACCACAACCCCTTCTATTTCTTCCCCCTGGATGATGTCCTCAATCTCCTTCCACTCCTGCCCTGATTGAACTTTGATTATCCCCCGGGGGAAGGCAATGAGTCCTTGTGGGTCACTTACGGCTACACCAACGTTTTTCTTTCCAAAGTCAATCCCCAAAATTCTGCCCAAGGTTCTTTATCACCTCCATTACTTTAGAATTGGAAAATCGGGAGGAAGGAAAGCTTCCTCTTCCTAGCTCAGTCCCTCCCCCGCCCCCTCCCCCCAGGGATTGAGCGACCTCACGAGCCATATTTCCAGCATGAAGACCTCGGCCTACCAGGTCAGGGGTGACCATGACTATCATGTTTTGCCTTCCACTCTTCCTTGTCCGGAGGACAATGAGGACGCTTCCCAGGGCTTTCTTTAGCTCATCACCAACACTGCGAAGTTCATCGGGGTTTAGTTCCGTCACCTCGCCCTCCACTAACTTTATCCCGTTTACAACCTTCACATCTTGAGTCAGTCTTTCCCCCACCATCTTCACTAATCCCTGTCTTAGACACTGAGCATGTCTTCTCTCCTCGGTAAGCTCACCCAGGACCTCATCCAGCTTTGGTAGAATATCCTCTCCAGACTTAGCCCCCAGCTTGACCGCTACTTCCTGAACTATACATCTTTGTTCCTGGACGTAGTTTTCAGCACCCTTACCGGTAACTGCCTCGATTCGCCTCACCCCCGCACCGATTCCGCTTTCCTGGGTGATGATGAATAAGCCTAGTTCCGAGGTTGTATTTACATGAGTTCCTCCACAAACCTCCAGGCTTACGGGAGAAATTTTCACCACTCTTACCCTGTCTCCATACTTCTCTCCAAATAATGCAAGCGCTCCTTTAGACCTGGCTTCGTCTAAAGGAATATCTTCTTCGGAGCTCACGCTCAAGCCTTCCCTTATCCACCGGTTCACCAGGCCTTCCACCTCCGACAATTCTTTGGTGAGCTTCCCATGATGAGTAAAGTCAAAACGAAGATGATCTGGCCTAACCTCAGATCCTGCTTGGTGCACGTGCTCTCCTAAAACCTTGTGCAGCGCTCCCTGAAGCAAATGGGTGGCAGTATGATTTCGGGCAATGTCCTTTCTCCTCCCTTCATCCACCTTAGCCTCAACCTTTTCCCCCACCTCAAGGCTTCCCTGGGTCACTCTTCCCTGGTGGAGGATCAGATCATAGGAGCGCTTAGCGTCCTCCACCAAGAATTTCCCCCTCCGTCCTAAAATTTCTCCTTCATCCCCCATCTGTCCTCCCATTTCTCCATAGAAGGGGGTAACATCTAAAATTAGTTCTGCTTCCTCACCTTCACTTATTCTACTTCCTCCCCTTTCCCTGGCCCGTATCTCCAGGATAGTGGCTTCCTCCCAGGAAAGGTTGCCATAGCCCACAAATTGAGTGCTTCTTTGTACTGAAACTTTGTCTGTCGCCAGCCCCAGGTCAGGTGCACTTACCTCTCTTGTCCTTTGCTTTTGTCTCTCCATTTCCTCATTGAATCCCTCAAGGTCAACTTCGAATCCCCTTTCTTGAGCCACCTCCTGAAGGATGTCTAAGGGAAGGCCATATGTATCGTAAAGCAGGAAGGCCTCCTTTCCGGAAATTCCCCCTCTTTTTTTCTCCTCCATTGTTCTATCCACGAGGTCGAGTGCAGTGGCCAGGTTTCGACCAAACCCTTCCTCCTCCGAATTCAGGATGCTCTCGATAAGGCTTTGATTTTGGGAAAGCTCGGGATAGATGGGGGAAAGATCGCGGATGACCAATCTAGCTATCTCAACCAAAAAGGGTTCCTTAAACCCTAACTTTCGGCCAAAAACACTTGCTCTCCTCACCACCCTTCGCAATACATATCCTCTTCCTGTATTTTGAGGAAATACTCCATCAGCGATGAGAAAGGTAGCTGCCCGGCCATGTTCGGCTACTATCCTTATGGCTCTATCCATTTCCTTCCTCTCCCCCAAGCATTGCCCGCTGATCTCACATATTCTTTCTACCAAGGTAGAGAAAAGGTCGCACTCAAACACGGAACGCTTACCCTGCATCACCTGGGCCATCCTCTCCAGCCCCATCCCGGTATCGATATTGGGATAAGGGAGGGGGATTCGCTGACCATCGCCTTTTTGGTTGTACTGGATGAACACCAGATTCCATATCTCTGAAAAGCGGGAGCAATCGCACCCCGGGCCGCAATCCTTTCTACCACAGCCAAATTCAGGGCCAAAATCGTAGTGGATTTCACTGCACGGCCCACAAGGACCAGAACTACCGGCAGGGCCCCAAAAGTTATCCTCCTCACCCTTGGCTATTATCCTGTGGGAGGGGATTCCCAGCTCCTGCCAGAATTTTTCGCTCTCCTCATCCTCCTCGAATATGGTGACCCACAGTCTTTGGGAAGGGATTTTAAGCTCCGAAGTTAGAAGCTCGAAGGCGAAGTTTATGGCTTCCTTTTTAAAATAATCTCTCACACTGAAGTTTCCCAGCATCTCAAAAAATGTGAGGTGCTGGGTATCGCCTACAGAGTCGATGTCAGAAGTGCGAAAACACTTTTGACAGGAACAAAGCCTTTTGGCGGGAGGGACTTCTTGTCCCATAAAGTAAGGCTTAAACTGCACCATCCCTGCGCTGGTCAGAAGAAGCGTGGGATCGTTATGAGGTATGAGTGAAGAGCCGGGCATACGTTTATGCCCCTTTCTCTCAAAGAAGGTTAAAAAAATCCCCCTGATTTCCCTGCTTTCCATAGGCCAAAATTCTTGCTCCGAAATCTACTGGTTTTGGTCCTTTCTTTTTTAATTCTAACTTTTTCTTTTAAACTTGTCCCCTCAAGCCTGGATGGTCAAAGCCCTGGTTCCTTCTGGAACAAGCTGGCCTGGAGGGAAACATCGGGGAGAGCAAGATTTGCCTTTGGGACGAGGATAGAATAATATCGAAATGGATGAGCCGAAGTGGCGGAATGGTAGACGCGACGGTCTCAAAAACCGTTGAGGGGAAACTCTCGTGTCGGTTCGACTCCGACCTTCGGCACTCTGCCGAGTTGTGTAGTGGTAGCACGGGGGACTTTGGATCCCTAAACCCTGGTTCGAATCCAGGCTCGGCAGCCACTTCGGTCAACTCCCAAACCTTGTTTCGGCAAACAAAACCTCATCCCTCAGCTCCAGCAATTACTCGCTTCTACTCTCCAGAAGTAGTTTCAATCAGAAACATAAGTTCTTTGTATTTGTTTTGGCGCGCTAAATTCCGATCGCCTTTTCTCCTTTGATGCTGGGTGTGGTGGTTGGTGGCAAGGCACACCGTTCATAGACTGTCCAGAGGGCTTTGAACACCCATCCCACCCCTATTAAGGACATGGGTATAGATCATTGTGGTGGACACGTCCTTATGACCCAGCAGTTCCTGAACCGTGCGGATATCATGACCATCTTCCAGAAGATGCGTTGCAAAACTATGCCGAAAGGTGTGGCAACCAACGGGTTTACCCATTCCAGCTAGCTTCACGGCCTTTTTTACTGCCTTTTGAAGACTGTTTTCATGGATATGATGACGTCTGGTTTCACCGGACCTGGGATCCACAGATAAGCTTTTTGCAGGAAAGATGTATTGCCATGCCCATTCCCGACTGGCATGGGGATATTTCCTTGCCAATGCATCGGGCAAGTAGACACTGCCGTATCCTTCGGCCAGATCATTCTGATGTAAACTCTTCACCCATTCCAGATGCTCCTTTAGAGGCAGTTTCACGCTTTCAGGAAGCACGGTAATTCGATCCTTCATGCCTTTTCCATCTCGGACAACAATTTGATTCATTTGGAAATCAATGTCCTTCGCCCGAAGCCTTACACATTCCATCAAACGCAATCCACTTCCGTAGAGAAGTTTGGCCATCAACCGGTGGATACCCTCCAGAGAGCCGATTGCCCTTCCAACTTCCTCTCTGGTCATAACTGTTGGGAGTCGCTTGGGTTTCTTAGCGCGGATTGCATTAATTGAATCATCCAAATCCTTGTTGAGCACCTGGTGATAGAGAAACAATAAGGCATTGAACGCCTAGTTTTGAGTGGAGGCGGAAACTTTCAGACCTACGGCCAGGTGGGTAAGGAAGGCCTCAATTTCGGGCCTTCCCATATCGCGTGGATGTTTCATGTTGTGAAAGATGATATACCGCTTGATCCAGGAAACGTAGCTCTGTTCGGTTCGGATGGAATAGGGTCTTAACCGAATAGCTTCACGAACCTGATCTATTAGTTTTTTAGATGGCTTCTCCATTTTTCTCTTGACTCTTGGAGAGTATATCCTGTAGCATATACACAGCATGCCAGAAAGTTCTGCAAAAGGTAAAAAATATTGGAGTATGCAGAAATTTTTCTGTATAAGTAATAGTTAGGCTTTCTTTTACATACAGAGGTATGTCTGAAATCGTCGGGGGTATATCCTTAAAGTCGAAGGATAGGTGAACTTGGTTCCAATATGAACGGGTTAGATGAAACAGTGGCAACCACGAGGCCAGAAAGGAGGTGACC
>Ga0209633_10002994_pt1 | contig 15822 bp, 16 predicted proteins | sample Cruoilmetagenom1_FD_187290 | JGI IMG/M metagenome (GOLD analysis project Ga0209633, IMG submission 187290) | Oil polluted marine microbial communities from Coal Oil Point, Santa Barbara, California, USA - Sample 1 (SPAdes) (version 2) | ecosystem: Environmental > Aquatic > Marine > Oil seeps ... | reverse complement strand
CGAGGAGCAGCGCGTCAACGTGGTTATCGACTTCGCCGACGCGCCGGCGCGCTGGCAGCGGCTCGGTCACGGCTACCGGGTGGAGGTCCGCATCGTGCTGTGGGGGGGTGCGGAGGTGCTCAAGGTGCCCTTGACCGCCCTGTTCCGCGACGGTCCGCACTGGGCGTTGTTCGTCGCCGAGGAGGGGCGGGCCCGGCGCCGCCACGTTGAGCTCGGGCACCGCAACGACCTCGAGGCCGAGATTACGCGCGGCGTCGAAGCGGGTGCGCAGATCGTGCTCCACCCCAGCGATCGGATTGCCGATGACACGCTCATCGCCCCGCGCGATTAATGGCAGTAACTGAATTCGGTGACGAACGATGCCCTATCTCGAATGGAACCCAGCCTACGAAACCGGAATCGGTGGAATCGACTACGAACACCGCCGTCTCGTGGATATGCTCAACGAAATTCATGAACTGATCCTGAAGGACGCGGATCCGCGGAAGATTGCCGCGATCCTCGCCGATTTCCATGCCCTGGCCAGCGCCCACTTCGCGCTCGAGGAGAAAATCATGCGGGATCAGAACTACCCCGGCTTCGAGGGGCGGCGGGACACCCACTACCGCCTGCTCGACCAAGTGCGGGAAATCATGGACACCTACGAGACCGGCTCATACAGCGTGGGTGAAAGCCTGCCGGCGACGCTCAAGCAGTGGCTAATGGAAGCCATGGGTATCGATGCCAAGATGTTCGCCGAGATCAACGACGCGAGACTGCGGGTATTGGGTTTGAGCCGCGGCTGAAGTCCCTCGGGAAAGCCCTGGCTAAGACAAAAGCGGGCCGCTTTTGGCGACCCGCTTCCTCTATCATCTGTTCGGCGTTCTTACGCAACCTTCTCCAGCTTCTTGACCTTGCCGACGGTGTGGATCGGGACCTTCTTGTAGGTCTTCTTCGCCTCGGCGGTCTTCGGCAGATCGATGGTCAGCACACCCTTCTCAAAGGTCGCCTCGACCTTGTCGGTCACGACCTCGACATTGAGTGGAATGCTACGGCAGAACGAGCCGTAGAAGCGCTCCATGTAAGCATAGGGCTTCTCGGTCTCTTCCGTCTCCACCTTCTTCTCGCCCTTGATGGTCAGGACGTTGTCACTGAGCGTGACCTCGACGTCCTGCTCCTCCATCCCGGGAAGCTCGACCGCGACGCGGATCCGATCCTCGTCCTCCGTCATATCCATGCGCGGCATCGCGGTGCCGAATGGCATCTCATCTCGGCCGAGCATAGGCAGGTCAAAGTTGCGCCAGAGATTCTCGAACAGATGGTCAAATTCGCGATGGAAGACACCCAGCGGATGCTCCGCCTCGCGCTCTCCACGCCGCAGGCCTAACCGCCCACGCCACGGAGCCAAACTCATCTTGCTTAACATCGTCTCCTCCTCTTGTTGCAGCCCCTTACGGACCACTGGAGGAAACCTGCGGCGCACAGGCCAACTTCAGCCCCGTGCGTCCGGCCCCTGAAGTGGCAACCTTACAGATTTTACCTATTCATCCGTGCTTCGATTGCAAGAGAGGGAAAGGACCCAGAACAGCTCGCAAACTAGTCTCATTAAAACATCGGGAGGAACGACTTGACGGCGATGAGCTTTCTGACTTGCTTCGCATGGCGAGCTTTTATGATTTTCTTGCAGATCAGGTCTGCGAATTTCGAAGGGCGCGCTATTGGACGGCTCCAATGTAAGGGAGACTTCGGTACTGCTCTGCATAGTCAATGCCGTAACCAGCGATGAACACGTCGGCGATGGTGAAACCAATGAAGTCCAAGGTAACGTCGACCTCGCGCCGGCTCGGTTTGTCCACGAGCGCGCAAATCCAGAGGTCGGCGACATCGCGTTGTTCGAGCAGGGCCCGCGCGTAGGCAACCGACCGTCCGGTGTCCACGATGTCGTCGACGAGGAGAACCTTTCGCCCGGAAACGTCTGTGGGCACGTCGCCGATGAGGTGTACCAGGCCACCGGATGTCTTTTTCAGGCCATAGCTGCTCAGCCGCATGAACTCGACCTCGGGGCTCGCGCCGACGCGATGGAGGGCGCGAACCAAGTCGCCTAGGAAAACAAAGCTCCCTTTGAGCAGCCCGACAATGACGACGTCGCTGGGAACGGTTCCAGCAATTTCCTGGGCAAGCTGCTTGACGCGCTCGCTAATCTCATCTTCGCCAAAAAGTTTCTCTATCGAAGCCACGGTCACTCCTACGTCCAACTAGGCCAGCCAAGCCTAGGGGGCAACCACGGTTATCATATTGCCTTCCTGAGGGTCAAAGGCCCGATTCTCGGCCAATTGATCCCTGTCAATGAGGCCTATCGCTGTTCATGTCCTAAATATTGGAAAAGGTCTCCAATCAAGAGATACTGATCGGATCATTGAATGACTCATGATCTGCCAGTTTCAAGTCCGACTGCTGACGAAACGAGTATGGTCGATGGAGTGTAACGATGACAACAGTTCAGCATCTGCTCGACACCAAGAGCCGCGAGATCCATTTCGTCCACCCCGATGTTACGGTGCTAGATGCGCTCAAGGTGATGAAGGATAAAGACATCGGTGCAGTGTTGGTCAAAGACGACGACAAGCTCGTCGGCATCTTTACCGAACGGCACTACGCCCGGAAGGTATTCCTGACAGGCAAGTCGTCACCGAAAACACTGGTCCGCGAGGTCATGGAGACGCGCGTCGTCTGCGTGGAGCCAGAACAGACCGCCGAGGCCTGCATGGCACTCATGACCGAGAAACGTATCCGACACCTTCCGGTCCTGCGTGACGAACGTTTGGTTGGGGTAATATCGATTGGCGATCTCCTGAAAAGCATCATCGCCGATCGGGAATTTACCATCGAGCAGCTCGAGCATTTCATACACGGCTGAAGCCGGGTTGGAAAATCTAGCTACACACAAGAGATTCGTGTCGAATCTATTTAGGTGAGCTCATCCGATGCCGGTGCTCCGTCGGTCACTATCACTGCCACTAGTCGTGCTTTATGGCCTTGGTGTCACAATCGGTGCTGGCATCTATGTCCTCCTCGGCGCAACAGCAGGGCGAGCAGGGATTTATGCACCGGTGTCATTCGTCCTTGCGTCGATCGTCGTGGCCTTCAGTGCCGCCTCATTCGCCGAGCTTTCAGCCAGGTTTCCCGTAAGCGCGGGCGAAGCAGCCTATGTCCGTGCCGGTTTCCGGTCAGGCGCTCTCTCCCTTGTCGTTGGATTTCTCGTGATCCTCTCCGGGGTTGTCTCGTCGGCGGCAATAACCGTCGGGAGCACCGGATATCTGCGGGAATTCGTTGAACTTGGCGATGCAGCACTGGTGTCGATTATCGTGCTGACGATAGGCGCTATCGCGGCGTGGGGCATCATGGAATCGGTGATTTTCGCCAGCCTGTTCACAATCATCGAGGCGGGCGCGTTGCTTGCCATCGTCACCGTTGGAATTGGCAACAACCCCGACCTGGTCTTCGCTCTTCCTCGCGTAATCCCGCCAATCGCGGATCTCGGCGCCTGGGCGGCAATTTCGGGCGCAGGACTACTCGCCTTTTTCGCTTTCATCGGCTTCGAGGACATCGTGAACCTGGCGGAGGAGGTGAAGCGCCCTGAGCACACCTTACCTAGGGCGATTTTCCTGACGCTGGGGCTTACAACACTCATTTACTTCCTGGTGACATCGGTTGCCGTCCTGTCCGTACCCATAGACGAGCTGGCCGCTTCGCGAGCCCCGCTCAGTTTCGTCTTCGGTCATATAACCGGTACCTCGCCAGTCGCCATCACCTCAATCGCCATCGTGGCAACGCTCAACGGCGTCATTATCCAGATTATCATGGCCTCACGTGTGCTTTACGGTCTTGGCAAGCAAGGCAGCGTGCCCGCCATTTTTGCGCGGATTCATCCGCTGACCCGGACACCTCTGATTGCCACTGGAACCATTACGGCAGTCGTGCTCACCCTCGCCCTAGTGTTTCCGCTCGAGGGTCTTGCCGAGTGGACGTCGCGGATTGTTCTGGTGACCTTCGCGCTTGTGAATATGGCGCTGCTGCTGCTCAAGCGGCGCGCCAGCACGGCGCCCGAGGGCAGCTTCACGGTGCAGGCCTGGGTGCCATTTGCGGGCGTCCTCACGTGCCTCGCATTGTTGGCGGGCGATTTCGTGAAATAGGCCGTACTATCGCGAATATGGAGGTTTATTAGAAATCCGGTCACCTTAAGCCGAGGATATAGGTAATCGCATCGTCGGTCTCCGTCGGAGTCAAGATCAGGTCGGGCATGCCCTCGTGTGGCATACGGAAGAACACCTTCAGGGCGGTCTCGGTGACTGCAGAGTCATCGGCGACATCCTGAAAAGCCGGCGCGCCGACGGGGGAGGCGCCACGTTCTTCCTTCTCCACACTATGGCAGGCGCTGCAAACCTCCCGCGCGAGTTTGCGCCCCTCCCATGCATTGCCGGGCAGCGACTCGGCCAGCGCGAAGGCTGGTAAGGCCAGGAGTGGGAGGACCATTGCGCCCAACGACAATTGTAAGTTCATGTGCCCCTCCCGCGCTTGTCGAGTTGCCGAGGTTTGGTTGTACCGAACCCTAGCATGCAGCATGTAGGCTGTGTCAGAGGAAAATCGCTTGAGCCTTGGGAGCACTGATTCTAGCGTCGGCGGATGGAGCAGTTCTGCATGACGCCCAGCGACATCGACAATATCGTCGCTTACGTCAAATCCTTCGGTTCCGAATGAGGCGCGGATGGGCGTGCGCGACCAGGACTGTGTCCGTTTCCTTCAGGCCTATTTGCCACGCCTCGGCTTGAAATGGGCCGGTTATCGCAAGGTGCGCCGCACGGTCTGCAAACGCATTGGCCGACGCAAGCGCGAGCTTGGCCTATCCGACCTCGCCGCCTATGGCCGGCTTCTGGAGCACAGCCCGGAGGAAATGGCGCGGCTGGACGCATTCTGCCGAATTCCGATCTCGCGCTTTTACCGGGACAGGGCCGTATTCGACGCCCTCGGCGACACACTCCTGCCGGATTTGGCCGAACGCGCCGCGATGCGCGGCGATCGAGAAGTGCAGTGCTGGAGCGCCGGGTGCGCCTCGGGAGAGGAGGTCTATACTCTACGCCTGCTCTGGGACCTCGCACCGCAGCCGAGCCATCCCAATATGCGCCTGGCGATCCTCGGCACCGACGCCGACGAGGTCATGTTAAAGCGGGCCGCTGCGGCCTGCTACCCGGGTGGCTCGTTCAAGGATGTGCCGGCCGATTGGTCCGAGCGTGCCTTCACGCCTGACAACGATACGCTGTGCCTGCGCCCGGAGTTTCGGCGGGACATCGTCTTGCGGCGTGAGGATATTCGCGCGCAGCAGCCCGATGGACCGTTCGATCTCGTCCTTTGCCGTAATCTCGCCTTTACCTACTTCGCAGGCGACCTGCAGCGCCGGACTCTCGCCGCGATCGAGCGCTGTCTGTGGCCAGGTGGTCTCCTCGTGCTCGGCGCGCACGAGCGGCTGCCGGCCGAGGCCGAGGCTTTCGTCCGGGAGAGCGCCGCCCTGCCGATATGGCGCAAACCGGCCAAGAAAAAGGGCGGGCCGAGGTAGTTGTCCTTCGAACCGCCCCACGGCAGTGTTCCTTTTTTCGGCCTGTGTGTCTGTCAGGCTGCGGCCAAGAGTTCCGCCGGCCGATTTGATCCGGCCGAGCGACCCTTGGGACGCCTTAGAGCATCTCTCTGCATGACCTTCTGGACCTTCTCAAAGGCGCGAACCTCGATCTGCCGAACCCGCTCGCGGCTGATGTTATATTCCTGACTCAGGTCCTCGAGGGTGAGCGGATCGTCACGCAGGCGGCGCTGGATCAGGATGTGACGCTCGCGCGCGTTGAGCCATTCCATGGCGGCGCCAAGCGAATCCCGACGCAGCAGCAACTCCTCACGTGCCCCGAGGCGAATCTCCTGGTCCTCTCCTTCATGGACTAGAAAGTCCTGCCATTCGGAATCGTCCTCACCGATGGCGGCGTTGAGCGAATGATCGGGACCGGAGAGGCGCCGGTTCATTTCGATAACCTCGTTTTCCGTCACGCCAAGTTCCTTCGCGATCGCCGCCACTGATTCGGGACCAAGATCGCCCTTTTCCAACAATTGAAGCTGGCTCTTCATTTTGCGCAAGTTGAAGAAGAGCTTCTTCTGAGCGGCGGTCGTGCCCATCTTCACCAGCGACCACGAACGTAGGATATAGTCCTGTATCGCCGCGCGGATCCACCAGCGGGCATAGGTCGACAAACGAAAGCCGCGCTCCGGATCGAATTTCATGATCGCCTGCATCAGCCCGACATGGCCCTCGGAGATCAATTCCGCCACCGGCAGGCCATAGCCACGGTTGTCCATGGCCATCCGGGCCACGAGACGCAAGTGGCTGTTCACGAGCTGTTGCATCGCCTCTCGGTCGCCCGCGTTCTGCCAGCGCCGTGCCAGGTCGCGTTCCTCCGCCTCCCCCAACAGCGGGAACGTGCGGATCTTCTGCAGATATCGTGTCAGCCCCTCTTCGGGGGTAAAGGTAAATTCAGTCACGCGTATTCGGGCCTCCTCCTGTGTGTCGCGGCTTGTATCCTGATAGCCCCCGTGTACCCCAGAGTATCGTCACTCGGATCTCCGGCCGGCGGATGATTCACGCCTATGCCGGCCACCGCCAGCATCTCCGGCGCGTTCGCACCGCTCCTTATTTGGGGACTGATTGCCATATGGGAACGAAACCGGAACAATTCAAGAGGCACGCGCCAGCTTAGACCACGCTCGATGTTTGCCGAGCGGCGGTCGGCCCTTTGTGCTGCCGAACCACTCACGCCCACCGAAGCATCAAGGTGCCGTCGTTTGCCAACTCTGCCCAGGTGCCGAAGCGATTTCCTTCCCTGTCCAGGACCCCGCAAAGCCACTCCGCGTCCGCCTTGGAGGCGCGGTGGAGCTGGAACTTCTTGATCTGAAGCGGGCTCATGCTCAGGCCGGTGAGCCGCCCATCGGCCGGATCGAGCCTGGCGAAGTACAGCAAGGCGAGATCGTCGCGAAACTCTTCATACCCGCGAATGCCCTCGTAGTCGTTCAGCAAATCGCCACAGCCGTACAGGACCAGCTTTCCGCTATAGACCTCAACCGCCTTGGCGTGGTGCGACGAATGGCCGTACACGACGTCTACCTCGGCCTGGTCGATCAACCCATGCGCGAACTCGATCTGCTCCTCGGGGATCTCGTAGCCCCAGTTGCCGCCCCAGTGGATCGAGGCAACGACGATATCCGCGGCTGCCTTGATCGACCCGACCTGGTCGGCGATCCGGCGAACGGTCCTGCCAGAAAGGTCCGGCAACAGGTTGACGCCGCCCCGACGTTCGCTGGCCGCCCAGTCCAACGGTATGCCGCTTGTCGGCGAGCCAAACGCAAGAACGGCCACGCGTCCCCTCGCACCGACGTGCAGGATTCCCGGGGCCTGTGCCCGGGCCATGTCGCCGCCGGCCCCAATGGCCCGAACCGCGGCTTTCTCGAGTGTTTGCAGGGTTTCACTAAGTCCCTCCAAACCCCAGTCCAGAATGTGGTTGTTCGCCAGAACGCAGCAGTCGATCCGCCCGGCGGTGAGGCAAGCGACATTATCCGGACTCATCCGATAGTTGATGCCTTTCGCAAAGAAGTTTTCGCTCCTGGTGATGCTCGTCTCCAGGTTGACGATGCGAAGGTCCGGACGAATGCGCTCGAACTCCGCAAGCGCGTCACCCCAGATGTAGGAAAAATCCACGGGCCTGGGGATTGCTCCATTGGCGATCTCTGCGATCTCGACGTAGCGCAGGGCGGATTTCGCCCAACGCTCCCAGATTCGTGGGTTCACGGGATGGGGCAAAATCTGATCGATGCCCCGGCCCGTCATGAGATCGCCGGAGAGGAAGATGGTGATCGTCTGTGCCGTCACTCGTGCCCTGCCTTGCCGCAGGTTATCCGCATCGGCAGTCGGTCGGCGTCTGATCCGTGGTCGTCATCTGGTCCGGCTGTCCTCCGCTTGGCCCGGCCTGGGCTGAACACGGCGGCAGATCCTACAGCTCGCAGTAGACCTTGGTCATGGCCGGGTCGTTTCTCATGTACCCGGCCCGGGGACCTTCGAAGGTATCTTCGAGAATGTTCAGTTCGGCGATTTCCTCGAAGCGAAACAGCTTCCACGCCGGGACGCCGCTGTCACTCTCGCCCGAAGCCTGATAGGCGCGCAGGATGGGATGACCGCCGGCATCAGCGCCATAGGCGTAGGGCTCGACCACCCGCCTCCGTCCGCGATAGACGAATTCCAGCAAGCGCCGGCCATGAATTCCCGTGTAGATATCCGATTCGTTCTCGACCATCGTGATCACCGTATTGGAGGCACTATCACTCCTCACGCGTCCAGTGTATCCGGACGAGATAGGTCTCCTCCTCATAGAAGAATTCGAGCTCGCCCTTGAAGGCGTGCTCAAGGGCATCGCCCAGGCGCCGCGGAAGGTGGATATCGGTAGTGGTAATCTGAATCGTACCGTCACTCTCGGCGATCCCCATGATCCGGTGCAGCGGATGCTCCGCCTTCTCGCGCCCTTCCTCGTGCCGGGCAAGGTGGACGATTTCGTCCTTGTGGGCGAGGGCAAAGGCGCCTCGAATCGTGATGTAGCCGGCCGGATATTTGTCCCGGATCCGGTGGCAGGCTTGGCAAAGTTCCTCATGGGCGCCGGTCGGTCGCTCGGCCCATGTCCAGCGGCCCGCATGGTATACCGCACCGCAACCCGGGCACACCGTCGGCTCGGGTAGTTTCAGGCGCGTCTTATAGGGATCATGCACCTGCTCACGAATCAGCCGGTCGCCGCGCCGCGGTTTGTTGGAAATGCCCTGGTTCTTCATGACGCTCCTTTCGCGCAAAAACCACCCACCTCTGCCCGACCATCAATCTGAATAACAGTATATCGCGGCCGACGGCGCGACATTGACGTGAATCAACATAGGGCCCGCTCAGTGTGGCCCCTGCCTTGAGGTCGAGGTAGCGGCGCGGCCACACCTCCTGGCCGAGGCGCGATTGACCGGCACCTATTCGCGCTGAGCCAGGCGGGCCACCGCGCCCTCCAGCGCCAAGGTGATCCGCGCGGCGGCAGGCTCGCCCTCCCCAGCCATCAACTCGGCCGCCGTTAGCGGTTCGCCGAATCTGACCGAAATTGGACGCAGCCGGGGGAGCCGGGCCCAGCGCGGCATGGCCTCGAAAGTGCCGGCGATGTAGGCAGGGACGGCCGTTGCCCCAGTCTCCTCTATCAGCGCCCCTATTCCAGGATAGAAGCGTTGCAATTCGCCGGTGGGAGTGCGCCAGGCTTCCGGGAACCAAACGAGACCGTGTCCCTGCGTCAGCACCGCGGACGCCAGGGCAAGCGAGGCAGCGGGCGACCGCACGTCGACCGGAAATATGTGCGCTACCCGGGATATAAAGCGCCAAAAAGGTCCCGAAAATACGTGTGCAAGGTCACCACCCCAGAAGGTCCGGCGCACATGGCGCAAGGGCAACGCCGCCGCCAAGGCCAGGGCATCGAGATAGCTGGCGTGGTTGGCAACGATCACAAAGGGGCCCGGCGGCGGCAGTCTGGCAAGGCCCTCGGTCTTTAGTCCGAACAGCGATTTCATCAATAAGCGATTGACCCAAAACAAGATGGTACCAAGCCCGGTGTGCCAGAAACGGCCCGGCCGGGTCCAACGCATCCGCTCCGCGACAAGATCCTCGGACAGGGCTTCCTGAGCAACAGCCGCTGGCGGTCGACGGGCCGCGGACTGCACCGCCACGATGAGGTCGCGCACGCTCAACACTTCCGCGACCTCCGCCTCACTCAGGCTTATCCCCAGTCGGCGTTCCAACTCCAAGCTCAGCGTGACCCACTCCAGGGAGTCGACGCCGAGATCAAGCTGCGGGCTGGTATCCAAGCTAAGCGGCCGGTCCGGATAGCGGTCCTTGAGGACGCGCCAGACTTCGGCGGGCAACGGCTGCTCCAGAAATGCGCGGTCTTCGGGAGAAAGCTTTGCCGGCGTCGGTGCGGCCGCACCGGCACGCGCCTGCTCATAGAGACCGGGCAAGAGGAACCGCCGGTATTTGCCGAGCCGCGTGCGCGGCAACGCTTCTCGCACGATGGCATAGCCGGCCAGGCGCTGATAGCTCGGCAAAAGTTGGCCCGCAGTGCTTAACACGACACGCAGCGTGTCTTCGATCCGTATCGTTCCGCTTGCCATGATCGCCTCGGTATCTGGCAGCACCAACGCGTGCAAGCTGCCGGCGTGCTCCAATACGGCGATTTCGCGGATGAACGGGTTCGCGCCATAGGCCTGCTCCACGGCCTCGGGAAACACGTTCTTGCCCCCGCCCAGGACGATCAATTCCTTCACACGGCCCTTGAAATAGAGATAGCCCTCGCCGTCCAGGCAACCGAGGTCCCCGGTGCGAAACCAACCGTCCGGCGTAAAGGCCTCCCGGTTGGCCTCCGGATTGTTCCGGTAGCCGGCAAATACATTGGGCCCGCGCAACTCGATCTCGCCGACGCCCGCCTCGTCCGGATCACCGATGCGAATGTAACTACCCTGGGACGGCCGTCCTTCGCTACCGATGCGCTCGCGCCCAGGCAGATTGCCCGTGAACATCGAGGCCGTTTCGGCCAGACCGTAACCATTGCGCACCTGCCAGCCCAGGCCTTCGAGCTGCCGGATCAAGCCCTCATTGAGCTGGGCACCGCCCGAAACCAGAAGGCGCAGCCTTGGTCCGATCCGGGAAAGCAGTGGCCGGAACAGGACACGGCCGACGCGCCAGCCAAAGCGGCGGCGCAGCCAGATCGACAGACCCAGAAGTCCCTTGAAGAGTGCCGCCGGAAGCCGGCCGCGCCCCGCAACGCGTGCGCTGAGACCCGCAACCAGTGCCGCGTAGAGCCGGGGCACGCCGATGATGCCGGTGGCCGCGCTCACGCGAAGCGCCTGGGTAATCTGTGGACCGGCAAGGCCTTCCGGGAAGACGACCGTCACGCCACTCGCAAGCGGCGCCAATAGACCGACCACGAAGGGATAGATGTGGTGCAGCGGCAAGGGCAGCAACAACCGGTCGTCCGGCTCGACCAAACGCTCCTCGGCAAGGGCGCGCACATTGGCCCAGATGTTGGCACTGCTCAGGGTAAAGCTCTTGGGCGCGCCGGTCGTGCCGGAGGTATGAACGAGCATCATGGGTGCCTCGCCCGCGAGCGGCGGCAAGGTTTCGGCTGCATCGCTGAGCAACGCGCGCCACGACCGCGGGCCCTCTTCGTCAGCCCCATCTTCCGAGACCCCATCTTCTAAGACATGGATCTGCAAATACGCGCCACTGCCGGCGCCATTGCGGATCTTGCGCAACATCGCAACGCGGGTGCCCGCGACAAAGGCCCAGCGGCAACCATAATCGCGGAGAACTGTCTCGACCTCGCCGGGCGTGGACAGATGATCAAGTGGTACGGCCAGGGCACCGGCAGCGCCGAGCGCCAAGTGGACAACAACCCACCCAGGGCTGTTGGGCGCCATGAGCAGGACCGGCTCGCCCGGCACAATACCGCCGCGCACAAGCCCGGTCGCCAAGCGCCGCGCGTGATCGGCGAGCTCGGCAAAGGACCAGACGGTCTGCGTATCGCCACGGACCGCGATCAGCGCCGGGCGATCGCCGAAGCGCGCGATGTCGCGCAATAGAGTTTGGAGGGTCCAGGATACGCTCAGATTGGGGCGTTCAGCCGTCATGACCGCAACGGCGGGGTGTGTGATCGCTTTACCTGAGTTGCCGCCATGGGCACCCTGCTCGCTCCTGGACACTAGCAAGAGGTCGATACCCCAATCGCCGCATCAACCATGGTACCGCGCATACTGCCACACCGGCGGTACGCCGGCGTTGACCTGCATCAAGGCCCATCGCGCAGCATGGCCGTAGCATGCCCTGCAAGCCTAGGCAGGAAGCATCGTCATGTCCGATAAGCGCGAAGTTTTCGCCGCCGTCCGCCGCGCCCTGGCCAGCGAGTCGCGGATCAGCCTGCAGGCCAGCCACATTGAGATGGACTTCGCTGAGGGGACCTTGACCCTGGACGGCGAGGTGGCCAACGTCGCGGCCAAGAAACTCGCCCTCGAAGGCGCCGCCGCGGCACCCGGCGTGGTCGGCATCGTCGACCGCCTGCGTGTCGCCCCAGCGCAACCCATGGGCGATGGCCAGATCCGCGATCTCGTGCGCGACGCATTGCTGCAGGAGCCGGCCCTGACCGAGTTGGCAATCCACGAGATCGTCAAGGGCGAGGAATTGAGCGCCCGCGAGCCGGCGGAGCGCCGCCGTGGCTGGATCCGCCTTTCGGTTGCCGATGGCGTGGTCACTTTGGACGGTGAGGTGCCCGGCCTCGCGCATAAACGCCTCGCCGGGGTGCTGGCTTGGTGGGTGCCGGGCTGTCGCGACGTGATCAACGGCCTGGGAGTCGAACCGGCCGAAGAGGACAGTGACGACGAGATCGCTGATGCCGTGCGCCTGGTCCTGGAAAAGGATCCCTTTGTCGATGCCAGCCAAATTCGCGTCGGGACTCGCAACGCGGTCGTGACCTTGGCCGGGCTGGTTCCCACCGACTCCGAACGCGAGATGGCGGAGTTCGATGCCTGGTACGTTTTCGCGGTGGACCGAGTGACAAACAAGCTTGAGGTGCGCCCCTTCCCGCCGAGCGGCCAAGCGCGCTGAGCCGCACAGAGGTCGACGAGGATGTGAAGATCACGGGAAATTGCCGGGGCAAGTAACCGGCGACCTCAACCCCGCTCGACCCGGAACGTGACATCGCCAAGCCGAAGGCGCGAGCCGGGGGCGAGTGGTGCCGGACCATCGTTCGGATCCACGGGGCGCTCATCCACGGCCGTGCCGGTGCCGGAATGCAGGTCGGCTACCCCAAGGCCATCGCCCAGCGGAACCAACTGCGCGTGTTGCCTGTCGATCCCATCCGCGGCCAGGCATCGGTCGCAGGCAGGATCGCGGCCGATCATCAAGCCCTTCGGCGCCCGGCGCAGGTCTTCCTGCGTGATCACGATATCGACGGGGCGGCCCTGCGTATCTTCGCCGCGCAGCCGCCAAGCGGTCTCACGCCTCCTGTGCCGCCACGGCGGTTGGAGAAGCATGTGCCCAAGAGCGCGGGCGCCGTTGCGAGTGGCTTCACCACCGAGGACAACGATGTGAACCACCCGCCGCGGCCAGTGTTTCATCAGGAGCACGACGAACGCGATAAGGGCGGCGGCCACTGCCGCTGCATACCAATGGAAGTTGGTCGAGGCCACACCGAAAATGACCCGACACACTTTCTGCGTGCCATTGTAGGGTACGCCCAGGGCCTTGAGCTTCTCCACCAACACCGAAACATGCGAGGCGAAGAAGACGCCCTGAATGACATCGTAAACGATCGGCAGACCGCTCGGCGTGATCAACATCGCCATCTCGCGTTCGGTATTCACACCCACGATTTGGCCGCAGGGATTGACGATCGGTCCGCCGCTATTGCCTGGGTTGGTGGCAGCCGAATGCTGGATTATCTGGATCCGGGGGCTGTCCCGCGTCCAGGCGCCTATGAAAATTCGGTTGGCCATGCCGGCCGTGAAGCTTGTCCCGCCGTCAGCGCCAAGACGCTGTCCTGCACCCGGATACCCGATGGCGAATACCGTCATTCCCTTGGTCAAGGTCTCGATGTCGGCTTCGCTGAGAGGCACCGCCGGTCGGTCCAGATTTTCCACTTTCAACACCGCCAGGTCCTCATCGGGATAGGCTTGAACCACCGTCGCCGGCCGGCGCGCCTCGGGTGTAGCGCCGCTCTCCACCACAAAGAGATTCCAGCCCCCCTCGATGTGCGGCTCGACAAGATGGTAGGTGGTCGCGATGTGGCCCTGTGTGCTGACCACGAACCCACTGGCGCTTGCAGCGCTGTCCGGCCCTTCGACAATGATGCGGACCATGCTCGGCTCGACCATTCTGGCCAGTGTCGTCGGCTCGATAGCGGCCGCCGGCGATGCCGCAAGGAGGCCCACAGTGGCTGCGGCGAGGATCGGGATGCGGTGCGCCATGGCTCAGATTATACGACAACGATACGGCGTGCGCACTCAACACTGACAGCGTGGCTGCTTTCGCCGCTTGAAGGTCAATTGACCTGGGTCAAGGCAAACGCACTGGGGGGCGCCTAGAATTGACTTGGTCAGGAGCTGCAATCACAGCGGAGAGCAAATCCATGGCCATGTTCACGTATCTCCTCGTTCCCGTCGACGGCTCGGAACATGCAAAACGCGCGGTGCAAGCCGCAGCAGACTTGGCTCAGCGTTATGGCGCCAAGCTGACATTGATGCACGTTCTCAGCCAATTGGGCAGCCGCGCCGTCCCCGAGGAACTCAAGGCTTACTCGGAGCTTGAGCATATTCGCATAACCGAACGCGATCTCATTCAAAGCGCAGGAAACGAGATTCTCAGGAACGCCGAGGCGCTCGCCCGCAAGAACGGTGCGAAGACTTGCCAAATTGTGCTGGAAACCGGCGATCCGGCTACCTGTATCACCGATTACGTCAAGAAGAACGGCGTCGATTTGGTCGTCATGGGCCGGCGCGGGCTTGGCGACTTGGCCGGCCTCTTCCTCGGCAGCGTCTCGCACAAGGTCGCGCAAGCGACCGACTGCAGCTGCCTCACTGTCAAGTAGGCGATCGCCGATAGTGAAGGGCCGGCGGATACATCACCAGCGGGGGTGCGCTCATTCGCATCACGCATTGATCCTCTCTCATGTGACAAGGAGTTCGACAGATGGCAGCAAAACGATCCACCCGCAAAACGGCTTCCAAAGCCAAAAAGGCAAAAGCGGGCAAGGCGGCACCGACGAAACGCAAGGCGCGCAAGGCTCCAGCCAAACGGCGTGGCGCAGTGGCGCCGGCCGGACAAGCGTCTCTTTTCCGGCCACTCGTTGCGCTGCGCCGCCAGCTCGACGACATGCTTGAGGACGTGACGAGCCATTGGCCCCATCTTCATCTGCCACGGGTCGAGTGGCCGTCCTTGAGCGCCATCGAGAAAACCGCCGACATCGTGCGCTTCGACGTCAGCGAAAGCGATAATGCCGTGACCGTCACGGCCGAGGTGCCCGGCATGGAGGAAAAGGATATCGAGGTCTTCGTGGACAATGGCATGCTCACGATCAGGGGCGAGAAAAAGTCCGAGCGCCAGGAAAGCGGCGAAAACTTTTATCTCTCGGAGCGGCAGTTTGGTTCGTTCAGCCGGTCCGTCCGCCTGCTCCACGGCGTCGATGCCGCGAACATCTCCGCCCGCTTCGACATGGGCGTTCTTACGGTGACTCTGCCGAGGACCGCGGTCGCCAAGAGCGGGCAGCGCCGCATCGCGCTCAAGTCCTGACAGGCCGCCCCGGTAGCGGGACCGTGGTTCCGTCGGCGGATCCGGCTCCGCAAGCAGGAGACATGCAACGATGGCTCATAAACGAATCCTCTTTCACTCGGCAGCACGCGAAAAAATACTTCGCGGCGCCAGCGCCCTTGCCGACGCGATTCGCGTGACGCTCGGCCCCAAGTCGAAATCGGTCCTGCTCCAAAGGAGTTGGGGAACACCGGTCGTCTGCAACGACGGTGTCACCATCGCCAAGGAGGTTGACCTTAAGGATCCGGAGGAGAACCTGGGCGCCCAGATGTTACGTCAGGCGGCGGAGCGAACCGGTGACGCGGTTGGAGACGGCACCAGCACGGCAACGATCCTGGCCCATGCGATCTTTGCCGATGGTCTGCGCAACGTAGTGGCGGGGGCCAGCGCCA
>Ga0209633_10002990_pt1 | contig 15840 bp, 9 predicted proteins | sample Cruoilmetagenom1_FD_187290 | JGI IMG/M metagenome (GOLD analysis project Ga0209633, IMG submission 187290) | Oil polluted marine microbial communities from Coal Oil Point, Santa Barbara, California, USA - Sample 1 (SPAdes) (version 2) | ecosystem: Environmental > Aquatic > Marine > Oil seeps ... | reverse complement strand
TAGAAGTTATTTCTACTCCCAAAATTATAGATTTTCAAATGGAATTAGACTATCCTAATTATACCAGAAAAAGCACTAAAAATGTTAAAAACTCTGGAAATGCAATTATTCCTGAAGGCACAAAAATCACTTGGAAGGTAGCTGCACAAAACACGAATAAAGTTCATTTTAAAATTGATAAGAAGAACAACCCTTCAGAGCCGTTTAGTGCTATTGAAAATGGAAATTATGTACTAAGCAAAACAATTAGAAACAATTTAGATTATCAAATAAATACTTCGAATACAGAGTTGATAGAATTTGAAAAATTAAATTTTAGCTTAAAAATTATTAAAGATCAATTTCCTAGTATATTAATAAAATCCGATATTGATTCAGTACGTAGGGGTCCGGTTCAATTTATTGGCCAACTCAGTGATGACTATGGTTTGTCAGAAGTTCAAATTATAATTAAAAATAATTCAAATGGCAAAATTAGTAAGCAAAAAATTGCTATTGGAAACTCTGATTTTGAAAAGTTTTTTTATGTTTTTCCTAACGGGTTTGAATTACTTGAAGGTGTAAATTATGATATCTTTTTTGAGGTTTATGATAACGATGCATTAAACGGAAGAAAAAAATCGGTATCACAAACATTTCACTATAACAATAAAACAAAAGATGAAAAGGTAGAAGAGATTCTAAGAGAACAAAAACAAAGTATTAATGATATTGAGAATTCTGCTAAGAAATCAGAAGAACTACAAAAGTCTATTGAGGATTTTTCTAGAAAATTGAAATCAAAAAATGATACGGAATGGAATGATAAAAAGCAATTGAATGAATTTTTAGAGCGGCAAAAAAAGTATCAGAAAATGTTGCAAAAAAACACAGAAAAACTACTGCAAAATTTGGATGAGATTGAAAAAGACAAAGACTTAAACATTGAAGAAAAAAAACAAAGTTTAGAAGAAAGAATCAAAGAAAATAAAGAATTACAAAAACAAAAGGATCTGCTTAAAGAACTCGAAGAAATGGCAGATAAACTCAAAAAAGAAGACCTTTTAAATAAAATAGATAAGCTTAAAGAGCAATCTAAACAAGAGACAAGGTCTTTAGAAAGAATTTTAGAACTGACAAAAAGGTTCTATGTTGAAAAAAAATCTGCTCAAATAATTGAAAAATTAGATAAACTTTCAAAAGATCAAAAAGAATTATCAGAAGAACATAATGAGAAGAACAACTTAAAAGAACAAGAAAGTTTAAATGATAAATTTGATAGTGTACAAAAAGATTTTAAAGAGTTAAATGAACAAAATAAAAAACTAAAACAACCATTTAATCTAGAGGATACTAAAGCTGATGAAAATTTAATTAAAATGGATATGCAAAAGGCGTCTGAGGAGCTTAAGAAAAATGAGAGCAATTCAGATGGTAATTCAAAAGAAAACGCCAGAAAAAAACAAAAAGCTGCGGCCAATAAAATGAAAGAGCTAAGTGAAAGGTTAAAAGAAAAAGCTATGCAAATGGAAATGGAGGGTAGCGAAGAAAACATAAAAGACTTGAAGCAAATAATTGAAAACTTGATAATTTTTTCTTTTGATCAAGAAGAATTAATGGAATCATTACAAGGTGTTACTTCAAAAAATGCTCAGTATCCAGAAAAATTAAAGAAGCAAATTTTATTAAAAGAATATTTTGAACATATTGACGATAGTTTATACACACTTTCTTTAAGGATGGTTAGATTAAGTTCAAAAATTCAAGAAGACCTTAGCTCGGCAAATTATAATTTAGATAAATCTCTTGAAAACATAACCGATAATAAAATATCTCAAGGAATAACAAATCAACACTATACGATGACAGCCGCAAATAATTTGGCAGATCTTTTAAGTGATATGCTACAGAACATGATGAATAAAAAACCAGGTAGCGGTCAAGGAAAAGGGAAAAAAGGAGAAAATATGAGTTTACCTGATATTATTAAGAAGCAAGGTGAAATGATTCAAAAAATGAAGGATGGTTTAAAACCTGGACAATCACAAGGAAATAAATCAAAAGAACAATTAACCGGAGAACAGTTTCAAATGTATCAAGAACAAAGTAAATTAAAAGAGCAACTTAATGATTTGTTGGGTAAAAACCCTAAACAAGGAAATGGTGGTAAAGAAACGATGAAGCAAATGGATGAATTGGAAAAGATATTATTACAAAAGGGAATTACTAAAGAATCCTTGGAAAGGATGCAAAAACTTGAATACGAATTATTGAAATTAGAAAAAGCAGCTTTTGATCAAAATAAAGACTCCAAAAGAAAATCATCGACTGGTAATGATAATCATAATAGAGATTCAATAAAAGCAATTATTAATAAAAACATTTATTTTAATAAAGATGAAATATTGATTAGAAAAAATCTTCAATTTCAGCCTTTATATCAAAATAAAACTAAAGAATACTTTCAAAACAATTAGTTTTAACTTAATCAGACCTATGGTAACGTATACTTCAGAAAACAAATTTGTATTAGATAAGGACAAGCAAATTAGTAAATGGATTGAATTTTCTATAGAAAATGAAAATAGAGAGATTGGCGAAATAAATTATATATTTTGTAGCGATAATTACTTGTTAGATATTAACGTTAAAGAATTAAAACACAATACATTAACAGATATTATTAGTTTTGATTTTACCGTTGGAACCGTTGTTTCAGGAGATGTTTTTATTTCTACAGAAAGAGTCAGAGAGAACGCTACCAATTTAGAATTAGATTTTGAAGACGAACTACATAGAGTCATGATTCATGGAATACTTCATTACTGTGGATATAAAGACAAGACGGAAGAACAAAAATTAGTAATGCGATCTAAAGAAGATTATTACTTATCTTTGCGAACTTTTTAATTGGTTAGAAATTTTTCTAATTCTATTAGCAAGAATGTTCCACGTGGAACAAATTAATTTTAAAAAGAAATGTTTGATAATAAATATGATGTTGTCGTCGTAGGAGGTGGTCATGCAGGAAGTGAGGCAGCTGCTTCTGCTGCAAACTTAGGTGCTAAAACTCTTTTGATAACTATGAGTTTGCAAAATATTGCTCAGATGAGTTGTAATCCAGCAATGGGTGGAATTGCAAAAGGCCAAATAGTTAGAGAGATTGATGCTTTGGGTGGCTATAGTGGTATAGTTACTGACAGGACCGCTATTCAATTTAAAATGTTGAATAAATCAAAAGGACCTGCGATGTGGAGTCCTCGTGCGCAAAGTGATAGAATGAGGTTTGCCGAAGAATGGAGAAATACTTTAGAGCAGATTGCTAATCTAGACCTGTATCAAGACTCCGTAAATGAATTGATATTTGAAGACAATAAAATCATTGGTGTTAAAACCCAATTAGGTATTATAGTTTATTCAGAAACTGTTGTTATAACCGCAGGGACTTTTCTGAATGGTAAAATACATATAGGAGATAAAACTTTTGGTGGTGGTAGAGCTGGAGAAGGAGCTTCAACTGGAATCACAGAAGATTTAGAAAAGGTTGGATTTGTCTCTGGACGAATGAAAACAGGTACACCTCCTAGGGTGGATGCTAATTCTGTTGATTTTTCAAAAATGACGGAACAACCAGGGGATCAAATTCCTTTAAAATTCTCTTATTCCAATCAAACAGAAATTCTAAGTGAACAAAGGTCTTGTTATATGACATATACCTCAAAAGAGGTTCATGATTTACTTCGGGAAGGGTTTGAAAATTCACCTATGTATACAGGTAGGATTCAAGGTGCAGGACCTAGATATTGCCCTTCTATTGAAGATAAAATTGATCGTTTCTCTTCAAAAGAAAGACATCAATTGTTTATAGAGCCAGAGGGCTGGAATACTACAGAAATTTATGTTAATGGTTTTTCAACTTCTCTACCACACGAAGTGCAATATAAAGCATTAAGAAAAATAGCAGGATTTGAAAAAGTAAAAGTGCTAAGGTTTGGATACGCGATTGAGTATGATTATTTTCCACCAACTCAATTAACAGAAACCTTAGAAACAAAATTGGTAAACAATCTTTTTTTAGCTGGTCAGATTAATGGAACAACTGGTTATGAAGAAGCAGCAGCTCAAGGATTAATGGCAGGTATCAATGCCGCTTTAAAAGTTAAAAAGAAAGAACCTTTTGTATTGCGTAGAGATGAAGCTTATATCGGAGTTTTAATAGATGATCTTATTACAAAAGGCACAGAAGAACCATATAGAATGTTTACCTCTAGAGCTGAATATAGAACCTTATTAAGACAAGATAATGCCGATTTAAGATTAACTCCAAAATCATTTAAAATTGGTTTAGCTTCTCAAGACAGAATGAATAGAGTTAAGGAGAAACAAATTAAGACAGATTTATTTATAGATTTTTTAAAGAAGACCAGTATCAAACCAGAAGATGTTAACCCAATTTTAGAGGATAATAAATCAGCTAAAGTTAAACAATCTATGAAGATGTTTAAATTAGCAGCTAGGCCCCAATTGGACTTTAATGATGTTAGAAAATTTCCTAAAGTTGAAGAGTTTATTTTAGACAACAATCTAGACAACGAAATAATTGAACAAACAGAAATCCATGTTAAGTATTCTGGTTATATAGAAAAAGAAAAGAATAGTGCGGATAAACTATTACGATTAGAAGGGATTAAAATTCCAGTAAATTTCGATTATCAAAAAATCAAATCTATCTCTTATGAAGCAAGAGAAAAATTAAGTAAAATTCAACCAACAACCATATCACAAGCAAGCAGAATTTCTGGTGTTTCACCTAGTGATATATCTGTGTTGTTAGTTTATATGGGTAGATAATAAATATAAAGTAGATTTCATTAATTCTATGTCAAATAAAGAAGTAAATAATAAGTTTCACTATAATCAAAATGAGCTTTTTTTAACGTGTATGGATCACACTGTTTCACGTGAAACATTTAAGCTTTTATACGATAATAAATATGATTTATTATTAACCTATCCAAAACCTGAGGATAAGGAATTAAGTAAATATTACGAAAGCGAAGATTATATTTCACATACAGATGCGAATACATCGTTATTAGATAAAGTTTATCAAGGTGTAAAAAACCATACGATAAAACAAAAAGTAAAACTTATTAATTCATTTAATTACCAAAATAAAACCATTTTAGATATTGGCTGTGGTACAGGGGATTTTTTAGAAGCTTGTAGTAAAAATCAATGGAATGTGACCGGTATAGAGCCCAACAAAAAGGCGAGGAAAATTTCAGTTCATAAAACAAAACAAAGCATTTATACTGACATTGAAGAATTGATTAATGTTACTACGAAGCGATATGATATTATAACTATGTGGCATGTTTTAGAACATGTTCCAAATTTGTCAGAATATATTGGTTTATTAAAAAAATTATTAAGTCCAAAAGGCACTTTGATTATAGCCGTACCAAATTATAAAAGTTACGATGCAAATTATTATGGAAATTTTTGGGCAGCTTTTGATGTACCTCGACACCTTTGGCATTTTTCTCAAAAATCAATCGAGTTAATCTTTGGTGAGTTCGATTTTAAAATTGTAAAAACTTTACCAATGAAATTTGATGCTTATTATGTTAGCTTATTATCCGAAAAATATAAATCTGGTTTTTCAAATCCGATTAAGGCTTTTTATAGAGGGCTTCTTTCTAATTTAAAAGCAAATCAAAATAAGGAGTACTCCTCTTTAATTTATGTGATTAAAAACAGATAATAGACGTTTTAAAGCGATTTAAGAAACTTTTAGAATAAAAAAGTATTTATCTATAGCTAATATCGCACAAGTGAATTAAACAATGAGATACTAAGCTTCTTTTTATAAATCCAATTTATAAAGGTTTTTATTGTAATAAGTTTTAATTATACTAGGATTCTTTATAAAAATTATACAAGTAGGTCAATTATTTAATTCATTTATTTACATTTGTCGCCTAATTCAAAAAATAAGAAAATGAAAAAATTAATAGTTGCTTTTGGTTTATTAATGGTAATGTCATCATGTAACCAATCGAAAATTGCATATGTAAATGTTGAAGAGGTAATCAAAGAGTATGAAGGTTCAAAAAATGCAGAAAATATGATGAGAGAAAAATCTCAAAGTATATCTGGAGACTTAGATCGATTGGCTCAAGAGTTTCAAGTTAAGGTTCAAGCTTACCAACAAGCTTCTGGTAAATTGTCTGCTAACGACAGAGCTCAGAAAGAACAAGAATTGATGCAAGAACAACAAATGATTCAACAACGTCAGCAAATGGCTCAACAACAAGTTCAGCAAGAAGGACAAAAAATTATAGAAGAAATTGACAATGAAATAAAAGATTTTATTGAAGAGTATGCCGTTTCTAATGGTTACACTTATGTTCTTGGAACTTCAAGTCAAACAAAAAGTGTTTTGTATGGTAAAGAAGCGTTAAACATTACAGATGATGTAATAGACGCTTTAAATGTAGCTTATGTTCCTGCAGACGAAAAGCCTAAAACGGAAGAAAAAACAGAAGAAGTACCAGTTAATTAGTACATATCAAAATCGATATTTAGGAAGTCCAATTTTATATTGGACTTTTTTTATGCTTAAAATTTAAACCGTCTCCCTTTTTAAAAAAATAAAATACAATATAATTTTCTCTATAATTCAACGTTATTAACACACTGTTGATAAGTTAATTTTTGTAATTCGATAGGTTTCAAATAAAAAATAAAGACCAATCAAAACAAAAAAACAAAATCAACATATTGAATAACAACAATATACAATAATTATATTATGAGAAAGGGGATTATTTTTGTTTTATTACTTACTAGTTACTTCTATGGGTTTAGTCAATCTACAGGGAAGTATCAAATTAAATTTTTGGAAGTAAATAAAAACAATTCAGATTATGGAGTTGCAATTTTAGATGATAATAAATTGATTTTTACTTCGGCTGAAGAGTCGGAAATATCATCAAAGAAAAATTATAACCCAAGAAAAGAATTATTTGTTGGTGACATTGATTATGATGGGGAGCTCAAAAATATAGAACCAGTAACCAAAAAAGAAAATAATAAATACAATACGACAGGTATTGCATATACCAACGATTCTAAAACAGTTTTTTTTAGTAGAAACAAATACTTAAGAAAATCATCTAAACAAAAATTAGATAAAAATCTAAGATTAGATCTTTTCAAGGCAAATGTTGATGCTAATGGAAATTGGACTGATATTGAAAAATTACCTTTTAATAGTGACAATGTTTCAACAGGTTATCCTGTACTTAATGAAGACAATACGAAAATGTATTTTGTTTCAAATAGATTACCATCACAAGGAGGAACAGATATTTTTGTTGTTGACCTATTAAAGGATGGCACTTTTAGTGAACCTAAAAATTTAGGTAAAAATGTGAATACATCGGGTAATGAAACGACACCTTTTTTATCAGAAGAAGGTATTCTATATTTTTCATCAGATGGTCACCCAGGTAAGGGAAAACTTGATGTTTTTGCAGTAGAACTTTATGATGATTCTACTTCAGAAACCTATCAATTAGCAGCACCTATTAATAGTATCAATGATGACTTTGCTTATATCGTTAATAAAGATAACAATCAAGGATTTTTTACTTCAAACAGATTACAAGGTAAAGACAATAACGACTTATATTCTTTCACTTTAGAGGAAGATGTTCGTCCAGGTGAATGTTTTATTTCAGTAGATGGAAGAGTAAAAGATATAGATACTCAAGAAATAATTTCTGGAGCTACAGTTGATTTATATAATAGTGAAGGAGACTTATTAGAATCAACCTCTACTTATATTGATGGTTCTTATAAATTTACGGTTTCATGTGCAAACGAATATAAGCTAGTAGCCTCAAACCCGAATTACAATAATGACGAAAAGAATATTGAGATACTAGAAGAAAATTATCACACAGCATTACATACCAATTTAAATTTAAGTAAAACATACAAAGATAAACCAGTAATTGAAAGATTACAACCGATATATTATGATTTTGATGATGCAACTATTACGGAAGCAGCAGCAAAAGAAATGGATAAAATTGTAAATGTTATGAATGATAATCCTGAATTAGTAATTGAAGCAGCTGCATTTACCGATTCAAGAGGAACAAATACCTATAACAAAGGCTTATCAGAAAAAAGAGCAAATGCAGCAGTAGAATACTTAAGATCACAAGGTATTGATACCGATAGAATAAAAGCTAAAGGTTATGGGGAAGAGAAGTTGATTAACCAATGTATTAATGGTATGGAGTGTGATGAAGAGGCGCATCAAATGAATAGACGTACAGAGTTTAATTTTATAAATACTCAAAAGACTAAGAAAAAGAAAAGTTCAAAAAGCAGTGAATCTAAACTTGTTCAAAGTAAACCCAAACAAAAAGAAGAGGTCATAAAAAAACCTGATAAAATTGTTCACGCCGAAAAGGCACCAAAACAAGAACAAGTAACAAAAATTAAAGAAACTGAATATGTCGAAATCGAAAGTAAAAAAGAATTAGATAAAACAAAACAAGAATTAGCAAATGAAAAAAAGAAAGTAGATACGGAAATAACATCAGTTAAAAAACAAAATACAAATCAACAATCAATGGTTGATAGTAATTATAAACAAAATGAAATTGTAAATGATGATTCGGATGTAGTTAAAGCAGATCAAGTTTCAAAAGAAAAATCTAAAACAAATAGTAATAAATTAAATGATGTTAATACTAATGAAGTGGCAGAAGTAGAACCAAAAATTATTAATGAAAGAGAAATATATGAAAAAGAAGTTAGAGAAAATAAGCAAGCTTTAAAATCGGCACAAAGTAAAAAAAATTATAATGTAGCAGATGCAAGGCAAGAAGCTTTAAACAGAAGAAATTCGAATAAACAAGCAATTAAAGAAGAATTGGTTTATAATTTCAATTCATCAATTGTTGCAACAAGTGAAGACAGCAACAAAGTTTTAAACTATATTGAAAAGGAAAAAATTAAAGCGATTGATAAATTTTCAGCTTTAGAAAAAAAATATGAAATAGCAATAAATGAGCATAAAGAAGAATCACATTCATTAAAAGTTGAAAAAGAGAAGCTTTCTGATTATTTACAATCCATTGAAGAATTAGAAGAAACAGGGTGGTCTAATATTATTGAATACAAAAATAAATATGCAATATTCAATAAAAGATATATTGAACTTACTCAAGAAAAAGGAGAAATTTCTTTTATAGAAAACTCAGAAAACTCATTGTCTGTAGTCGATAAAAAAGATAAAGAAATTTTAGAAGAAAATCTTAGAATTAATAGCATGGAAGTAGTAGCTATGAAAATGAATTCTAGTGGAAAATATCAAAAAACCCATAATGCGAATAAAACAGAACTTATTAAAGTAAGTTTTAAATTATTACAAAATGATAAAGTAAATTCTGGTAAAAAAGATGCTCATATCGTGCTACAAAACCCAGAAGGTATCACAGAAGATGCGAAAGGTATTTTTACTTTGAAAGATGGTGATATTGAAAAAAAATATACAAACCATGCAATTATTGATTACAACAACAACGATACTAATGTGGTGATGTATATACAAAGAAGAGGGGAAACTTATGAAAAAGGTGTTTACCCAGTAAAATTATTTTTAGAAGGGGAGTTGGTAGGAGTTTCTAATTTAAACCTACAAAACTCGTTTTAATAAATAGACCAATTAAAAACTAAATTGAAGCTCGAAGTTTTAAACTTCGAGCTTTTTATTGTAATAATAACAAACCAAATACCGTAAGAATAAAATAAACCGTAATTAACATGGCGCCTTTATAATCTTTAGCAATTCTTTGACCAAACATTAAACCAATAAGAGTAACAGCAGCAATTGCTAAGCTTAAAAAAGCAAAACTTTTTTCATGGAATACAATCAAACTAAACATCCCCGCTACTCCAGTAAATACAACAATAAATTCAATTACAACTACCAATAAAAGTAAAAAAGGAATGCTGTACTTTAAAAAAGTGTTTTTAAAATGATTCTTGTAATATGCCTTACTTCCATCCCAATTCATTGCTTTTTCTATAGCTGAAAAGCCAAAAGTAATAATGATGTATAAAAGAATTAGAATTTCTGGAATAGAGTAATCGTTTTCAATCATGTTTAAGAGAATTTATATCAAAATTAAATTTTTTCTTTTATTTAATTACATATTTTCAATTTCACTTTAAATAAATATCTTTGAAAAAAATACCATATGCCGCTTTTTTCAAAAAAAGAGTTTAATCTAGCACTAAACATATTATTTCTTTTTATAACTCAATTATTACTGTCTCAAACTGATTTTAGTAAAGATTGGGAAGATTTTTATTCCTATAATAATATAAAGGATTTTATTAAAATTGAAAATAAAATATATGCTATTGCCGATAATTCAGCATTTATATATGACATAAATACAAATGAAATAAATAAAATCTCTTCGGTACACGGACTTTCAGGTAAAGAAACATCAAGTATATATTTTAGTGAATCAACAAAAAGATTTATTATTGGCTATCAATCAGGATTATTAGAAATAATAGATCAAAATGGTAAAATTTCTATTGCGAACGATATTGAACGACTAGATATTACTGGTCAAAAGCAGATCAACCATATTTCAGAGTTTGAAAACACACTGTATTTATCTACACCTTTTGGCATAGTACAATACGACATTGAAAATTTAAATTTCGGAGATACTTATTATATTGATATAAACTCAAACCCTGTGTTTGTAAATCAAACCATAATATTTGAAACAACGATTTATGCGGCCTCTCAAAAAGGAATATATACTGCCGATATAAATGACCCAAACCTTATAGATTTTAACAATTGGCTACAACCACAAGGATCACTTTTAGGCAACTTTTCGGCGATATCCACTTATAATAATCAAGTATTTACGGCAAAAGAGAATACATTATTTAAAATAGTTGGAATAAATAATTTACAACAAGTTGGTACTTATTCCCAGACTATAGTAGACTTAAAAAGTTCTATAGAGTATTTAACCGTTACAACAAACAATAGATCTACAGTATTAAACACATCATTAACTCAAGTTTTTGAAGCAAATCCATCTTTTGAATATAATTTTGTTTTACAAACAGCATTTGCCGAAGGTCAAGATATTTATTTAGCAACAACAACGTTTGGTGTTTTGCAGAGTAAATTTAATAATGAGTATCAAGAAATACATCCTGACGGACCAACATCAAATAAAGTTTTTTCAATAGAAGCATCCAATAATAATCTTTGGGTTGTTTATGGTGGTTATAATGCAGCATTTACTCCTTTATATAGTGAACAAGGATACAGTCATTTTAATGGATTAGAAGAGAGCTGGATAAATAATGCTTACGATTCAAGTTTCCCAGCCTTAGATTTAGTTCATATTACCATAGACCCGCAAGCAGAAAACAAAGCATTTCTAAGTTCGTGGAATAGCGGAATTTTAGTTGTTGAAAATGATGAGCCTATTAGTCTATGGAACGATACAAATAGCGGACTAGAAGATCTTTATCCAGACGGTTCGCCAAATTCGAGTATTAGAATTAACGGATCCGCTTTTGATGAACAGGGAAATTTTTGGGTTGCAAACGCATGGGTTTCAAACCGGATAAAAAAACTAAGCACTTCTGGCTCTTGGAGTAGTTTTGATTTGAGTTCAATCATAACCAATCCGGCTTTTGGTTTAACAGAATTGCATATAGATAGAACTTCAAATGTTTGGATTGGATCCAGACGAAATGGCGCATTGGTTTTTAATGAAAGTGGTAATAGAAAAAGAGCCTTAATAACCGAAGCTACAAAAGGTTCGTTACCCGATTTAAATGTTAGAACTCTTGCTGTTGATCAGAACAATAGAATTTGGATTGGTACACAAAAAGGACTGGTAGTTTTTAATAATGCAGCTAGCGTCTTCGATACTGATATTTACGATGCTAATCCGGTTATTATTGAAGATGATGGAATACCAAAAAAATTATTGGGGGATCAGCCTATCAACTCTATTGCAATAGATGGGGCAGAAAACAAATGGTTTGGTACCGATACAGGAGGAGTTCTAGGCACAAACCCTTCAGGTAACGAAACTCTATTTAATTTTAACAAAGATAACTCTCCCTTACCTTCCAATAGAATTCTAAAAATTAAAGTTGATAATAGCACCGGAAAAGTTTTTTTTGCTACCGATAAAGGAATTGTTGCTTTTAATAATAATGTTGCACCATTTGGTGAGAGTTTAGGTAAAGTGTATGCTTATCCAAATCCTGTAAAAAAACAAGATGAATTTGTTACCATTGATGGTAGAAACGGAACACATTTACCAAAAGGAACCAATGTAAAAATTTTGGATACTGCGGGTAGATTGGTTTATGAGACAAATGTTGAAATTGGTCAAGAAATCAAAGGAGGAAAAGTAGTTTGGAACAAAACAAATTTAGCAGGGCACAAGGTTACCTCTGGCATTTATATAGTTCTATTAACTAATTCCGACGGCACTGAAAGTTCATCAACTAAAATAGCAATAGTCAATTAGTTAATAAAATCTAGATTTTTAAAAGATAATGATTGTAAAAACTAAAGCTATTATTTTAACATCAATAAAATATGGTGAGACAGATCTTATTGTAAAATCATTTACAGAAGAAGGTGCAAAAACATATATTTTAAAAAGAATTTTAAAATCAAAAAGTAAAAAAATAAACATTGCTTATTTTCAACCTCTTTCTCAACTACAATTATTAGCAAATCACAACAATAAAGGGAATTTAAACAGTATAAAAGAAGCTAGATTATCATATGTATATCAATCGTTATCAACTAATATTTTAAAACAATCTGTTGCCTTTTTTTTAGCAGAGGTCTTATCCTATTCTCTTCATGAAGAAGAAAAAAATACACCTTTATTTAAATACATTCAAACATCATTAATTTGGTTAGACAGAAATAATAACACAGCTAATTTTCATTTAATTTTTTTGTTAAATTTAACAAAGCACTTAGGTTTTTATCCTGACATGAAAAATATGACGTCTAATTATTTTGATTTTGAAGAAGGGGTTTTTACCAATCAAAAACCGTTAAATAATTATATAGAAGGACAGAAATTAATTTTATTTAAATCGTTAATCGGCATAAATTTTGATGATTATCAACGGTTACAAATAAACTCAAGAACCCGTAAAATTTTGATAGATATTTTATTGAATTATTACACCGTACACATACCAGGTTTTAGAATACCAAAATCATTAAATGTATTAAAAGAAGTATTTAATTCATGATAAAATATGTATTTTTTTTAGTTCTTTTTGTTCAATTTTCTTACGCACAAACATGCATAGTGGTTGATAAAGATTCTGAATTTCCAATTCAAAATGTACATGTTACAAATGAAGACGAAAGCATTAGAGTGATTTCCGATAAAAACGGATTTATTGACCTCGGAAATTTTGATAACATGGATTTACTTACTTTTTCACATGTTAGTTATGTTGAGTTTGAATTGCTAAAAAAACAAATCCAGAAAGATAAAACTACTATTTATTTGCAATTTAAATCAGAGTTATTGACTGAAGTTTTCCTGTCCGCTACAAAAGGAGAAGAGAATATCACAAGAATTGCCGAACAGGTAGCTGTTTTTTCGAGTAAAGAAATTCAAAATTCCATACCGCAAACCTCAGCAGATATGTTGTCAAATATTCCTGGAGTTAAAGTACAGAAAACACAATTTGGAGGAGGTAGTCCTGTATTAAGAGGTATGGAAGCGAACAGAATTTTATTGGTTGTAGATGGGGTAAGAATGAACAATGCAATTTATAGAAAAGGACATTTACAAAATGCCATAACAGTATCTCCAAATATTTTAGATAGAACCGAGGTTATTTTTGGCCCTTCATCAGTAATTTACGGTTCAGATGCTTTAGGAGGAGTTATTCACTATTATACTCGAAAACCAAAAACGAGTGATTCACCAACGGTTAATGCTGATTTTATATCGCGATACGGAACGGTTAATAATGAATTTACGATACAAGCAGGGGTTGAATTACAAATGAAGAAAATTGCATCGTATACGAGTGTGTCGCATAGTAAATTTGGAGATTTAAGAATGGGAGAAAATAGAAGTCATGATTTTAATAACTGGGGCTTACAATTTGAATATTCAAACAATACAGATAAGTTTTATAATAGCAATGCTGTAATAAATTCTGATGCAAACAAGCAAAGAAATGTAGGTTTTGACCAAACAGACATACTGCAAAAAATATTTATTCCCCTAAGTAAAAAAACTGACTTAACGTTTAATTTACAATACAGCAACTCTTCGCCAATCAATAGATTTGATAAGTTGACCGAATATAAGGACGATAAATTAAAGTATGCGGAATGGTATTACGGACCGCAAAATAGGTTTTTATTTTCTACACAATTGAATTTAGAACCAAATAAAAAGTGGTTAAATAAAGGAGCTATAACAATGGCGTTTCAAAATATTGAAGAATCAAGAATAAATAGAAAATTTGATAGCTTTGATAGATCGTCACAATTTGAAAAAGTAAAGGTTTATAGTTTGAATGGTGATTTTTCGACCAATTTACGAAATGAAAAAAATAGAAATTTTGGTTATGGATTTGAATTTGCATTTAATGACGTGGGTTCTACATCTAAAGGAGAAGTGTTAGAGGTTGATGGAAATGATATTATTGGTGTTTCAGATACATATGTGGTTCAAACTCGTTATCCTGATGGAGGAAGTAGTTATTTAAGTTCGGCTATTTATGCAGACTATAGACAAGATGTAAGTAAAAAATCTACTTTAAATACAGGTATTCGATTAACCAACACAGTTTTACAAGCTAAATGGGTAGATGAAACGTATCTTACTTTACCAGACAACGATATTTCATTAAGTAATACTGCAGTAACATTAACTATGGGCTATGTATTTAAACCAAATATAAATTGGCAAATAAACGGAGTTCTATCTTCTGGATTTAGATCTCCAAATATTGATGATATAGGAAAAATTAGAGAAAAAAGAGGAGATGTTACCGTACCAAATGTAAATCTAAAACCTGAATTTGCTTATAACTTTGAAGCGGGAATATTAAAATATTTTAGCAATAAAAACTATTATTTTGGGTTTACATCCTACTATACTTTATTAGATAATTATATAGTTCGTGCCCCTTTCGTTTTAAACGGAAATTCAACAATTATTTATGATGGAGAAGAGCTTAATACGGTTGCAAATGTTAATAGTAAAACAGCATATATTGTTGGAGGAACAGTTACTTTTAAAGGTAATTTATCTAAAACATTTAACACCAGAGCCTCTATAACCTATACAAAAGGCAAAGCATACGATACGGATGAACCACTCTCATCAATACCTCCGGTTTTTGGAAATATTGATTTAAATTATGCAAAGAACAGAATAGAAACAGGGTTGAGTTTCGTATTTAATGGAAGGAAAACCATAGAAGATTATAATATTTCTGAAGGAATTGACAATGTTGAAGAAACACCATTTATAGTAGAAGATCAAGAATATTATGGTAGTCCCTCATGGAACACTTTGAATTTTTATACTCGTGTAAAAGCAACAAAAAACATTGATTTTCTTTTTAATATAGACAATATTTTTGACCAACACTACAAAGAGTTTGCATCTGCAATTAGCGCTCCTGGTAGAAATTTTTCTTTTACGGTATTAGGAAATTTCTAAACGAATCATTTAAGAATAGTATATTTTTTTAAATCAAAAGCAAGCAAAA
>Ga0209633_10002989_pt1 | contig 15846 bp, 11 predicted proteins | sample Cruoilmetagenom1_FD_187290 | JGI IMG/M metagenome (GOLD analysis project Ga0209633, IMG submission 187290) | Oil polluted marine microbial communities from Coal Oil Point, Santa Barbara, California, USA - Sample 1 (SPAdes) (version 2) | ecosystem: Environmental > Aquatic > Marine > Oil seeps ... | reverse complement strand
AGCTATAGTTATAGAAAAATTATCAGAGTTTTGTATCAGTTTTTGAATAGTTTGTTTTTGAACAAAAGGGGTATCTACTGTGATTATAAAAATTTTATCATCTAATAAAGTTTGAAATATTGTATTCATTGCTACCATAGGTGAAAAAGTGGTTTTATCTTTATCTAAAATAAGAGACTTTTTTGGAAGTTTTAGGTTGGTAAACTTATCATCTTTTGATGAGATATAAACCTCTTTGAATAGAGATGAAAGTTTTTTATAAAGATACTCAACCATCGTTTTATCATCAAATGACATCAACGATTTATCTTCACCCATTCGGCTACTTTTACCACCACTTAAGATAACACATGGAATTGTACTATACATTGTATGCTTCCTCTACAAGTAGCTTCCCAAGTTCGTGACTTGCATCTACAAAACCTTTTATTGGTAAATCTTTGAGCTCTTTTCTCTCATCAATTGAGTTTATTCTAATTATGATATTTGAATCTGGTGCGAAATTCAAAACGGACTCACTGATAAGTCTTTTTCTTTTTATATCTTGTACAGTGATAATAATACTTTTTGCTTCATCAACTTTTAAAGACTCCAAAACAGGTAGTTTATCAAGGTGTCCAAAATATGCCATATAACCTAATTTTTTTGCAAGTAAAACATGTTTTAAGTTATTTGAAATAATTACAAATGGTGCATTCTTAGAACTTAGTTTTTGTGCTACAATTCTTCCTAACATTGAAAACCCTACAATTACAATATGATTTCTTACTTTAATCGGCGTTATCACATTTGATTCATAAAATTCTTTTGCAAAATAAGAGGAAAGTTTATAGATATTATTTACTATAAATGGAGTTAGTATCATAGAGATTACTGTTATAAGTATCAAAAAACTTGCCATCTGAGGGGAGATAAGATGATTTGCTAAGGCAAGGGCAAAGATAGCAAATGAAAATTCCCCAACTGAAGCTAGTGCAAGTGCAGTTTTAACAGCAGTACTTTTATCTGATTTTATAATCATAACGGCAAAAATAACAATAGCTTTAAAAATAAATACACCCACAAAAATAGCAAATAAAATATGAAGATTGTTAAAAAAGTAAAAAATATCAATTTTTGTTCCAACACTAAAGAAAAATGCACCAAGTAGTAAATCTTTGTAGCTAGAAATATCAGACTCAACTTTTACACTATATCCTGTATCTGCAATAATAACACCAGCAATAAATGCCCCTAAAGAGTAAGTAAATCCCAAATCATGTGCTAAAAGTGAAGCCCCAATCACTATAGAAAAAACTGCCCCCAAAAATAGCTCTTCAAGTCCAGTAGATGCTGAAGATTTTAGAAGTATATTTACTATTTTTTTCCCAATTGTAAACATAAATAAAACTATCACAAGTGCTGATAAAAAAGTTTGAAAAAGAACTTCACTTAAAGATAAAGTATCATTTGTTAAAAATGTAATTAATAAAAGTATAGGAATTACAGCCAAATCTTGAAAGATTAAAATACCTAAAGATTTTTCCCCATAAGGGGTATGTATATCTTTTGAAACTTTTAAGTATGTTAAGACAATAGCAGTTGAAGAGAGTGAAAATGCTAAAGATATGATTAAAGAGGTATTAAAATTTAATGCAAAAATAAAATAAGAGATGATAAATATCACTATAGTACTTAAAACAACTTGTAAGAAACCATTTACAAGAAGTATCTCTTTCATTTTACGTATTTTTTCAAAATTGAGTTCAAGTCCAATTGTAAACATTAAAAAAACTATTCCAAATTCACCTATGAGTTCAAGAGAGTGTATATCAATGCCATTAAAATTAAAAATATAACTAATAATAGTACCAGAAAGAATATAACCAATAATATGTGATATTCCATATCTTTTAAAAATAATATTAAATATTGTTGCAAATGTAATTGCTAAAAAAATTGCCGTAAGTATGTTATTCATTGGGATATTGTATCTGAATTGATGTTAAAATTTATTGTAAATTCTGTATGAATTTTATACATATAGAGTTATTAATAATGCTGATTAAAGTTATTTTAATAGATTTTCAATAAAATAATCTAATTTATTAATAAAAAGGGATTAGAGTATGACAAAGTATGTTGAGACATTTCAGGATTTTATATCCAAAGAAGCATTTAGTGGTTTTTTACTTTTTACTGCAACAGTTTTTGCAGTAATTATAGCAAACTCTAGTTTATCAACAAGTTATTATGATTTGTGGCATGCACCACTAGGTGTGACAATGGGGGATATAAATATCTCTATGAATTTATCAATGTGGATAAATGATGGACTTATGGCACTATTTTTTTTGATGGTTGGATTAGAGATAAAAAGAGAGATGCTTATAGGAGAACTTAGTAGTGTAAAAAAAGCTTCTTTTCCTGTAGTTGCAGCTATAGGAGGGATGGTAATTCCTGCACTTATATACGTAGGTTTAAACCCTTCAAATCCAATAGGTTTTGGGGTACCAATGGCTACAGATATAGCTTTTGCTTTAGGTATATTACTTTTACTTGGAGATAAAGTAAGTCCAGCTTTAAAACTATTTTTAGTGGCATTAGCAGTAGTGGATGATTTGGGTGCAGTATTAGTTGTTGCTACTGTTTATACAAATGAAATCCATACATCATATTTTTTACATGCTATTTTAGTTTATGCACTTATTTGGATACTTAATTTACGAGGTGTAAAAGCACTTTGGCCATATTTAGTTCTTGGAATATTTCTTTGGGTATATATACATGCTATTGGTATACATGCAACTATTGCTGGAGTATTATTAGCATTTGCTATTCCAATTAGCTCTAAAATTGAAGAGGAAAAATTTATTGCAAATTCAAAAAAAGCTATTGATGAGTTTGAAAAACATATAGATGAGATACCAATTTTAAATCATCATCAAATTGATGCACTAGAAAATATAGCTTATGGGTATGATAAAGTACAAAATCCATTAGTCAAATTAGAACATCAGCTTCATGGGTTTAGTGCCTTTTTTATTATGCCACTTTTTGCTTTTGCAAATGCTGGGGTTGTTATAGATTTTAGTGGAGTATCTGCTCATCTAATGGTGGTGTTAGGAGTTGTTCTTGGACTTGTTGTAGGAAAACCTATTGGAATTGTAGCTTTTACTTATTTTGCATCAAAAATGAAAATTATTCATAAACCTGATAATCTAAGTTGGGAAGAGATAGTTGCTGTTGGCTTTTTAGCTGGTATTGGATTTACTATGTCAATTTTTATAACACATTTAGCTTTTTTAGATGAAAGTGTAATTAGTGCAGTAAAACTAGGTATTTTTATAGCATCATTTATAGCAGGAGTATTAGGAGTTTTACTTATCAATAGAGCTTCAAAAAAAAAGAGAAGGTAGATGTTAACAATAATTGTAGCAACACTTTTTATCTCTTTAGTAGCCAATGTAATTTTAAAAAAATTTAACCTTCCTACTATTATTGGATATATTGTTACAGGAACTATCATAGCATATGGCTTTGGACTACATGATGCTGTTCATAATCATGAACTTAAAGAGATAGCAGAGTTTGGTGTAGTATTTTTGATGTTTACTATTGGATTAGAGTTTTCAATAGAACATCTTAAAAAGATGAAATATGAGGTATTTATAGCTGGAACTTTACAGATAGTTCTTACCTCTATAGTAGTTTATCTTATGTCTTATTATATTTTTGATATAACACAAAAAACATCGTTTATAATCTCCCTTGCAATTGCATTATCTTCAACGGCAATTGTTTTGAAAACTTTTAATGAAACAGGAGAGATAAATAAACGCTATGGGCAAAGAAGTTTAGGGATACTAATTATGCAAGATATTGCAGTAATTCCTATTTTATTGATAATTGGATTTATGAGCAATGATAACCAAGGTGAAATATCAAGTGTATTATTACATATGGGGATAAGTGCATTAGTTTTATTACTTCTTCTTGGAATAATTGGAAAATATTTATTAGAGCCTTTTTTTACTCAAATTGTAAAAACAAACTCTGATGAACTTTTTATTACTACGATATTATTTTTGGCAATTGGAGCATCTTATTTAGCACATATTTTAGGTTTTTCTTATTCTTTAGGAGCTTTTATAGCTGGTATGTTAATAGCTGAAACAAAATACAAACATCAAGCAGAAGCAGACCTTATACCTTTTAGAGATATTCTTTTAGGGATATTTTTCATCACTGTTGGTATGCAGATTCAATTTGATATTATATTTGAATATATACATATAATAGCTGGATTGTTAGTTGCTATAATTGTTTTAAAGTTTATTATAATTTTTGCAATAGTAAAACTTAGAGAAAATAAGAGAATCTCTATAAAAACTGCATTGAGTCTCGTTCAAGTTGGGGAATTTTCTTTAGCATTATTAGAGCTAGCTCGTTCAAATGGTTTAATAGGGGCACCACATGGACAAATTATGATAGTTACAATTGTATTGTCTATGATTTTAACTCCTATAATTTTAAAAAATCTTTCCCCTCTTGCTGATTTCATTGGTAGAAAAAAAGCAGAAGAGGAGATACTTATAGAATCTACATCATTTAGAGATCATATTGTAATACTTGGATTTGGTGAGTTTGGAAGAAATATAGCAAATACATTAAAAGACAATGGGCAACTTTATATAGCAATAGAAAACAATATAGATACATACCACAAAGCAAGAGAAACTGATGAACCTATTGTATTTGGTAATGCAACAAGTAAAGCAATTTTAAAAAGTACAAATATCTCGGAAGCACAAAATGTTATCGTAGCTATAGATAATCCTAAAAAATTATATGGAGTATGTGAAATTTTACAAAGATATGTTGATAGTCATAAAATTATAGTGAAAATTCATACTAGTGCTCAAAGAGAAGATATAAGAGCACTAGGGATAAATACAATTATCGTTGAAAATATACTTGCAAGTAATCAGGTAAGTGAATTACTTTTACAAAATCAAATAGAAAAAGACTAGCGTTTTTTTCTATCTTTATGGACTGATTTTTTCCAAATGTGGATAAGAAAATAGTATGCAAGTCCTGAGATAACTATCGAATAAAATATTGCACCTAAATATAAAGGGAAAACAATATCTTGTAAGTTGTTTTGAAACCATTCTAGAGTTATATGTACATTTTGGGTCTCTATATTTAAAAAGAAACTTCCTGTTAAGTATTCTATATAATAAATAAATGGCATAGTAAAAGGATTTGTTACCCAACACATAATTAAAGCAACAGGAACATTAAACCTCAAAAAAGGGATAAATAAGAGTACCGCTAACATCTGAAATGGCATAGGTATCATAGCTATAAATAATCCAATAGATACACCACGACTGACCATCTTTCTTGTTGTTGCTATAAACTCTTTGGGAACTTTATACTTTTTTAAAAATGTTTGAATAGTTTTATTATTGTGGGTATTTTTTAGTTTTTTTCTTATCATATTGGAAAATATTATATCTACATTTCATTAAAGATATAATTGGAAAAAAACTAAAAGGAACTATTCCTTTTAGTTTGTAATAATTAATCGAATTCTGGTTTTGGAGTTTTGTCTGTAATTACTGGAAGTTGTGGATAAGATATATTTGGTTTTTTCCCTGTTAAAGAATTTAAAAATGTTACAATTTGTTCACTTTCTTTATCAGATATTTTGATACCTAATTGAGTAGAACCCATCTCTTTAACTGCATCTTTTAATGACCAAATATTACCATTATGAAAATATGGAGCTGTTTCTTCAATATTTCTAAGTGTTGGTGTTTTTACCATACCGTTTGCATCTCCTACAAAGTCACCTTTTGCATAAGAGTAGTTTGCATGGATTTGGAATGGTTGCATAGTACCACCAAGACCTATATCAGTATGACAAGCAGTACAACCTTTGTCAATAAATACTTTAAGACCTGTTTTTTCTGCAGCTGTTAATGCATCTGCATTACCATTTAAAAATGCATCAAATCTTGAAGGAGTTATTAGAATTCTTTCAAATACAGCGATAGTATCAGTGATAAGTTCAAATGTGATTTTTACATCATCTCCATAAGCTTTTTTAAATTCTGCAACATACGCTGGCATTGATGTAACACGATCTACAACCAATTGTTTTGGAGATGCCATCTCTGGACCTGCTTGAATTGGACCTTGTGCTTGAGCTTCAAGGTGTGGATCTCTACCATCCCAAAATTGTGCAGCATTTAATACTGAGTTATAAACTGTTGGAGAGTTTAAATGGTGTGGATTTGGTGTCCATTTGTGACCAATAGCAGCACCAATTCCATCAGCACCACCCATACCTAAGTTATGACATGTGTTACATGAGATAAGATTACTTTTTGAAAGTCTTGGATCAAAATATAGTTTTTTACCTAACTCAACTTTACAATCTGTAATTGGATTTTTTGGATTATCAACCAGTTTCAGTACCTCTAATTTACTTTGAGGTATTGCTTTAAGACCTGAATCTTTTGCTAATTTAACAAGATTTGTATCACTAATAGCTAATGCACTTGTTGCACTTAATAGTAAACCACTTAAAACTAAACTAATTCTTTTCATAAGAACTCCTTTTATTTGTTAAAATTATCTAAACCATACTTTAGACTTATAAAAGTATATCGCTCTAATTCTTAAATTAAACTAAATAAAAGATAATTATTATTAACAAATTAAAAATATTAAGTATATATTAAATTTATTTAAATGGTTTTTTATCCTAGCTGTTACAATTACTATTATTAATTATTGCACACGCAATAAAGAAAATTAATAGTAAGAATTATTTATGTTATATTTGATAATTAGTAAAGAAGATATATATGTATAAGAGTGTTGTTAAGAATAAGAACTTTTTATAGTTCTTATTCTTTTTTATAAAAGGTTATTATGAAAGAATCTCTTCAATAGTGATATAATCTCCAACTCTACCAGTCATTTGTTCAACATCTGTATTTACTGGAAGTGTTTTTTTACCTGGAACCCAACCTGCTGGACAAACTTCACCTGTTTTTTCTGCATGTTGCCAAGCTCTTACTTGTCTTAAGAACTCATTTACATTTCTTCCAACAGATGGTGCTTGAACCTCTTGTGCTACAACTGTTCCTTCTGGGTTAATTAAAAATCTTCCTCTAAGTGCTATACCTTCTTCTTCAATCATAACACCGAATGCTCTAGATACTGTACCAGTTGGATCTGCACCAATTGTAAGTTTTAATCCTTTTAATAATGGTTCTGTTTCTACAAATCTTTTGTGAGAGAATTTTGTATCAGTTGATACTGCTAATATCTCAACACCTAGTTCTTGAAACTCATCGTATTTTGCATTCATAGCAGCAATTTCAGTTGGACAAACAAATGTAAAATCTGCTGGGTAAAAACACACAACAGTCCATTTCCCTTTGTAATCTTCACTGTTTACACTTACATAGTGACCTGATTTTGACTCGTACGCATCCATTTTAAATTCTGGAGCTTTTCTTAATACTAATGATGAACTCATATTTTTTTCCTTTTTTTCTATATTTATATTTTCGTCTGTAGAGACAACTTGTTTTTCTTCAATTGGTTTTGCACCTGTATCGCAAGCCATTTTATTTCCTTTATTGTAAAAGTAATGAAAGTATAACTAAAGGAAAATAATTATCCTTTAGAGGTATTTATTATAATATTTTATTAAGATTAATATAAGTAAGAATTTATGTTTTTATAAGAATTAAGGATAAATTTAAATAATATTTAGTATTATAACTTATTAAGGATTTTACTATGGATATTTTAAGAATGCAGATATATAAATATATTGGAATTATTAGTCTTATTGTAATTTTACAAACAACTACTTTTGCTTCAAGTGAAAAAGTTTTACCTACAATTGTTCCTATTGATTGGATAAAAACAAATTTAGATAATCCAAATTTAGTAATTGTAGATTTAAGAGAAAAAAATGAGTATCTAAAAGGACATCTAAAAGGTTCTGTAAATATGCCAGGACTTCAAAGTCTTTTTGCAAAAGATAACTGGATGATGCCAAAGCTTGATTTTCTTAAAGAACTTTTTAGTAATGCTGGAATAGATAAAAACAGTATGGTTGTAGCATATGATAATGGTGACTTTTTTTGGGCAGCAAGGTTGTATTGGATTTTAGAAGTTTTAGGACATAATAATGTGGGACTTTTAAAGTATGCATATGGGAAACATTTAGAAGATAATCTTCCAATTTCAACGGAAATAACCGTAGTAAAACGGAAAGAGTTTATACCAAGAGTTGATAATGATCAAATAGAAACAAAACTAAGTACACTTTTATCTATTGGAAAAAAGACTATTATTGATGGCAGAGCAAAAACACACTATGAAGGAAAAGATTCTATAGCACAAAGATATGGTCATATCCCAACTGCTCAAAACTATGCCTGTACAAATAACTTCCAAGTTTCAAAAGATGGAAATTATATGAAAGGTTTTGATGAATTAGAAAAAATTTATAAAGATTTACCTAAAGATAAAGAGATTATCCTTTATTGTCAAGGTGGTGCTGAATCTGCACTCAATTATATTGTATTGAAAAAATTAGGATTTAAGTCATCTGTTTATGATGGTTCTTGGAAAGAATGGGGAAATGACACTAATGTACCTATTGTAAATCCATCAAAAAAATAATAATGTAAATGGCAAGTTTTGAGTAATAAAGGTTCTATAAAAAAGAGACTTATTAGTATAATAATGGCTGTGACACTACTTACAAGTATTACAGGGTATAGTATATTTATATATTGGTATATGAACAATCAATTTAATAAAGCAATGGAATTAGCTCAAACTGTAGGACTTGTATTGGGACAAGATGTTGCAAAATTGGTTTTACTCAATGATGTATCATCTGCTGCAGATATTACTTCTAATCTTAAATCCTTTTCTACTTTAGAATCTATGGTTTTATATAAGTTAGATAAAAAAGCAATCTTTCAATATAGTAAAGAAGATATAAGTTTTAATATAGAACCACTTCCTGATATTACTTCTATCTACTATATTGTTGATGGGAATCTTTTTAAGATGTATATTGATGCAAAATATCAAGATACACATCTTGGATATATACAATTAAATTTTCAAATAGACACTATTATAGATGTAATTAAAGAAGATATTAAAGTACTCTTAGGGATATTGTTCTTTATGCTTTTCATCTCTTATATGTTAGCACTTTTTTTTGCAAAAAATTTTACAAATCCTATTTTAAAGCTTGTGAAGTTTTTAGAAAAAATAGATCTTGTAGAATCTATAGATAAAAGAATAACAACACAAGAGAAAAATGAATTTGGAAAATTGTATGATGAAGTAAATATTATGCTTGATAGAATAGAATTATCTCATAAAGCACAAAAAATAGCTGCAGTTGCATTTGAAACACAAAGTGGAATGACAATTACAGACAAAAACCAAAAAATACTTCAAGTAAATAAAGCTTTTATAAAAATCACAGGATATACAAAAGAGGAAGCTATAGGAAAAACACCTGCAATCTTAAAATCAGGTTTACATGATGAAAACTTTTATTTAGAGATGTATAAAACTTTGAAAAAAGACCATATTTGGATAGGAGAGATTAAAAATAGACATAAAAATGGAAATATATATAATGAACATTTGATTATCCAATCGGTACTTGATGATAATCAAGAAGAGATATATTATGTAGCATCGTTTTTAGATATAACAAAGCAAAAACTTATAGAAGCAAAATTAACCCAAAAAGAAAAGCTTCTTATCCAACAATCAAAAATGGCTCAAATGGGAGAGATGCTTGAAAATATCGCACATCAATGGAGACAACCATTATCTTTGATAACCACATCAGCATCAGGTATAAAAGTACAACTAGAGTATGGAATACTTACAAATGAGATACTCAATGATTCTTTAGACAATATTGAACAATCCGCAAAACATCTTTCAAATACTGTTGATGACTTTAGAAATTTTTATAAAGATGATAAAGTGAAAAAAGCTTTTGCTTTAAAAGATGCTGTTGAAAGTTCTTTAAGTTTAGTTTCTTCAAAATTTAAAAATCAAAAAATTATTGTATCAATGGATATTGAAGATATAGAGATAAGTGGTTATGAAAATGAACTTATACAAGTATTTATCAATATACTTAATAATGCAAAAGATGAACTTATTAAATTTACCGAGCAAAAAAAAGTCATTTTTATCTCAGCTATAGAAGCCAAAGAGACTGTAACTATATTTTTTCAAGACAATGCAGGTGGAATTCAAGAAGGTACTTTAACACATATTTTTGATAATCATTTTACAACAAAAGAGGAAGTAGACGGTACGGGAATAGGTCTTTATATGTCAAAACTTATTATTGATAATATGGATGGAGAGATAAAAGCTTCAAATGAAAAGTTTTATTTTGAAAATAAAGAATATACTGGTGCTAGATTTAGTATTATCTTTCCTAAACAATAAGTAAGAATAATCCTAAACAAAGTATAAATCCTAGACTTCCATATTCAAATATTTTTGTTAGAGTTGCATTTGATGAGGATTTTTTTCTTACATTTATACTTAGGTATGCAGTGACAAAGATGATTAAGCTCATTCCTAAACTCATGAAAATTGCACTTAAAAATCCAACATAATAAATTCCAAGTCCAAATGTAAAGATAAAAATAGTCACAGTACCAGGGCAGGGTACAATACCAGCTGCTAATATCACTCCTAAGTCTTCACTCTTTGTATTACATCCACTACATCCACAGCTAGTGTTATTAGGGTTGTGTGTAGTAAATGAAAGTTTATTTGACATTTTATATTTTTTGTAGAGAAGGTACAAAGCTATAGCTATGATAATAATAGCACTTAATTTTGTAGCCACATATTCAATATCTGTTAAAAAACTTATAAATAATAAATTTAAAACCAAATAGATAAATACTGTTAGAAAAAAAGCACTAAAGGTATGTACAATTCCAATAAGTAAGGAGATATTAAAAGCTTTTAAAACAGAACGATTTTGACTTAAAAAATAACTTCCCACTAAACTTTTCCCATGTCCTGGTCCAAGAGCGTGTAATATTCCGTATATAAAAGAGAAAAACAATAGCCAGAGATAAGAGGTGACAGAGTTAGTTTGTTTTATATCATTTAAAAGTGCTTGGATTTTTTCTTTATATATTGTAAGTTGTTGTGAAAGCTCTTCAAGAAAACCAGTTGTTTTTATAGGTTCTATATTTTCTTGTATTGATATGGTTGGTTTACTTTTTAATTGTGTGTTTGTTTTTGCTGTTACAACTGCAGGGTCGTCAAAAACAATTTGTGCAATATGCATTGTTGGTTTTATAAGATATTTATCTTGATAGTCTTTTAAAATGATATCTTTTAGAGTAAAGTTAAAATTCCCTTGTTTATCTTGGAATTCAATTTTTAAAGTATGATTATTTTGTAAAATAAAATTTGCATCAAAATTATAAGAATAGTACATAGCATTATTCTCAAATAATATTTTTGTAGAGATGGGTTTTATTTCAACTTGTTTATCTGACATAAAATGTTTTTTTGAGTAGGTTATTTTTGTAAGATAATTGAAAATATAGAGATAATCTTCAAGTGCTTTTGCTATCTCTTTTTGTTCGTTTTTGTCAAATTTACCATTTTCATTTAAATCATATTGAGTAAGTTGAGAGACAAATTGTTCATCAAATTTCCATTTGATTTCAAAGTGAGTTTTTGTTGATAGTGCAGATACTTTTGTATCTACAGTTACCATAGGTATATCAACTCTACATAAAGCACAACTAAAACTAGTTGTACTAAGAAAAAGTGTTAATAAGATATATAATAAAAATTTATTTGTTCGCAATAGCATTCGCTAATTGTATCAAATTTTCACTCCATTTTGGATTAAGAGGGCTTACTTTTATTACAGGAATTCCTACTTCTTTTGCTATTTGTTTTGCTACTTTATCACTAAACTCAGGTGCAGTGAAAACTGCTGTTACTTTTTCCTCTTTTGCTTCTTCTATAAGATGTGCAACTTGTTTTGGTTTTGGATTTTTCCCACCAGCTTCAATAGCTATTTGAGTAAGTCCATAATCTCTTGCAAAATATCCCCATGCTGGATGAAATACCATAAACTTTGTTCCAGTTGCTGTATCTATTAATATTTTTTTAATAGTTCTATCTGTTTGGTTAATGTGTTCTAAAAATTTATTATAGTTATTTTTATAGTATGCTTCATTTTTTCTATCAAGTTTTACTAAATAGTTATAAATGTTTTTTGCTATGATTTTTACATTTGCTGTACTTGTCCAAATATGTGGGTCTAAAGAATCTTGCTCATGTTCATCATGATTGTGTTCTTCATGTTCATGTGCTTCATGGTCATGATCTTCTTTTTCTTCTTTATGCTCATCTTCATCATGATGATGTTTAGCCATTGGTAACTTTTCAATACCATGTGCAATATTTCCAATTATCATTTTTTTGTTTTGGCTTGCAAATTTAGGAAGCCAAGCCTCTTCAAACTCAACACCAATTGAAAAATATATATCTGCATTATTTATATCTTTCATTTGTGATGGTTTTGGCTCATAAGAGTGGGGTGAACTTCCTGGTTTTACCATTAAAGCAACATTAACTTTATCTCCACCAATTGCTTTAACGAAAGTTTGTTGAGGCAATATACTTACTATAGCATTTACATTTGCATATAAAAAACCTGTAGTTCCTAGAATTGTTGTAAGAAGTAATTTTTTTAACATTTTCTTTTCCTTTTAAAATTTATATTTTAACATTAGTGATGTAACTTTTGTATCTACATCATCTTGATTTTCTGGTAATTCTTTACCATTTTGATACGAGTATTTTACGATTATATCAAAGTTTTTGAATTTTTTTCCAAAACTTACCATATATGTTTTGTCCTGTTCCATTGCATGATGTTGCACTTTATTTCCACTATCCATAACAGTAAAGGCTCTTTTACCAAAAAAAGTACCAATCCCAACTACATATCCTTGATAATTCATCCCTAGTTTTACACCAGTTGTAAAATAATCTTTATCTTTGAAAGTATAATTTGCGTAATTGTCTCCATCTATATCAATAGCTTTTGCAATTACACTTGCTTTTAGTTTTGTTTCAGCTATTTTAAAACCTTTGAAAACAGATAAGTCATATTGATTTACATTGAATTTTTCATAATCACTTTTATAGTAATCAAGTGCTACACCTAAACCTTTATTGATATTGTATATTCCACCAATACCATAAACTTTTCCTTGGTCTGTTGGGGCAAGGTTATCTAGTATTTTGATATAGCTTGTTTTTAGTGCAAAATGTTCATTGAAATTATATTTGTAGTTTAGATTGTATTTTTTTACATGTAAAGTATCAATGCCTTTATGTGTAACTGGATTTTCTCTATCCACACTATCTTGTTGATAGTTTAATTGTATTGTAGAGTTCTCATAACTATGTGTTGTTCCAACTGTGTAAGTTGTACCATCTATTTTTGTTTTAGAGTTAGTATAATCTTTTTTTCCTGCATCTAAATATATATCACTATTAGCAGTTAAAAAAGAGCTACAAACAACTAAACAAAACACTAATTTTTTCAAATATTCCTCCTACTTGCAACTCGGTTGCATTTAATATTCTGGAAGTATATAATAAAAAATCTTAAGTGCGACTTAGTTGCAAGTAAATCTAGTCTAAAAATAGATAAAACTTCACTATAAAATTATGAACAACTTTTACAACAAATAAATTAGTGAGTTAAAAGAGAAAATTGTACATACTACTTTTCAATTTGAATGGTAGTATTTATCTATTTACCCGTATCCCTTTCATAGAGTTTGCTAATAATCCTATGGTTGTACCATTGTGTAATACAGCTGTAGTAAGGGGTTTAAAAAGTCCTATGGTCGCACCAACTAAGATAATACTATTTATACCTACAGTTGCATTGAAATTGCTATTTATAAGTTTCATAGTTTTTTGAGATAACTCTTTTACTTCAACTATGGCTTCAATATTGTTTTTTAATAAACCTATATCTGCAGTAGCTTTTGCAATATCTGCACCTTTACTCATACTAATACCCACATCAGCACTCATCAAAGCAGCCGCATCATTGATACCATCTCCAACAAAAACAACTTTGGTACCAGAATTTTTTAACTCTTTTATGATTTGAGCTTTTTGTGTAGGTTCCATAGAAGCATATACTTTATCAATACCTAATTCATCAGCTAATTGTTGTGCTTTTGATTGAATATCTCCTGTAAGCATAACTGTTTGTGTTACACCTAGTTTTTTGAGTTTTTCAATCATAGCTTTTGCATTTTCTCGTACTTTATCTCGCATTCCAATAGTTCCAAGTAATTTACCATCATAACCAATATAGAGTATGGTTTTACCATCAAGTAGACATTTTTCAATCTCTTTTTCATGTTGTGAAAAATCTATTTTTTCATCCTCTTCTAAAAAGTGTCTACTTCCTATGACTACCTCTTTATTATTTACTATAGTTTTTACACCATGAGCTACTATAAATTCAACCTCTTCATGATGCATATGGACAAAACCTTTGTTTTTTGCAGCTGTTACAATAGCTTGTGCTACAGGATGAAAATAATGCTCTTCAGCACTTGCCGTTAGATTTAATATATCTTCTTCCCCCCATTTTTTATCAAAAGAGGTGATTGTTTCAACTTCAAGTTCTCCATAAGTTAGAGTACCTGTTTTATCAAAAACAAAGGTATCTGCGTCATTTAAAGCTTCTATAGATTTTGCACCTTTTATCATAATACCATCTTTTCCTGCTTGGGCAATAGATGTTTTAAAAGCAACAGGAGTTGCTAGTTTTAAAGCACATGAATAATCAGCTTGTAATACAGAAGCAACAGTTTCAAAGTCACGACTAATGAGATAAGAGATACTAGCAAGTCCAAGAGTTACAGGTACTAGTTTATCTGCTAACTTTGTAGCTTTTAAACCTATTGATGATTTTTCATTTAGTGAAGTAGCTATATAGTTTTTAATTCTAGCAGTTGCTGTATCATCGCCAACTTGTTCTGCCCATATTTTTATACGACCATCTTCAACTACTGTCCCAGAGATAACTCTATCTCCTCTTTCCTTTTTGACAGGTTCATGTTCTCCTGTCATTGAGACTTGGTTTACTGATGCTGTTCCACTGATGATATGTCCATCAATTGGGATAGTATCACCCGTTCCAACTACAACAATATCACCAACTTTTAAGTTTTTTGTTTCAACTACAACAAGCTTTTTTGTCTCACCTTCTATGATTTCACACCACGTTTTTTCTACATTTGGTTTTGCTAACTCTTTGATGAGGTCATCACTTTTGTGAACAGTTGTTTCTTCTATATATTCCCCAAGTTCTAACATCGCATTTGTACCATTTGCTGCAAGATAATCTTTTCTAGCTAAACTAACAGCAACTGCTGTTGCTTCTAATACTTTTGATGTAAGTCCCTCTTGAAACAACTCTTTTGTGCCAGATACTACAAGTGGTGCTGTTGCATAAGCAGTTACAGCTAGTTTTGCTGTATCATTAGATAGCAATGGTTCAGCAATTAAAGCTCCCGTTGCTCTATAAATACCTGACATAGATGGTTTTTCTTCACCTATACAAAAGATGTTATTACTCAAAAAAGTATCACATACTTTTAATCTATTTATATCAAGAGATTTAAGTTTTTGTTCTATAGTTTGAAGTTCAATATCTCTAAATTCAAAGATAATAGAACTAGCTTTAAATCTCTT
>Ga0209633_10002987_pt1 | contig 15847 bp, 11 predicted proteins | sample Cruoilmetagenom1_FD_187290 | JGI IMG/M metagenome (GOLD analysis project Ga0209633, IMG submission 187290) | Oil polluted marine microbial communities from Coal Oil Point, Santa Barbara, California, USA - Sample 1 (SPAdes) (version 2) | ecosystem: Environmental > Aquatic > Marine > Oil seeps ... | reverse complement strand
ACACCCTACGGCCAAGACGCCCACAAAGGCACCACGTCAGAGGTGAGCATGAGCGGAAATCCGTACCGCTACACAGGACGGCGCCTCGACGCACAAACAGGCCTGTATTACTACAGAGCAAGATATTATGACCCAGACACAGGACGGTTCTTACAGGCGGACCCGATTGGCACAGATGATCAGATGAACCGCTATACATATGTGGGCAATAATCCGTTGAATGCGGTGGATCCTACGGGGTTGTGCGGTGTGAAGACTAGAAAAGGTTGTACAATCACGGGCAGGTTTTATCACTATTTTGATGACAGGGCGGATGATAGTGGTACAATATACACTACGATAAAAGAATTCAGAAAACATTATTTCATAGGAGGAGGAAGCCCTGCAAGTTTAGATATTTCTGCGTACCCTAAAACTGTTAGGGATGTTGGTGCTCGTATCCAAGCTTCCGCTCAAGGATCAATCGGAGTTTCTTTCGATACTGCAATTAAAAATTCAGTAAGGACGGGGGAAAGTCAACAGATATCAACAAGTGTTAATGGTGTCCAAAGTAGAGTGTACGGAATTGGACAAACTAATTTCACGTTAGAAGGCACGCTCTCAACTGACACAGAAGCTGGAAATTGGACCTTTACCGGTACACTTATGGGAGCTGCAGAGCCATTCGATTTTAATTCTAATAAGGGTAAACGTCTGCCAGGGGCTGGACTGGCAGCTCAAATGGGTAAAAAATTATCAGGACGTGGTATTGGCGATGAATTTTATGGGACATATCTAGGGGGGTTCGAAATTACAGCGACAGGAAAAATCCGTGACGATCAATTGTCTAAGCCACCATCAAAGAGGGAAAATGATTAAATCTTTATTTTTATTCATTGGGACAATGCTATTTGCCATCTTAGGACTAGTACTGTTGGAATGGTCTTATAAATGGACTTTTTTCACCCTTTCTGGAGGGGTGGAAAGGTCCATGGGGTATGATCCGCATAATGTTAAGCATGTAATTTGGTATTTATTATCGTTTGAAATCCCAGATTTATCACTGCGCTTTTACGCAGGTATTTTATGTGTTTTTGTATCACTTACAATTCTGTTTGTCTTTTTGAAACATATCCGCAACTTGTACTTTAAACAAAAACCGTAATTACTTGTATTTATGGCATGGTCAGAGGAAAATTCATAGACAATAAATAATCTATCATTATCGTTGTGTCATGAACAATTTATTTAAGTATCACAAAATTTCACCAAAGCTTTCCAACTCCATCCTTCATAATTTTCGCCTTAAATATCTGTTTTTATTACCATTATAAAAATCTCATCCTTCACCGTCGGAGCGCGCCTATAGTGCTCTCATGAATAAATTTACATTACGAGATATGCCGCCCGCCAAGTCCTTGCGGGGCTATATGGATACGGGACGCAAGCGAGACATCATCGATGGCTGGCTGGCTGCGGCTATGGTGTGGGCGCAGAAACTCATCAATGGCCCGAAGGAGGAATGGGCAGAATGTGTACGGGCGAGCCTCATATATGCACGGGCGATTTGTAAGTTGTCTAAAGGTGTGCGGGACTGTGAGAACTACAATAATGTTTTGCGGATACGTGCGCATGTTCTTGCGAGCATTGAAGGTAAAGCTTGGGCGCGGGGCGTGCTTGGCGAAGACAATATTAGGCGCTGGCAGAAGGCATATGATGAGTGCGACAGAACTGGGTGGTTGCCTGAAAAGTCAGACCACAAAGTCAAGGCTAAACCTACCGAGCGCACAACCCCCAAATCCTACAATTGGAAACCCATAACCCTGCTGCGTATATCAGAAATGTTCTTCAAACCCATAGATTTCTCATTCCCAGAACTCCCAGACCCCTTCGCCAAACAACTATTCACATGGCCCCGAGAACGCCGCGTCCTATCACCAGCGATTTTTTGGCCGTATGAACTAGAAGAAAATTATAAGCCTGACGACAGTCTCATATATTGTGACGAGCAGCCAACTTATCTGCTCAAGCCTGATGGTCCTATAGTTGACGAACCTTCTGGCATTCCGCCAGCAACCAAACCCGCATGACCATAACGACGCCCATCCTGTTTTACCACGCGGCAAGCGCGACTCACCGTGCCATCGGCGCTACAAGAATAATGAACGTGTCCTGCTATCCGCTATGTCCCTATCTTACATTGTAGAATGATTGTCATATTGGGGTATGACCTGTTTGGTGTCAGGGTCATAAACAGTGAAGTTTCCTTCTTTTTGCAGCTACCGAGAACGGTCACCACGTTCGTCGTCATGAACTTGTTTGGGGGCATGCATACGTTCATTTGTTGGTGTATTGACTTGATCTCGCGGTGGTGGAGAGAATGTGGCATTTTCTTTTACGCGGGTAACTTTAAAAGGGTCTGCCTCCATCTCGAGGCGCTCTAGCAAGTTGGTTTTTAGTCTATCTGCATTGTTGGTGACAATGGCTAGGCTATTTTGGTGCCGGGAAGCGCCAGTGTATAGGCTTTTAAGGGTCGTCAGGGGGCTTTTGCTTGCTGGCATGACGACTATGGCATCTTTAACTGTTTTGCCCTGAAAAGCGTGTGCGGTATTGGCCCAGGCATGGTCTATATGGCGCAAGGACGGGTTTGATGGTTTAAGCGTCATTGTTTTGCCTCTATCAAGCTCTATCGCAACGCCAGTGGATGATATTTGTTTTATATTGCCCATGTCGTTATTGTTTACGGAGCGGCCTGTGCTGCCGCGTGTGAACCTTATGCGGTCGCCTTTATGTAGATCTATGGTTTCTTGTTTGTAAGTTTCGATAGCGCCTTTGCCAAAATTATATTTGGCGGGTTTAAAAGTTTTGGTGCCCGCTTTGTTAGATAGTTTCAATGTTGAGCGGGTTTTGTTGATCTTCTCTATTTTGTAAATGTCGCCATGCTTAATGCCAAGCCGTTTATAGTTGCGATTAAACCGAATGTGAGTGGCGTCTTGGTAAGAGGAGGTAAGTCGTTTTTCACGGCCTGTGAGATGAACGGGGCGCCAGACCTTTATTTTTAGGCCAGCATCATGGCCGTTAGTTTTATCGAAGAGGCTTTGTTTTATGGCTTGATTGATTTCTGCCTTCTGGGCATTGGTTTGCACTATGATAGCAGCTTTTGGATTGTTTAGTTTTTTCCATAAGTCTTTGGCGTGAGTGTGTAGTTTAGAGTTTTCTACCTCGTGTATTTCAGGTTTTAAGGTTTTAAAGGCGGCTTTTACATCATCATTTGAGAGCTCTGAGACGCCTTTGCGGTGACGCGCGGACTTTTGCCGCATAATCTCGTCCATTTGCGCCGTGCGCATGCCTGCGGCTTGTAGCTGCGCAAAGGGGGCCCCTGCGTTGACGGCGCCTAATTGTTTTGTGTCGCCCATCAAAACTAAGCGCGCCATTTTCTTTTGGTTGGCAAATTGCATGATGCCGAGCATGCTTTTCGTATCAACCATAGAGGCTTCATCGACAACAAGCATTGCAGAGGAATGGCCATGCGGTGTGAGGAGGAATTTTTGCGTTGTCATGACTTTGTCAAACATGCCTGTCGCGGCAAGTTCTTGTACCGCTGCGCCAGATGGCGCAATGCCGATAGTTGTTAATCCTGCCTGCCGCGCAAAGGGCAGGGCGGTTTTTAGCATGGTCGTTTTACCCGTACCTGCTGTTCCTTGTATGCCGACGATCCGTGATTGCGATGATAAGAGGAGAATGGCCGCATTCTTTTGACCTTTTGATAGGTTGTCAAAATTGGGTTCCGTTTGCAGGGATTTATTTGAAACAATAATTTTGCCCCGTAAGTGGCCTTTGTCCAGTTCTTTGGTGACTAATGCTTCGCGCCTCAGCGTGCCAGGTGTTGTGAAGTATATCCCGTCTTTGGAGGCGATAAGGTCGCCTTTATCCGTTTGTTCTTTAATGCCTGTAATAATTTCATCAGGCGTGACATGACGGCCGCCGATTAGCAGGCTGGTTTTTAAAATCTCAAAGAATGAGTAATGCCGATTGTTTTCTGACAGGTCTGATACTGCGCCTTTAATCACAGATGTAGCAGAGATTGATTTTAAAGCACTCTCTGGATTTTTTGCGCCGATAAATAAGCTCTTGAACGAGTGGCCAAAAGCCGCGATTTCTTTCTCCCAACGGTTTAACAAATTAGGATGATCAATGGTTTCTTTTGTAGGACGGGATAATAATACCAATCTGGCCATGTGCTCAGGGTTGTCTTTGTTACTACCTGCCATTTCTTTCATAGCATTGCGCCGTTTGCTAAATGTGTCGATTACATCTTTTGAGATACCTTCAATTTCGAACAAGCCATATTTGCCTGCATCCCTAAGCTTAAACCCCATGTTTTGTAAATCTCGCGCCATATAACTACGGTAGATAGCGCCGAGTAGTATCTTGTGCGCATAAAGTTCGTCATTGGCTAGTGACCGAAATTTACCGTTAGCATCCATAGTTAGATTGACCACTACATTATGGGTGTGCAGGTTTGGATCATTGGCGCGGCTTGTGTCTTCTCGAAAACTCCCATAGATAATTTTCTGATCGCCAGTTTTGTCTTGTTTCTTGGTAGCAGGGTTATAGATACGCGTTTTAGCGAGGTATTTTTCGGCAAAGGCCATGGCTTTTGTATTGGCGCGGTCATGGGCATTGATAAGCGGAGTACCATCTGGGCCAGCAGAGAGGATCGAAACTGTTTTGGGAGCAGTAAAAGTAAGGTCACGGCCTAAATCACGCTTAAGTTCATCATTTATTACGCGGCCAAGCTGCTGACCACTAGGAAGGCGGCCAGATAGTAATTTATCCAAATCTTCAGTGGTTATGGGGCCATTCGTTAATTCCAACGCTTCTTTAGCACCGCCATGCCATTTTGATTGGCCATTTTGCTCAGCGTAGTATCCAGCGGCTTTTGTGTAATAGCCTGCACTTGCAATTGACCCGATACTCAGCATGGCAGGTTAGAATTTGGGCAGTTCAAATTTTAGAAACCTTTGATTACGCCGCTTTGGTTGCTTTACAAGTGTTGGCTTTGTAGGTTTGGGAGCAAACAAATCGACTGGCTCATTTGATGGAGACAACCGTGTTTGTTGTTTAGGGCGCTTTCGATTTTCCAAAACCTCGATATTGAAGCTTAGTTTTACAATCTGTTCTTCAAGTGAGCGTGCTGTTTTGACGGATGTGTCTAGGCAAGCCTCTAACGTGTCAATACGAGCCATCAATTGTTCTTCAGAAGCGAGGAACTTAAGACGCCGCCTGCGCTCACGGGTTTTGCGGCGTACCTGCCGTTCCGTTTCGCAAATAGCGTTTGAGAACTCGTTGAGCAGCCATCGGATAATAAAGGCAGCACCAAAGAAAAATAAAAAATAAAATACAGTTTCGCCAAGGTAAGCAATCACGTCCCAAGAGACTTCTTTTGGCGGAATGTTATCGCTGCCAACATAGCCCATAATTACCAAATTTCCCATGAGCTTTATGGAGTACAAGGTTGACCCCCAATTCATCCCAATCGCCATCATAAAGGCCAGTCCATAGCTATATTTACGCGCCAAAAGAACATGCCCTTCATTGAACAGGGGGCTAGGGCTAGTGTTGTCCGGCATAGCTAGCAATCTTCAAAAGATAGTCCTTGGTATAGGCTTTAGCTTTGGCTACCTGATCAGCCGGCAGCGAAAACTCCAATAGCTTTTGCGTGGTTAAAATACACTCAAGTTCTGTTCGCTTTAGTATTCGTATTTCTTCGGTAACGTCGAGTGAGTCAATCAAAATCTGCAGGGAATACTGCTGCAAGCTCATGCCTTTGCTTAGAGCAATAATTTCAAGTTTGTCCATCACAACAAAATTCTTAAACCGAACTTGGAGACGAGATTCTTTGCGGTGCCCCATTACACTTTCTCCAATTGATCTATCCAGAGTTCTATCTCAGAAAGTTTCCACCTTTTGAAGCGAGGGCCATATTTATAGGGCCTGGGAAACGGGTCGTCCTCGCCATGAGATTTTCGCCATAGGGTAACCCTGCTTAAGCCTGTTATTTTTTCAACATCGGCTGATGTTAGTAATTGTTCTATCATAAGACACCTTCCATTCACCAAACGCGTCACTGCGTTTCTTGGCATTTCTTATAACAACTTAAAAATTGATTAATGGCCAGTTGGATGGCGGTGGTGCACCAGTAAATTTTTGTGGTGCACCAGAATTTGTCATAAAGGGTGCGTAAATTGTGCTAAATTCACGTTCGTTTCTTATTGAATTGATTCGTAGGATAGTAAAATATCGTCAGATATTGCAAAAGATGATTTTATCCATTTGTTTAAATCACGGTTTCTAGACCTTCTGAAGTCTTTATAAGGTTGAGTATGAATGGTGGTGTCCAAACATTCTGCTAGCTTTCGAGAAAACTCGGACATATTAGACATTGAATGCCTCTTATCCCTATAGACTAGCCAAATATTCCAATTTTCATAGATATATTCGAGAGCTGTTTTCCATTTAAAGCGTACTGGGTGAGTCTTTAATGTTTCACAAAAATCAGAGGTGTCCAGAGCCTCAAGAAAAGCTTTTAAAGCGCTTTTGTCGTTTAGAACAGTGTACAGATAGTCATTTTGTCGATTGTTTGGTTTGTTGGCAGTAGCTCCACTGGTGGTTTTTTCAGGCGCTGGAAAAAAAGATAGTGCGTCTTGCTTCCTAATGAGCAATTCCTGCATAGGTAAAGCGCCTGTCATAAAAATTGCACCTTTGTGTTCAGGCTTTCCAAGCAGGAATAATAATCGGTTGTGAGCTTTGATAAAAGAATCTGGTAACTTCAGTATTTTCCCGCCTTGTTCTCGAACAAAAAAGGGGATTTTATTTGCAATTGCTTTCTCTAATTTGTTTAACGCTACTCTTGCAGTTTTCGGAGAAATAGCTTGCTTTAATATTTGTTCTTTTGAAGCATGCTCAGGGTGACGTTTTAACTTATATCTGAGCATAAAAAACGCTAAAGAAAAGGAAAGTAAGAGAATAGATGTATATTTTGAAGAGTCAGAAAATTCTAATACGGGTGGGGAAATTAATCCGATTATTAACGAAGTTGCAGCTATCGCAGAGGAAGAAAACAAGAATATTTTTAGGTTTTTTGCATCATTAGCAATCCCATCGAAAGAGGTGTAATTAAAACTTTTAGTTATTTGCTGACTGATATTATCTTCCAAAGCTGCATGGAAATTGACATAATCTTGTTCCGCTTGTGAAATTGCGTCATCAAGGTTCCATCTGTATGGGTTCGATAGCCTCTTATCTACATTTTTTATTGTCGCCCCTATTTTTTTTATTTCCGTCCTTATTTCTATCATGCTCAGTCCCAATAATATTCGCTAACAGGTCTCCCCATGCAATAAGTGTGCCTTTTTTCTCTTCTAGGTAGTCGTAACGTGCATATACGGCGGTAACTGACGTGCCCCCACCGTGGTCACTAGCGTGATTTAATATTTGTGAAATCGTAAAACGATCAGCTTTCAATGTACTCGCCATAAAAGTCGCGCCCGTTCGTCTTAAATCATGGGGAGTGAATTTTTTTATGCCGACTGTTTGCTCCAAAACCTTGTGAAACCGCGCACAGGCACGGCTTACTGCATCAGGCCGTATGTGACTGGGTCCCTTCGATGCTGCCTCGCCCCGACGCCCTGGAAAAACAAAAGGAGAGTTTGGCCTTCGGGAAATCTCTTTCGCTTCGCCAAGCAACAAATGTGCGGGGTTAGAAATTGGGATAACGTGCGCCCGTCCATTTTTTGTTCGGGAACCATGAAGTGTCCATAAATTGTTGGCTAAATCAATTTCAACCCAAGAAATGCCTGCAATTTCGGCCCGCCTTACGCATGTAAGCAGGATGAGCTGTAAGCTAATCGCAAGGGCTCTAGAAACATTTGCTTGCCGCAAGACGTCTTCATCTTGCAAACATCTCCAAACCGTTTCCAGTTCAGTTCGGTTTAGAAAACGGTCTCTTGTCGGCAAGGTTTTCTTTTTTCCAAGTTGGTATGCTGGTGAAAATTGAACAATACGCCTTTCTACTGCGTAGTTTCCTAATTGAGATAAAATAGCTTGAACTCTTGCGCCGACAGCAGGGGAATGTTTATTTCTGAACGGCGATAAGAAATCTAAGAGTGTGTCTCTTGTAAAATGCCTAATATCTAACGAGCCAAAAAAACCTTCTAAATGCTTGTTCCACATCTGATTTTCAAATATTGCCGATTTTTTTCGCGTAAGAGCATCTTGATGGTAATCTTTCCAAAGCCCGCCAATTGTGTGAACCTCACGTTTAGCCAAGATGGCTTTGTTATTTAAAAGGTCAGGATCATCCCCGCTGTCAATTAATTGCCTAAATTCTCTCGCTTTTTGCCTAGCAGCAGCAAGGCTCGTGGCAGGGAACTCTCCTATTCTAAACCTCTTTTGTTTTTGCGCAGGGGCTAGATACCGGAAGTAAAATATCTTGGCGCCGCCATAGCTGACGACAATAGATAGTCCCCTAACACCAGATGTTCCTTTGTCAGATACTGTAAATTGCTTTCCAGGGACAGGCTGTAATGCTCTGATAGTTCTATCCGTCAATGTGATCATAGTAACTTTCGCTTTCCATTGACATATAGCATCATATGTCAACCATATGTCAAATAATGTTGGAATACAGTGAAAGACGTTATAACGTTATGAAGCCATAAAACGTATATATATTTATATATTACATATACTTATGCGTCAGAATGAAACTACCAGAAACGTGGTGAAACATCAATAAAAATCATTACCAATGATGCGCTCTACCACTGAGCTACTGCGGCGTTACTGGGGCTCTTGCTTTATCCTTTTTAATATGTCAACGATACGTCAAATAATTCAAAGGTCAGCAATAAAAACCTGCATAATACATGTGCTAGATATAGGAATTACCAAACGCCGCAAGTTTTAATTTCGGTTATAGGAAGAGTTAAGCAATATTGAGGTTTGAATGCCGCCTATTTGAATTTTGACCTAATCTTCTGATAGGAATCGGTGTGGACTTGTCACAGTTTAGTTTCGTTATTTGCTAAAAATGGGCATTAAAAATGCTTTAAAATTGAACAGCAAATCGGCAATTTAAGTTTGCATGAGATAAGCTTGCGGACATAGGTCTTGGTCTTTGAAAATGCAGGCTTCTGATAATGCCTCATCACAAAATACACAGAGAGCCTTGGGGTCGGGCTTAGTGATTTTGTCATTTTGAATGCGAAAACCTTTGTTCTTAAACCGCTTGAGAGTGCGCGAAAATGTTTCGGGTGTCATATCAAGATAAGATGCGATGGTTGATTTATCGTACGGTAATGTGATGGCGTTGGCCTTGCCACCGTTTTGCTCCATGCCAAGTTTGAGCAAGAACCAGCCGACCCGCTCAGTTGCTGTTTTTAAGCGAGAATGTTCGATTTGGCGGATCAAGCCTTGTGAACGCATAGACAGTCCACCGATCATGTTCAGCGCTAGTTTTTTGTTGTCTGCTAGGTTTTGCCGAATGATGGGAGCAGGCAAAGATAATAGTTTAGCATCTTGAACCACTTGGGCACTGACCAAAGATGGCATATTTAGAAACACTGCTGCCTCCATCAGCGAGTCGCCTGACGATAGCATTTGCAAGACAGCCTCATCACCAGCCACAGTGCTCTTGTATAATTTCACCCAGCCTTCAAGAATGAGATAATAACGTGATAAGGTCTCGCCTTGCATAAACAGTAACTTTCCCTTTTCAACATTTCGGGTGTCAGCATGTTTGAGCAAATCTGCCAAATCATTGTCATTGAGTTTTGAGAAAACGGGTAGGGCCTGGATGATTGGCATGTGCCGCTCCAGCCTTGTAGGAATTTCAGCAGTTTCTTTAACGTAATTTGCCTGTGTGATTTGCGGGTTTAAACTGAGAATCAAGTTCTTTTCTGCGCTGCGCATGCGGTCAATTTTACCGGTCAGTAATTCAAACCATGTGATCGGCGATAGCGCTTCTAGGTCTTTTGTCCGCTTGGAATCTTTAAGTTGCGCCTGGATGGATTCGAGAACCTCCATAACATAACCACCAAGAACTTCCTCAACGTCCTTTCTTTGGCGCTCTGTGGCTAACGACATAAAGACACGCTTATAAGCAGACTGTTCCTCGATCAGAGTTAGCATACGTTCTGTAAATTCGCGGTTCTTAAAAATTTTTGAACAAAACCCGTGTGCGCCCCAAGCCCGCTCGCGCCCAGCCCGTTCTTTCCATTGTAAGAAGTTGGAATATGAGCTGACATTGAGAGGGTTTACATTATCGATGTTAAGAGCGCCCTCGATATTGGCATCAATTGTCGGGCAAATAAATGTATAGGTATAACAGTTAACGGCGGCTGCAAATGCCATCTCGCTATCTTGAACACCTTGTCGATGCAGAGCCAGTTTAGCTTTGTTTTTAGAAACAGTATCCAGCTTTTTCATCCATGGCGCGAATTGCGCGTTCGGTGTCGCCTCAATGAGATTTTCAAGCTCTTCAATGGCGTGATCAGACACAAGGTAATGCGCGCGAAGTTCATCGCTAAAAATTTCGCCCTCACTATCAACGAACAAAGCCGTATAGCCGCGCTCGATCTGTAACTGATGTACGAGGCCGCCTAATGCTAAGAGCAAGTTGATAGTATGCGGCCTATGTTGAGCAGTTTTATCCATAAAGCTATTTAAAGCTTATTGTTACATTTTGCCACACCTATTGCAAAATAATTACTATTTGACCTAGGTCAAACTTAATCATTTCCTAGTTTGCCATAACGTTTCCGACTCACCTGGGAGTCTTAATGTGTTTATTTGAGGGCACCGTAATGGAACTACAACATAAGGCCACGAGTCTTTGGGGCGATTTTTTTAGAGTAGATAAAGTGCAGATTAGAACCTTCCATGTCACATGGTTTGCGTTCTTTTTGTGTTTCTTTGCGTGGTTTGGCATCGCGCCATTGATGGCGGTTGTACGCGAAGAACTTAGCCTGACTCAAGACCAAGTTGGCTGGACGATTATTGGTGCTGTCTCCGCAACCGTGTTTGGGCGCATTGCTATTGGCTGGCTGTGTGATAGATATGGCCCAAGATTAACCTATACATGGCTTCTCGTTTTAGCGTCTTTGCCCGTAATGGGAATTGGTCTCGCTCATGATTATACAAGTTTTCTTATATTTAGAATATTAATTGGTCTTATTGGCGCTAGTTTTGTGATCACGCAATACCATACAACTAATATGTTCGCGCCTAATGTTGTTGGTACGGCTAATGCCACCAGTGCGGGTTGGGGCAATCTTGGCGGTGGCGCGACACAGATTGGTATGCCGATTATTTTCTCAATAATAGTTAGTTTTGGCGTTAGTGAGGCTTTTGGTTGGCGCGCAGCTATGGTGCTTGCCGGCGTTGCAATTATGCTGACTGGCTTTGCATATTTCTTCTTTACCACTGATGCCCCTGATGGCAGCTATAAGGAATTACGGGCCCAAGGTAAAATGCCATCTGCAGGTAAGACGTCTGGCAATTTCCTCAGCGCTCTCAAAGATTACCGTGTATGGCTGTTGTTCTTCATCTATGCCGCTTGTTTTGGTATTGAGCTAACAATTTTCGGTACACTTGCTCTTTATATACTTGATTATTTTGAGGGCCTTACCATCGTATCAGCGGGTATAATCGCCGGTAGTTTTGGGCTGATGAATATATTCGCGCGTACATTAGGCGGTATATTCGGCGACAATTTCGCCTCGATGTGGGGCCTAAAAGGCCGTGCGACATGGCTATTTATCGTTCTGTTCATAGAAGGGTTAGCTCTCATGCTTTTCTCGCAAATGGACGTGCTATGGCTCGCCATTCCAACTTTGCTTTTTTTCTCACTTTTCACACAAATGTCAGAAGGAGCAACATTTTCGGTGGTTCCCTTCATTTCCAAAAAATCTTTGGGCGCGGTAGCGGGTGTTGTTGGCGCAGGTGGTAATGTAGGTGCGGTATGCGCAGGCTTCTTATTCAAAGGCGGCAACTGGGACCATTCTTACTTCATACTTGGGGTTCTTGTTACAGCAGCGTCGTTCCTTGCTCTGTTCATTCGTTTTAGTAAAGCCGATGAAATCGAAGCAGAGGAACGCTTTGATAAAGGGTATACGCAACACAGAAAAGAAGCGGCGCGTAAACATCTTGAAGCACTAGGCTTAACTGACGAACAGATAGAAGATATCAAAGTCTTCGGAAGCCAAAAAGCCCATGCCCTTAAGCGCCTTGAAGATTTGGGTGTTGACCTGACGGGTGTTAAATTCAAACACGATTAAATAGGCCGACTATAAGCAAGTAAAGAACGGGAGTTTTAATTCCCGTTTTTTTATGCCCGATAAAGAAATATGCCAAGTTTGACATAGGTCAAACAGTAAGGCGCCAAAATTCCCCATAAAAGAATCGGTTTAATGCGCGCCTGACGGGCGTAGCCAGATCAACATAAAAGGAGGAGCTGGAAAAATGGCTAAAGATCTACAAATATGGGATCCTGAAGACGAGGCCCAATGGAGTGCGGAAGGCAAGAAAATTGCCACGCGTAATTTATGGATTTCAATTCCAGCTTTGCTCTGTGGTTTCGCAGTCTGGCTATATTGGAGCGTTATCACGATCCAAATGCTTAATTTAGGGTTTCCCTTCGCGAAGGCACAACTGTTTACATTGATGGCAATCGCTGGACTAACAGGCGCGACATTGCGTATCCCGTCAACCTTCTTTATCCGCCTTTGTGGTGGCCGCAACACAATCGCTCTCACAACCGCTTTGTTGATTATTCCTGCCGTAGGTGCCGGCATGTTGTTACAAGACATCAGCACGCCTTTGTGGAAGTTCCAAGCCCTAGCGCTATTATCTGGTATTGGCGGTGGTAACTTCTCATCCTCAATGTCTAACATTAGTTTCTTCTATCCTAAAAAGGTACAAGGCTATTCCTTGGGTATGAATGCAGGCCTTGGTAATTTTGGTGTGACGACCATGCAAATCCTTATTCCCGTCGTAATGACAATGGGGATTTTTGGCGGCGCTCCAATGCAGCTAGTAAAAGAGTCTGGTACGATTATCGGTAAAATTGCTGCAGGGACAGATACTTACTTGCATAATGCGGGCTTTATTTGGGCTGCAATTTTAGTCCCTGTAACCTTGGCAGCTTGGTTTGGTATGAATAATATCAGAGCAGAGCATGTGTCACCAAATGTTAATTCAACACTTGCCGCGTTTGGCAAAATACTTGGCATGTTGATTATCGGTTTAGTCACGGCGACGTTCGGGCTCTGGCTTCTACTTCCTGCGGTTGGTTGCCTAGAACCAATTAAGGCAAGCGCCTTTACTGGCGGAGCTTGCATGTTAGCGGCAGACGCTGCTGGCTCGCCAACAGGTGTCCTGGCTTCAACTGGATTTAGCGGTGCTGGCATAAACTTAAGTAAGTGGCTGGTTGTTCCAATCGTTGCCATCTTAACTGTTGGGATTTTGCGGATGCTTCCTGGAGCGATTGGCACGAGCCTTAAGCACCAATATAAAATCTTTAATAACAAACATACTTGGGCGATGACCATTATCTACACAATGACATTTGGGTCGTTCATTGGATTTGCCGCAGCATTTGGTATGTCGATTAAAGTTATCTTCGGTTTCCAGCATGTAATGGTGGACGGTGTGATGACCCATAACATCGCAAATGAGGCTGGTCCTTCAGCGTTGACTTATTTGTGGATGGGACCGTTTGTTGGTGCGCTGATAAGGCCTGTTGGCGGCATGATTGCTGATAAAATGGGCGGCGCAAAAGTGACGCAAATCATTTCTATCATTATGGTAGCGTCAGCACTGGGCGTCGCTTACTTCATGAAGCAAGCCTATGCGTCTGCAACGCCGCAAGAGTTCTTTGTTCCATTCTTGATCCTATTCCTAATCTTGTTTGCGGCAACGGGCATTGGTAATGGCTCTACCTTTAAAACCATTGCTGTGGTGTTCAACAAAGAGCAGGCTGGCCCTGTACTTGGCTGGACAGCGGCTATTGCAGCTTACGGTGCCTTTATTATCCCGAAAGTGTTTGGCGAGCAGATTAAAGCGGCAACACCTGAGTACGCACTTTACGGTTTCGCTGCGTTTTACACAGTTTGTATAGTTATCAACTGGTGGTTCTATCTGCGTCCAAACGCATATGTGAAAAACCCATAAACCTACTCAAAGCCCATCCCGCCCTGCGCGGGATGGGCGTTTTATTTACCAATAAAGACTAATTTTTCAGGAGACCGACCATGGGTCATTTTATCGACAGACTGACGTATTTTTCCAAAATCGACGGCAAATTTGCGGGCGGTCACGGGATTACCACCAAGGAACACCGTGGCTGGGAACGTGCTTATCGTGGCCGTTGGGCCCATGATAAAATCGTGCGCTCCACGCACGGGGTTAATTGTACTGGCTCATGCTCTTGGAAAATTTATGTTAAAAATGGTCTTGTGACATGGGAAACGCAGCAGACTGATTATCCGCGCACCCGTGTTGATATGCCAAACCATGAACCGCGCGGCTGTTCGCGCGGGGCTAGTTATTCCTGGTATCTGTATTCTGCCGCACGCTTGAAATTTCCACTGGTGCGCTCGCGCCTGCTTAAGGCTTATAGGGATGCCAAAGCCGTTCATCCTGACCCTGTCGATGCGTGGGCCAGCATTATGGACGATCCTATCAAGGCCAACAATTTCAAAAAAATGCGCGGCCTTGGTGGTTTTGTACGAGGCGAATGGGACGAGATGAACGAAATCATCGCGGCTGCCAATATCTATACAGTTAAAACCTATGGCCCTGACCGGGTTGTTGGGTTCTCACCTATCCCCGCTATGTCCATGGTGTCTTACGCGGCTGGTTCTAGATATATGTCCTTGATGGGCGGGACGTGTCTTTCCTTCTATGATTGGTATTGTGATTTGCCCCCGTCCTCCCCTCAGGTGTGGGGCGAACAAACGGACGTGCCGGAGTCTGCAGACTGGTTTAACTCTAGCTATATCATAGCTTGGGGTTCAAACGTGCCGCAGACCCGCACGCCCGACGCGCATTTCTTCACCGAAACCCGCTATAAAGGCACCAAAACCGTTTCCGTCACGCCCGACTATTCCGAGGTCGCCAAGCTGACGGACATCTGGCTCAACCCGCGCCAAGGCACGGACGCGGCCATGGCGATGGCCATGGGGCATGTGGTGTTCAAGGAATTTCACCTTGGCAAAAAATCCGAATATTTCGAAGACTATATCCGCACCTATTCCGATATGCCGATGCTTGTCCTGATGGAAGAAAAAGACGGCTATTACAAAGCGGGCCGCACGCTCCGCGCCTCTGATTTTACTGGAAACTTGAAAATTAAATCCGGCGATAATCCCGATTGGTGCCCGGTTGTTTATGACGAGCATTCAAAATCAGTGGTCTCGCCAAACGGCACGGTCGGCTCGCGCTGGGGTGACAAAGGTAAGTGGAACCTCGAAGCCAAAGACCGCGCTACAGGCAAAGACATTTGGGCGCAGCTGTCCTGCATTGATGATGGCGGCGAAGCTATTGATGTGGGCTTTCCGTATTTTGGTAATCAGCCGCATGATCAAAAACTGTTTAACCATACAGACCATGAGGACATTCAAGTCCGCAAAGTGCCTGTGCGTAAAATCACTCTTAAAGGTAAGAAGACAGCCTATGTAGCCACGGTATATGATCTGACGGCTGGTAATTATGCCATCGATCGCGGCCTTGGCGGCGGTAATGTTGCGGCGGATTACGACGCCGATGTGCCTTATACACCCGCGTGGCAAGAAGCCATCACAGG
>Ga0209633_10002986_pt1 | contig 15849 bp, 9 predicted proteins | sample Cruoilmetagenom1_FD_187290 | JGI IMG/M metagenome (GOLD analysis project Ga0209633, IMG submission 187290) | Oil polluted marine microbial communities from Coal Oil Point, Santa Barbara, California, USA - Sample 1 (SPAdes) (version 2) | ecosystem: Environmental > Aquatic > Marine > Oil seeps ... | reverse complement strand
ATATGAATGCAGATGAGGTTGCCCAGTACCTGGGGATCTCTGAACATACTATTAAACTTTGGGCGTCCAGGAATCAGATTCCGGTTAGCCAGTTGAATGCTAAACATAATCGGTTTATTAAGAATGAGATTGATGCCTGGGTGCTTAAGAATAAGAAGAAATTGATTAAGTAGGTTCTACTCTGGGGCTTAATCAAGAATATACTGATAAAGCATAAATTGGAGGCCTTTAATAATGATAGATTTAGAACATGACTCAAAGTACCAGGAACAGATTATAGAATATAAGTTTGTTTCTGAGTTAATGATTGAACTTGCATTTGAGAATAAGAAATTAGAATTGATGAGGGTTCATACTGATTCGTTTGGATATGACCTTATCCTGAAAGTTAATGACCAAGTAAAATACGTTCAGTTGAAAAGTAGAAAATTAGATGGTAGAGCAAATTACTGGGATGTGCATAGATCTCTTCTTCAGCAAGAGAATGGCTTTGTTTTAATAATATTTTATTCCTTTAATAAAAATGATCTACAACTTGAATATAACTACCTTGATTTAAATAAATATAAATCGACATTAGAAGAGGCTCCAAAATATAAAAAGGATAAAGAGCTATATTGTAAAGTATCGAAAAAAGATTTAATCAAAGTAGATTCGATAAAAGAATTAACAGATGTATTATTCTTGGAAGTGTCAAGATAACTGTGTTTTGTCCTGTAGTCGTCATATTGAACCATCCGGAACTTTATTGAGATAAGAATTGATTATTGAATGGGAAATAGACTTATAACAATAGGCACCCCGCCCAAAAATGCTCTGGAGATTTCTAGGGAGTGCCAGTGAGTACTTTATATCTAGCCCCTCTGTGTTGACCTCTTTTATAACTATGGGGAAAGAGGTGGCATAAATACAGCAACAATTGATGAAAGACCATAAAAGATTTCGTACTTATCTCAAGAAAGAGAACTTAATGCTAATCCTGAAAATCTGCATACATAGTTTAATTTAGTTATCATTCTAGTCAGAAAAGCATAATGCCTTGATTCTCTTCAAGCTCATACGCTATAAATGATCCTACTCTGAGAGAATCCAGGAGGTCTTGTGGAGCAACTCCTGATACTTGATGATGTTGTATCTCTTTTGAGTAATTAGGTATATAAGGAATAAGGAAACGATGAACGTCGTTCTTAACACCCTGGCGGAATGGATTTGATAAGAATAGATTGAAGGAATCATCCATCATCCAAGCAGATCCTTTTATAGACTCAGAGTTCATATGTCTATGCAATAGATTTGTATAGATAATCACATCTACTCTGGAAAATGAATCATGCTCAACAAAGGGTTCAGCTGTAAGAAGACCTTCGTGATTATATAAGTAGTGACACCATTCTTGGATCATGTGAGCATTCCCAAGAGATACTACAAGTACATTAAGTTCATTATCATCTCGGAAGTCTGCAAACTTATCATGAGCACTTTGGAGAAAGTCTTTCATTGTGTTGTCTTTGTTCTTTCCAAGAAGTAGCTCTACATCCTGCCCACTATTCTCCAGGTCATCTTTAAGAGTTTTATAGTCAGACTTATAAGTTGGCAGTCTTCCTGCTGCCTTAAATATCAAGCCTTTATTCTGTTCATTCTTCACTGTTGGAACCGCAGGTATAACTGGACTCTTTGCCTCAATATTGATGATAAATGGATGTTTCAAAAGTGTGCATTCAGGATTCTTCTTTGTACCTTTCCTGACAGGCTTTTCATATTGAAAATCATCATAAGGAATAGATCGAAACTTATCAATTACACTAAGTTCTGTTGCTGCTTGATAATACCCTGTAGAATTATATTCAGACATTCCAAGTTGAAGCTTATTATGAAGAAGGTCTTTAATTTCCTTCTCTGATAATACGTTTGTAATACCTACTAAACATCGTTCAAAGTCTTTGTAGTAGTTATCACCACTTTCCATAGATTTACGGAGAGGATGGTTGATTGAACTTTGCTTTACTAAACTCTTGATATCATACATTGGGCTTCCTCTCTATAATTATATCCGTGATACACATTTCAAATTATCCTATACACAAGAACCAGAATACCCAATTAAGCCGATATCGGACTATAATACGGAGACGGAACTGTCGGGTAAGATCTGAAGATATGCTGAAAGACTTCCTTTGAAATGCTCTTCACCTCATCCTCAGTAAAGCTATCCACAGGCAAACCAGTCTCATCGCTCCACAAATAATCCCGAATAACAAGCCTTACAGAATCCCTTGTGGCTTCCTTATCCCGCCAGTGATCAATCTGCAGTTTCTCAGTTTTAAGAGTCATTAGTAGATTTACAGCAATCGATTTCAAATATTTGATATCTTTAGAGGACAGATCCGGCTTCAGAATTAAATCGTAAAGTGCCAGAGACTCTTCATCCAGTCCCTCCCGAACAGCTCTGCTTTGTTCTTCTGTCATTTCATCAACAAATATGAGCAAGGCTTCAAAAGTCTTCTCTATAGTAACCCGGTCTTTCTCATTGTTATACTCAGCTACAATATCTTCATAGTGCTTCTGGAAGTTCGTTCTCAAAGGATTCTGTTTTAATAGCTGCATGAGTCTTTGCTCTATTGCTGTCTTCAAGTTCTGTACAGTCGTATTCTTGGTTGAACTTCTCTCAAACTCCTTCTTGAGCCGCTCAAAATCGATCTTACTAATATCATAGATCTGATCCTCTTCGGCAGATTCTTCAGGCTGTACATCTATAGCACTATCAACGACTTCATGTAGCTGTCTTATGATGTCAGATATATCTGCTTTCTCTTTATCCTTCTGTAGACTCTTGTAGATGATGTTGATTGCTCCATACTCACCTCTGTAGTCATTGATACCTTCAATAGTCAAACATGACTTAAATAGTTTAAATACAATCCGACACATAATTTCAAAGCGTTTTCGGGTTTCATCGTTCTCATTAGCAACTTCTTTTGCAGCTAAAATTGCCCCATTACGTGCAAACCCGGTTTGGGTTATTATATTCTCAAGGGGAGCCTTCTTCTCATCAAGGAAGGAACGAACCATTGAAATTGCTTCTGAAAGATCTGCAAGTAACTGTTCCTCAGGTTTCGCAGGTTCATCTCCACCTGATCCTCCATCACGACCATCGTCACCAGTACCGGCAAATGTAGCCAATGCCTTCCTTAAGTTCTTAAGAATACCGCAGTAATCTACGATCATTCCGTTATTCTTCCCTTCATGGATTCGGTTTGCTCTGGCAATAGCTTGCATTAGAGTGTGAGCTTTCAGAGGTTTATCAAGAAACAATGTAGACAGACTGGGAACATCAAATCCTGTCAACCACATAGCACATACGATTGCCACTCGAAAAGGATGCTCTTCTTCTTTGAAAGCATCATCCAAATCCAATCGTTGCATGTTCCTGAACTTGGGCTTCTCCCTCATGGATTCAGGAAGATCGATTCCTTCCTTAACTAGTTTCCGATGTGGTCTTATATCAAGATCCCACTTCCTAAACTTCTCTACTTCACCCTGTTCTTCACTAACAACAACTGCCATTCGGGTTTCACGCATCCATGTAATTTGCCGTTCATGATACAATTCTTCCTGATCATCAGATAGATAACCAGTAGATCTTTCAAGTTTCAGAATATATTCATCCCAATACTTCTGGATCTTATTATACATACGCACGCAAGTCACTTTATCTATGCATACGAACATGGCCTTACCGGTTTCCCAGCTTGTTGAATAGTGGGTAACAAAGTCTTTGGCTACCTGGTCCATTCGTGTTTCAGAAGTTATGATATGATAATCTCGCTTTAATTCCTGCTCAAGTCTCTGCTGGGTATCAATATCATCAATCTCCAATTCTTCAAGTTTCGCTGCAAGCCGTTCATTAAGATCTCCGATTGCTACACCGAGCTTATCTCCCCTGGCATCATAATAAAGGGGAACAGTTGCATTATCTTCAACTGCCCGTTGAAAATCATAAGTCGAGATGTAATCACCGAACACCTTTCTTGTTATCTCATCATCTTTGAATAATGGTGTTCCAGTGAATCCCATATAGCTGGCATTAGGAAGGGCATTTCTCATATTAAGAGCTAAAGTCCCATATTGTGTCCTATGGGCTTCATCGGTAATGACAATAATATCATCACGAGTATTGTATGCCTGACTGGAATCGACCTCCTGATTAAACTTCTGGATCAGTGAGAAGACATGGGATTTATGTTCTCCAAGCAGTGCCTTTAAGTGTGTACCGCTTGAAGCTCTGCAAGGATCTCTGTCATTATCTACTACGCTGCATCCTGCAAAGGTCTTGTATAACTGAGTATCAAGATCGTCTCTATCAGTTAGAATGAGGAATGTATAGTTACCGCCAAGTTTCCGATGAACCTTTCTGGTAAACATGACGATCGAATAACTCTTGCCAGCTCCTTGGGTATGCCAAAAGACTCCCAGTTTCCCGTTCCGATTATGACGGTCTTTTACTGCTTCAATAGCTCTGTTCACTCCCAAAAACTGATGGTTCTTTGCCAGGATCTTCTTAGTCTTCCCTGTTGAGTCATCAAAGAGAATATAGTTCTCAATTAGATCAATTAGATTGCCCTTCTCACAGACTCCTTTCAGCAAGGTCTCCATGTTTACTATTCCTGGTTGATCTTCTGCCAGACGTTTCCATTCATGAAAATGCTCATACTTACTGGTTACTGATCCTACTTTCCCATCGATACCATTTGAGAGGATAACACAAGCATTGTGATGAAAGAGATGAGGAACAGTATCTAGATAGTCCTTAAAGTTCTGCTCGTAAGCGGCTCGAATATCCTTACTGACATTCTTCAACTCCATAAAAAGGAGAGGGATTCCATTTACAAATCCGATAATATCAGCTCGTCTTCGATACAACTCTCCACGAATCCAGAACTCCCTGACACAGAGGAAATCATTATTCTCAGGGTTATCAAAATCAAATAGCTTTAATCGTTGACGAACCCTTTCATCCTTATCATTCTTGAAGGCAACCTGAACTCCATCCCGATGAAAATCGTACTTCTCATTATTGATGGCAATGAGAGACTGAGTCATAGTTGAAGATGTAATCTGCCTAACAGCATCATCAAAAGCTTCATCGGGAAGTCCTGGGTTAAGTTCGACTAGCTTCTTACGTAGAGATCTCACAAGAACGACTTCTCTATCTGAAGAACGGCCTAATAAACTATCAGGACCGAAATCTTCCTTGTTGTAAGCATAAATTGATTCCCAACCTAACACCTTCTCCAGGTAGTCTGCTGTAGTCTTTTGTACAAGGATATCCTCTGTGTATCCAGAACTCATACAATAATCTCAATTGGGATTTCAAGCTGTACTGTAACTGGTGTATAAATATCAACCTCTTCACTTGGAGTTTCCAAGGAGACTATAAGAGTGTATCTGGCAGTCTGATCCCAGCGATCTAGCCAGGGGCGTTCACGCCACCAGCCAATAACAGGATACACTCCGATCAGGTTACAGTCGGCTATATCAATCGCATTACCAGTCCAAATGTCTGAGTGAATTGATCCTGCATTTCTACTGTTAGCTCCGATTGTCCATCTATCACTTCCGCTGTTACTATCTACTTCTTCATCCTCTTCTCTTGCTGCTGCATTTAGGCGCTTAACAAAAACTTCTTCTAATTCCCCGGGACGGTTTAGACCAAAACGTAATCCATGTGATGCATAGCGGTACTTATCTTTCCATCCAACCTCCCCTGGACCAGGTTCTATGAAGTAAGAAAGTGTGATCTTCAACTTTATTTGGGTTTCTCCTAATTTGATAAGTTCTTCTTTGGGCCAGGGAAGATTATGAATATGCATATCTTTTGTTGAGTACGTAGAAGTTCCCTCTTTCTTCTCATAGGGTTGAATCTCTGCTTCAGTAATAAGAGTTAATGAACTTGATACACATGTAAGAGCTCGATCTAAATCAGGAACACCATAACCACAGATTCTCAATAAATGCCCATATTCTGACTTTGAATAATTACCGTCTGTATCTGATGTACAGAATTGTCTCTTAATCTCATCCGTCCAATCAGCAGAATGAATTAGTAAACCCCTTATTGTTTCAGGCCAGGCATCAGGATACATGGATTGGATCTGAGCGGCCATTCTTCCGGCTTGAGCCGTTGCAGCACTTGTCGCATACATAATCTCAAACTGCTTTTGAGTAGGTTTATAGTTTGTAGACAATAAAGATAAATCTTCATTAGTGCTAACCATCCCATCAGGATCAGTTAAGAGATTTCCACCCTCCATAACAAACTCAGGTTTTATGGGCCACTTTCGTTCCCAACTGTATGAAGTAGAACTAAAAGGTGACAATTGTCCAGGCTCAGCCAAGGGTATGTGGTCTTTAAGCTCAGGATCTGAAACATATGCCTTTGTAGTATAAGCGCCAACAGTCACTGCATTCCAGGATTGACCAGGATCATGGATGGGATAGGATTTATTACTATCAGGGTATGCTTTCCAATCTTCTTGATCCTGAATGTTTCCGGCGGACACAATGAAGAGACGTTTAGATTTATCATCATAACCAGATGTTACCTTATCAATTGCAGCAGACCAAGAAGAAGGTCGCCCTTGTTCCCGTCCATCCTCAGAAGTCACAGCCATGCAGTTTATATGGATTCTCTTTGGTTCCTGGACCTCTGCACGACTAATCCCCTGAATGGTAAGTTCTCCATAAAGCTCTGGATCATTTGCTCCATCTGAAGGGAAAATCTTTACAGACTCTAAGTGATGATTGATTGTCAATTTATTATGACTCTGCAATTGTTCAGCAAGGTCTCCAAATGCAGCTAGGCCACACATCAGAGTTCCATGTCCATTTTTGTCAGCTGAGTCCCAATCTGGTTCAACAGTTTGACAATCAGCATCAGATAATACAGGAGCAAGGAGAACATGACCGTTATTAGCTCCAGTATCAAGGATACAAACAGCGATATTAGAATCCTCATTAACACTCAGTCTAGAACTTAATTCTTCAACCCACTCTGTCTGATCCTTGTTTGCCAGCTCTATGAAAAAACGAGCTGTCTCTTTTGCTCTTCTTAATTCTGCAATATCAGGGCTACTTTCGATGAGCTCCAATAGCTGGTCCTTAGATGCTCTCCCAAGCAAAACAGACCTTTCAGGGAAACGCAGTATCCTTTCCTGAAGCTCAATACCAATTCTATTAGCCACACTTCGAAATCGTTCTTCAATAGCCACTTTTGCACTTGATAACCATATTTCACACCAAACAGAATCGGCATTATTTGGCATTAGATCAGGAGTATCTCTCCAGAAAGAGTCAAGAACTGCTATATGAATATCACGAATGCTTTGAAGTAAAGTCACATTCTTTGGCTTACCAGTCGGAGTATCCTCTTCTGCATATTGATTGAGTTTATTCAGAAATAGATTTTGCTTTCCGGAGGGTATAAACACAGTTGCTCGAGTTACTACATCATCTGAACCATTCTGAACAGGTAACTGATAAACATGAAGGAGGCGTATACCTGATTTCTTAGTCTCAAGGCTCTTAGTTACCAGTTTATATCCAGGTTCACCTTCAAACTCTACATAGACCCCATCCTTTGTTACTTTAGAGACTGCAGTACGAGATTCACTAGTCTCTTTAACCTTTGCCCAAATAGCACCCCATTGTTCTTTTAGCTTTACACTATGTATTGTACGGTCTTTCTGTGGACCTTCGGGGTCTCGCCCTCTCCTTGGTGTTGTAAATCCCTTTGATACTTGTCTGTCATTAAGAAAAATATGAGGATGTTTGTCAGGCATGATGTTCTACTCCCTTGTTGTTCCTTTATATGCAGACTGACGCTCATTGAGCATTTGTTTTAATAATTTACTGGTAATAGCATTCTTATTTATCATGATTGTCTCTTTAATAGCATCATCACAAGCCTGTGTAACCTCTGCATGGCTTAACGAAAATGCCGCATCTAAAATTGATTTAAATTGAAGTGTCTTTGGTCGAAAGGAACCTAATCGGTTCTCAATCAGCTGCTCAATTTCATCCCTCTCAGGTTGATGATAATGGAGTATGTCATCGAATCTTCTGAAGAGAGCTTGATCCAGAATATGTGGATTATTAGTAGCTGCAACAATTAGACTATCAGAAGTATCTTTCTCAATGAATTGTAAAAAGGAGTTCAAGACTCTTCTCATCTCTCCAACATCATTATCCCGGCTACGCTCTCCTCCGATAGCATCAAACTCATCGAATAGAAACACACCTCTTTGATCCTGTATAAAATCAAAGATTTGCCTGAGCTTAGCACTTGTCTCTCCCATAAACTTTGTAACCAACTTATCCATAAGTATGGTATAAAGAGGTAGTTTTAGCTCACCAGCAAGAACTGACGCAGTTAAAGTCTTACCCGTTCCCGGAGGTCCTGCCAGTAGGATCTTTCTTCTGTGAGACAGTCCATGTTGTTCCAGTTTCGTTTTATGTTTGAACTCTCGGAGTATACGCTCTATCCTTCTTTTCATTGTCTCAGACAATACAAGAGTTGATAAATGTTCTTTAGGCTCTGTGAGAAGGATCAAATTACTAAGATCAGGTTTGAATGGAATAATACGTCCATTCCGAGACTTTGCTTTATCAACAAGGCCGCGTATCTCATGAGCTAAGCTACTGTGGCCGTTCTTTGCTTCATGAGCGGCAACCTGAAGAGCAGTTGTAAAAAACTGCTCACTTTGGTCGTTGAAGTGATTACGGATTAAAGATTTTATCTGTTCAGCTGTTGCCATATTATATTCCTTTACCTATTCCTTCCTTCAATAAGAAAGTCATCATCTGTCAATAAACATAGTATATCATACTTCGATCTCTCCATTCATTAAACGTGGAAGGAGAAGATCTCTTGCAGATGAAAGTTGCTGGTTCTGAAGATTAAGTGTTATTATCTGCTTTAAAATAGGCTCAACAACTTCATCAAACAAAGATATGAGCTGATAAGTAGGTCTAATATATTCAGCTTCACCCAGATTTACGGGACTTAAATTTAATTGTGCTACACCATGTGCTAAGTTCTCCATAAATCTCTGTTGAGATTCACTACGCAATGCCCAGTAGATGTAACTTTGCGGGATTGTCTTTTTACCTATGACTTTGGCTACTCGTTGATTAAGTAAGTAATTCTCACCATAAACGATACAGACTCGACCGACATTTCCAGTGAGAGAAAGAAGGATATCTCCTGTAGCTAATCGACAATGTGGCTTCATCTTCTCTGGAATTGAATCGACTCGAGAAGGACATTCAGTAACAAACTTTGCATCATGTACATTCTTAATGGTAACTACTCCGAACTTACCATTTGGTTGATAGGTTTTACTTTTGAAGGCAAACCCACCCTGAAACCCAAATACTTCTTTATATGTTGTTATTTCCCACTCTTCAGGAACTCCATCCACTATCTTAACATGCTCATGACGGGGGAACTTAAGGTTGATGAACCATTCCTTGTAAAGTAGACTTGCTGACTCTTCAAGAAGTTGAATCCGTCGTTGATTATTCTCAAAAAGATTAACATAGGAGTAAAGTATAGAAGCAATTTCATTTTGTATATCTAGAGGGGGTAGTTCTAACTCAAACTCAGGAAACTTCTTAATAGGAATCCTATCTACTGTAGCCCCACTGATAATATTGGATTCAATGATTGCTTTCCACTTAGAAGACATTAAATAATAATGTAAATACTTCGGATTCACCATATTAAGATCGGGTCGGATTAAGGCCATTCTCCGTCCAAGACATCCTTTAAATCCTTCTGGAATAATTGCATATCTATGTAAAGTTGCTTCATATGAGAAGACAATATCATCGGGTTGAGGTTCTACTCGTCTAATCCATTTTAAATAATCTTCCTCAGCTATATGCCTAATAGAAGAAAGATCAAGTGTACCATCAGGATTGACATTTTTAATACCTAAAAATATGGGGCCTTCTTGGGACTCCTTAGGTGTTGCGTGAGGCCCATCAAAGATTCCGAGAGCAAAGTCTTTTATTGGCCCTTTACTCAATAAACTCATATCCCCAGCTCCAGGAAGTTCTTCTTGATCATCTCCGCAAGAGAAACTGCTTCTGCATTTAGATCCTCAAGCTCAATATGAATATCCCTCATAACTTCTTCAAAGTCGAAATCTTCATCTATCTCTTCGGGAGCAACACCGACATAGCGTCCGGGAGTAAGAGACCAGTCACTGTTCTCCACTTCTGAACGGTCAACGAGCTTCACCAATCCTTCTACATCGCAGAGTTTGGCTTCCGGGAATCTATGGGTCAACCAATGAGCTTGCTTCCAGAAGTATCGAACTAACTTCATCTTCTCTACCACTACTTGGCATACCCCATCGGACGCCTTACGAGTGCGTACTATATCACGGTTATTCCATTCTTCATGCTTATGAGCGTCATGTTCCTTTTCACATATATCAATCAGTCTGCAAACAAGCTTGTAAAGAAGATCTATTTGCTTGATCAGATCACGACTGGATTCCGACAGGGGTGAAAGCCGATCAATAGCATTCTTAAGGTCACCATTACTAAACTTCTGTGACTTCCATAAGGATAATTCATCACTAATACCTTGGTAAAATGAATCTATGTCATTTAAAAGGAGGGAGTGTGCTTCATCCAACTCCTTAAGAGTTTCAGCATGTGATCCATCAGAAGGAAGAGTTTTAATGAAAGGCTCTATAGTTCCTTTAAGACTCTCTACAGTGGATATATAATCAGTTAAAGGATTGATCACTTTCCCATTTTCATCTTCTGTCTCAAAGCATCTCGCACCATTATTCAACATCTGAGAGCAATAACCTGCAACTAAATCAAGATACTTCTCTGTATAGCCACGGTACAGCCAGACGATCGCAAGTAGGTTCTGCTCCTGCTCAGGGCTGAAATCATAAATCTTACGAGTTACCTTGCGGTATACATTCCGGGCATCTATCATTAAAATCTTATTCTTAAACTCACTTGGCTTATCCCGGTTTAAAAACCAAAGCTCGCAAGGAACGGTTCTGGTATAAAAGAAGTTGGTACGGATTGCAACCATTACATCTACATCACCAGTTTCTACAAGCTTCTGCCTTACTTTAGCTTCATCACGTCCGGAACTGGAAGCCTGGGAAGACATTACAAAACCGGCACGCCCCTTCTCATTCAGGTAGCTATAGAAATAACTGATCCAAATATAATTACCATTAGATACCTTCTCTTTCTTGTTTACACCTGGCAATCCAAAAGGGAGGCGAGGATCTCCTTTGATTTTATCTGCATCGATCTCATCTACATTGAAAGGTGGATTAGCCATTACATAATTAGCTTTACCAAGAAGTTCATGTGGATCTTCATAATAGGAGATCGCTTTCTGAATATTACCTTCCAGACCATGGACAGCAAGATTCATCTTGGCCAGACGGATTGTTGTAGCATTCTTCTCCATACCGAAAAAGGTAAACTTCTCAACAGGGTTTTCATACTGTCTCTCAATAAATCTAGCAGACTGAACAAACATACCACCACTACCACATGCAGGATCAAGAAGAGTCCCGCCTTCCGGTTCAAGAATATTGGCGATCAAAGATACGAGCGAAACAGGTGTAAAGAACTCTCCTCCATCGTGTGCTTTCTGGTCTGCAAATTGAGTAAGGAAGTACTCATATATTCTACCGAAGACATCTCCTGAGACCCGTTTCAATTCTTCCGGGTTAAGAGTTCGAAGCAATTGACCAAGAACATCATTGTCCAGTTCTTGATATTCACCCTTGGGCAGGACACCTCTGAGAGTTTCATAATCGCCCTCAATAGAATCCATAGCATCTATAATGGCTTTAGCCCTATCATCACTGTCTGTAAGAGAAACCAGGTAATCGAATTGGGCTTCCTGTCTGAGAAAGATAGCACTCTTCTCTGAAAAATCTTCCATGGTCAACTCTCGTGTTTTACCACCTCTCTTTGGAAGTCCTTCTACTATTCCATCCTTAACAGACAAGTATCTGCTATAACCATGTCGAAGAAATATAAGTCCCATTACAGGAAGGAAGTATTCATTACTTGCGTAACTAGAGTTTGCTCGTAAAGTATCGGCAGCACTCCAAAGTCGTCTTTCTATTGCATTCATATGTTCAAGCTGGGCCAAAAAGCACTCCTTAGCTGAGGATCTTCATTATTAACTGTGATGAGTATATCTTATCAGAAAGATGATTGCATCACAATTTTAATTATCAAACATAATTCTTGTAGATGCTCGAATAATTAAGATTAAGTCTCTAGATCTTCAAGAGCGATACTAAATATCTATTCATGAGATTGATCAATAATTATATTGTTATATTCTAGATCCAATCCCATAATTTGCATCATTAGGTAGATTAGTTCCAAGGCTCCATTCAAATAAAATGATGGACAGTAGAGATATCAAGGTATAATCTGAAATAGCAACAGTGTTGATAGGTAACAGTGGTTTATCAGAAAGCATAAAGGTGATCATAGGATAATCAGTACTTTATATTGAATCTAATCCTAGAAATCCAGGAATACAATGAGAATAGATTGATTGTCATAAATGAAAATAAATATAAACCAAAAAGATCTTTCTACGGGCTAATAATACCTAAGAATCACTTAGCTTATAATAAAAACAGTTATTTAAAAGGGAGTAATTATGGCCACTTCAAAAGATCAAAAAAATATTATTAAGACAAGAGATGACAAAAATCCTGTATATTTTATATCTACAGCAGAATCAAAATATAAACTTGATCAAGGACAGGAATGCTCCTGGATAAAATCTGAAGACGAGTTCCATTCATCCAAGTTAAGAGAGCGAATTGAACCATGGTTAACTTCACTTGTCCAATCTGATCATTTATCATTACTGGTTGGATCAGGTTTAAGTTATGCAGTAAAAGATATTGCTTCCCCCGGCAAGATAGACCAATCAACTGCTTCACAAGTGAAGAAGGTTAAGAGTCATATGGAGGGGTTATCTTTCTCCTCATATGGAGAAGAGATAAGAACAATGGTTGAAAAATCTGCTAAATTAGCTGGAAGAGAAAGCCCTAACTTTGAAGATGAGATACGTGTTGCAAATGAACTCTGCCGGGGCCTCGAGATATTTACTTCGACTAATCATATAGGACATAAGAAAGCCATTATTGCTGATAAAAGAGTTAAAAACCTCCGTACAGAAATCAATAGTAAGTTAACTCAATTTGCACATAATATATTAAATGATGAAAAAATCATTGCAACAGCTAATGAAGATAGCAGACAAGAAACTTTTAATATCCTGACTAACTTCCTAATGAGTTTTGCAAGCAGGACAGGAACACGTGAACGATTGAATATTTTCACTACAAACTATGACAGGATTATAGAAGTAGGAGCTGAACTAGCTGGATTACATCTGCTCGACCGATTTCTTGGTAACATACACCCTATCTTTCGTTCTTCAAGATTAGGGCTAGATTTACATTATAACCCACCTGGGATTCGTGGTGAACCACGCTATTTAGAAGGAGTTACTCGGTTTACAAAATTACATGGTTCAATTGATTGGGTTCAAACTGGTAAAGATATTCGCCGAATTGGTCTTCCCTTTGGTGCTGAGACCATAGATCCTTATCTAAATGCACCAGGCTTATTGAAAACCTCAACGCAGGAAATAATGATTTATCCGAATTCCTCAAAAGATCGAGAAACAGCACAATACCCATATGTTGATTTATTCCGAGACTTTGCAGCAGCATGTTGCAGGCCCAATTGTACACTTTTTACTTATGGATATAGTTTCGGAGACGAACATATAAACCGAGTAATCGAAGATATGCTTACAATACCATCTACTCATCTGGTAGTTATGGCATTAGAAGATCCTATGAATAGAATTATGAATACATATAACAAACTTGGCAGATCTTCACAGATAACTTTATTAATAGGAAATGCACTTGGAGATTTCCAGACATTGGTCAATAACTACTTACCAAAGGCGGCAATTGATCGCACAACTATTCGTATGAATGAACTCCTAAAAAAGCGATTAGGACCAGAAGGAGATGATAATAAAAATCAATCTGACAAAGATGTCCAGTCATGAGTGTATCACCTATAGCTTATGCAAATTCCTTACGAATAGGTACAGTAGACTTTGTCTCTCCAGATGAGATCAAAGTTCTCTTGGAAATAGAAGCACCGGATTCAATTGCATTAAATTCGGGAGTTCCTCAGACTTTCCCTCGTATCAATGGTTACGTTCTTATTCCAAGTGATGATGGGCATTTAGTCGGACAAATTGAGTGGATTACAATTGAACGTTCTCAGTACCCGAAACGTAAAGGAATGCAAGATTTCGGATTGATTGATCTTCCTTTCCCCTTACGAAAAATGAGTTTAAATCCTTTGGGTACATTATCGACTCGGAATAGTAATCAAAGCGTAGATAATAAGTTTCTGTTTAAAAGAGGAGTTAATTCATTTCCCTCTGTTGGTGATTCTGTGTTACTACCTACTCAGAAACAGTTACATGCAATAGTTGAGTCTGGTGAGAATAGACGGATAAAGATTGGGACAAGTCCATTAGCTGGCAATGCTGAGGTTAGAATTGATCCAGATCGTCTGTTTGGCAGACATCTTGCAATTCTGGGAAATACTGGAAGTGGGAAATCGTGTTCAGTCGCAGGGTTAGTAAGATGGTCTTTGGAAGAAGCTAAGAAGTCTTGTGCAGAAGAAAATCCAAATGCTCGATTTATTATCCTTGACCCAAATGGAGAATATGGCAGAGCATTTCAAGATTTTAGTAATGCCAGATTCTTTGCTGTTGAACCCAATGATCAGGTAAAACAACTGCAGGTACCTCTATGGTTTTGGAATAGTGCAGAATGGAATGCCTTTACAAAAGCAAGTGCAGGAGCTCAAAAACCAGCTATCCAACAAGCTTTACGACAACGGAGGAATTCAAGACCTACTGGAGAAGTGCAGCCAGAAGACTATAATGTGATAAACTATCTACAGGGAGCTTTCTCAACAGTGCATCAATCAATTACTAATAATGTACCTTTTAGTACCACAAATTATGCAAAATATATGGGGTTTCTTGAGAACCTTCGTGCAATTAATTCTTCACTGACCACTTTGAAGGATCAAACATCAATTGATTTAGATCCGCTTTGTGATTACATTGATGATCTCCTGAATAACCGGTGTAAAACTGATCAAGGATACACTAAACCCTTTGAGTATGATGATATTGATCAATTGGCAAAGCAAATTGAGTTGATCCTAATAGAATTAGGGGCAATATCCGGATCTTCAGCAGAAATTAATGAAGATGTACCCATCCCATTCTCTTCTGAGGACTTAATTACAGATTTGAATTTTATTGCTACAAATAGCGGTAATCGGCAATGGTTTGATTCATTATTGGCACGTATTAAGACAATGTTAGCTGATACTCGAATGAAAACTATAATGGAGAAGGAAAGCGATATAGGGCTTGAAAATTGGCTTAAAGAGTATATCGGAGATAATAATGCATCAAATGGTACAGTAACAGTTATTGATCTTTCTTTAGTTCCTTCTGATATCATTCACATTGTAACCTCTGTAATCGCAAGAATGACATTTGAGGCACTACAACGATATAAGAAACAAAGTGCTGCAAATAAAACATTACCAACTGTAATCGTTATGGAAGAGGCTCATATATTTATAAAACGTTATAATGATGATGCCGAAAACCAAAATGCGGCAGCTATATGTTGTCAAGTATTTGAGAGA
>Ga0209633_10002985_pt1 | contig 15855 bp, 14 predicted proteins | sample Cruoilmetagenom1_FD_187290 | JGI IMG/M metagenome (GOLD analysis project Ga0209633, IMG submission 187290) | Oil polluted marine microbial communities from Coal Oil Point, Santa Barbara, California, USA - Sample 1 (SPAdes) (version 2) | ecosystem: Environmental > Aquatic > Marine > Oil seeps ... | reverse complement strand
CAACAAAGCTGTATTTAAGGCTTTAACAGCTTTGGGGTTCGAAAAATCTATAGTCTTCGTCTGATATTGATTTTCAAAAACATACTGCTTCAAATTTGGAAATACTTTACTCAATTCTGTAAAATTATATCCCTTTTTGTGCTTATTATTTGGATGAAATTTAGATTTTTTCGATTTATCTGGTTTCATAAATAATAAAAATATTGTTGGTGGAGAACACCAATAATGGCTAAAATATTAGGCCTCCTCATTAACGTAAGTTTAATATTATATATGCTGGTTATCAGTTATATAGTTATTTTATTTTGAAAAACTCTGTCATTCCTGCGCAGGCAGGAATCCAGAACAAACTCTCAATAGATTCCTGCCTGCGCAGGAATGACATTATTACTTTAAACGTATATTTTCAATAACTTAAGCTGTTCTTGTCATGTCGAACTTGCGTTAAATTAGATTATTTTTTGATAAATATATTTACGATTGTTTTTATCGGTACTAGCCAAATTTTAATTTTCCTTAACGGCTATAATCCTTATTCTTTTATAATCAGCATACCATTTCCCGTTTTTAAAACATTTAGATTTTATCTTTTCTTCAACTTCTTGTTTAATTTCTTCAATATGTTCTATGCTCACATTATTAAAAAAAGCCTTACCGAACATTGCTATCCAATCTTTGATTCCGTAGCTCTCATCGACTAATTCAGTAGGTCGGTCAAAATGTTGTGCCATTGTTACTCTAAAACCTTGATATTCAAGGTCAGTTGTGTATTCACCAATAGAAGGAAAATACCATAGTCGAATTTTAGAATTTTCAATATAATTTCTTTCCACAAGAGATTTCCTTAGTTGTTTGACAATAGTTTGAACATTTCCTTTACCTCCAAACTCAAGAACAATTCTTCCACCACTTTTTAGATTGTCAAACATACATTTTATAGCTTCCTTATGCTTCGTTACCCAATGTAAAGTTGCATTCGAAAAAATCGCATCAAATTTTTCTTCAAAACTAAAACTAGCAGCATCAGCTACCTGAAAATCTATTTTATTAAATTTCGATTTTGCATCAGCTATCATTACTACGGAACTATCAATACCCACAACTTCTCTAGCTAATTGACTTATTTTATAAGTTAATTGTCCTGAACCGCACCCTAAATCCAATATCCTTTCCTTCTTTTTGGCTTGTAATAATTTGATCAGATTTTCTCCATAATTATATACAAATGCATGTTTTTCATTGTATAATTCCGGATTCCATTTAGTTTTTAGTTGAGTCATTATGACGATTCATTTAATTTACCCCTAACCTCATTCAATTTCATCGTCATTGATACTGCTTCTTTAACAATCCATTTATCATACTCTTTGATAGCTTTCAATCTTAAATCATCACTAATATATCCTTCTTCAACCATTTGTCTTGAGCCTGCAACTTTTGACCATATTCCAATTTTTGATATAAAATCAGGTCTATCTTTTTGATAAAATTCATCTGAGTTTATTTTTTCTATCGATTTGAATCCAACTTCTTCTAATAATTTTGGTAAATCTTCAGCCATTTCATTATTCATACCAGCATCTTTTCTCCACTTTAAAAATGTCTTATAAAAAGATTTCATACTCTCTGGAGGTTCTGGATTCCAATTCAATTCAGTATGATTATAGTCAAGAATAGAAATTTTCCCATTAGCTTTTAGCATTCACCTCATTTTAAGTAAAGCTTCCTTAGGATTACTTAACCATTGTAATGTTCTAGCTGACACTATTAGATCAAATTTTAGATTTGGTTTATAATCAAACAAGTTAATATGCAGAAGTTCTAAATTTTCTACTTCTCGATATCTATCCATCCCATTTAGAATAAATCTTTCGGTGCTATCTATTCCAACTACGCTTCCTGAAGAACCAATAATAGTTGCGATATCTTTCGAAATAGCACCTGTCCCACATCCAACATCCAGCACAAGCATTCCTCTCTTTAAAAAAGGCATTAAAGTTCTATAATCAACCTCTAAACTTCTATTATCAAAAATTTTAGTTGCTTCTTGTCCATCTCTTTCTATATGCTTATTCATTTTCATTTTTGTAGTATCCGTAATAACCAATTGGATAGGGTACTTTTACAAGATATAATCAGTATTTACAAAATTAGATTTTCCAGAATTCAATAAATCCTCTAAAATTTGATTGTTATATGGATTGTCTTTTGAAGCAATAAATGTCCTTATAGAAAAACTTCGTAGTGCATCATGAACACTCAATGTTGAAACAGCCGAATCTTTTCGTCCGGTAAACGGAAAAACATCAGGACCTCTTTGGCAAGAACTGTTCAAATTAACTCTACAAACTAAATTCACCAACGTATCGATCAATCTTGAAAGTAACTTCACATCTTTTCCAAAAATACTTACTTGTTGCCCATAATTAGAATCGGCAATATCATCTAAAGGCTCATCAATACTTTTAAATGTTCTAATTGGAACTACAGGGCCAAACTGTTCTTCTTCATAGACTTTCATATCCTTTGTAACTGGATATAAGACAGCAGGAAAAATGAAATTCTCAGTCAATTCACCACCTTTTTTATTTATTATTTTTGCTCCTTTTCCGGTTGCATCCTTAATCAATTCTTGAATATAAGCTACTTTTCCAGGCTCAGGGAGTGGAGTGAGCTGCACACCATCGTCCCAAGGGTTTCCATATTTAAGAGCATCAACTCTTTTAGAATATCGTTTATTAAATTCATCGGCAATATCTTCATGAACATATATTATTTTTAAAGCGGTACAACGTTGTCCGTTGTATGAAAGCGTACCTGCGATACACTCATTTACTGCCAAGTCAATATCGGCATCAGGTAATATAATTGCCGGGTTTTTGGCTTCCAACCCTAATACCAATCGTAATCTATTCGACTTCGGATGTAAGTTTTGCAAAGCATTTGCAGATGAACTATGACCGATTAATGCCAATACATCTACTCTACCAGATTTCATAATTGGCGATGCCACTGCTCTACCTCTACCATATAAAACATTTACTACACCTGCCGGAAAACTTTCCTGAAACGCTTTTAACAAAGGAGAAATTAGTAAAACACCATGTTTTGCAGGTTTAAAAACTGTAGTATTACCCATTATCAATGCAGGAATCAGCAAGCAAAACGTTTCATTTAATGGATAGTTATAGGGACCCAAACAGAGAACTACACCCAGAGGTCCGCGGCGAATATGAGCATGAATACCGCTATTTTTTTCAAACCGTGCACTATTGCGATCCATATTTTTATAATCTTCAATAGTGTCGTAAATATAATCTATGGTTCTATCAAATTCTTTTTCAGCATCAGCTATCGTTTTGCAGATTTCCCAAACCAAATACTTAACAACATCATCACGTTGTTTTTTCATTTTCTCAACGAAAACTTCCATGCAGTCAATACGGTCAGATACTTTCATAGTAGGCCAAACCCCTTGTCCTTTATCATAAGCTTTACAAGCGGCATCTAAAGCCTCTAAAGCTTCTTTTTCACCGAGGTTAGGAACTGTTCCTAACAGCGTTTTAGCATATTCACCTTTACTATTAATTGTATGGATTGGTGAATAGACCTCAGCTGTATCTCCAATCCATTTAATAAGTTCATTATTAATCAAGTACGAATCTTGATGCAAAAGTGCATCTAATTGAAACCTTTTTGGTATTTCTTTATTCTTTATCATTAAAAATATTCTTAATCTAATTTGAAAAGCAAAATTAAGTTAAAATGAGAAATAGTATGGGTTATAATCTACAAATACTTACACAATTTTAATCATGGCAGTCATAGAAGCTCTTAAACTGGCTCCTATTTTTTCTACAGCATGTTGGCGAATGCTTTTATTTACTCTTATTAATTCTTGATTTTCTACGCCATTATCTTTTCCTGAATTAAATGAAGAACCGATGACATCAGTATCTATATTTTTCATAAAACCAGACAATAACGGCTTACAGGCATGATCAAAAAGGTAACATCCATATTCGGCAGTATCAGAAATGATTCTGTTCATTTCAAATAATTTTTTTCTTGCAATTGTATTTGCGATCAATGGTGTTTCATGCAATGATTCATAATAAGCAGATTCTTGTTTGATGCCGGCTTCGGTCATCGTTTCAAATGCCAACTCTACACCAGACTTTACAAAAGCAACCATTAAAACGGCATTGTCAAAATATTCTTGCTCTGAGATAGATGCTAAAGTTGCATCTGTTTTTTCAAAAGCAGTCTCACCTGTTGCTTGACGCCAGGATAATAAATTCTGATCACCATTGGCCCAATCTTCCATCATAGTTTTAGAAAAGTGACCACTCATAATATCATCCATATGTTTTTGGAACAATGGTCTCATAATTTGTTTCAACTCTTCGGCTAAATTGAACGCTTTTATTTTTGCAGGATTTGATAGTCTATCCATCATATTAGTGATCCCCCCATGTTTCAAAGCTTCTGTTATTGTCTCCCATCCATATTGGATTAATTTAGAGGCATAAGCAGGTTCAATTCCTTTTTCAACCATTTTATCAAATGATAAAATAGAACCTGTTTGTAGCAATCCACAAAGGATAGTCTGCTCACCCATTAAATCTGATTTAACTTCAGCAACAAATGATGAGTGCAATACTCCCGCCCTATCTCCACCTGTAGCAGCAGCATACGCTTTTGCCTGTTCAAAGCCATCTGCGTTAGGATCATTTTCAGGATGCACAGCTATCAATGTTGGCACTCCAAATCCTCTTTTATATTCCTCTCGTACTTCAGAACCGGGACATTTAGGAGCAATCATTATTACAGTAATATCTTTACGAATTTCCATGCCTTCCTCAACAATATTAAATCCATGAGAGTAAGACAAGGTTGCACCTTGTTTCATTAAAGGCATAATGGCATTAACCACAGCAGTATGTTGTTTATCTGGCGTTAAATTAGAAACCAAATCTGCCGTAGGCACTAACTCTTCATAGGTGCCAACTATAAATCCGTTTTCAGTTGCATTCTTATACGATGCTCTCTTTTCTGTAATGGCCCCTTCTCTTAACGCATAAGAAATATCTAAACCAGAATCACGCATATTTAAGCCTTGATTTAAGCCCTGTGCTCCGCAACCGATAATTACAATTTTTTTACCGATTAACTTTTTTACACCTTCATCAAATTCTGATGCATCCATAAAATCACAAGTTCCTAATTGCTCTAATTGCAAACGTAATGGAAGTGTGTTAAAATAATTTGTCATTTTTATATGCTTTTATTTAATTTATTTCTAATAATAATTCTGAAATTGCCATTTTAGGTCTTGAAATTGCAATGCGTCCTGAACGTACAAATTGCAGTAAACCATATGGTTTTAGTTTTTCGTACATTCTATCAATATCTACCTTTAGACCTGAAGCTTCAATTACAAAATAATTTTCTGTAATTGCTATAATATGTGCTCTTCTAAATTTTAACTTAGTCTGAATTTTTTCATCATACAAATGCTCTGACGATATTTTAAACAAAGCCGTTTCATGATAAATTATTTCATCTTCAGTGTGATAATAGGCTTTTATCACTTCTATTTGTTTTTGTAACTGACCAATAATTTTTCGAATATTATTTTCTGTCATTTTAACAACAAATGTAAATCTATGGACATTTTCAATTTCTGACTTAGAAACTGTCATGCTTTCAATATTAATATGACGTTTTAAAAATATTGCCGAAAGGCGATTTAATATACCTATATTATTTTCGGTATAAATCGATATGGTATAAATTTGTTTTTCTTCCATAATTAGCTTAATCTGATGTCTGAAACGGATGCTCCCGATGGAATCATCGGAAATACATTATCTTCTTTTTCTACAGCTACTTCTAAAAAATAACCTTCTTTTGAGGCAATCATTTTTTGAACAGCTCCAGCTAATTCTTCCCTTTTTGTAACCTTTTGTGCATCTAAATGATATCCCTTGGCTATAGTCACAAAATCAGGATTTGTCATTTCTGTTGAAGCATAGCGCTTATCAAAAAATAACTGTTGCCATTGACGAACCATTCCTAAAAAATCATTATTCAAAACAACGATCTTTACAGGTACTCTGGTCTGAAAAATAGTGCCTAATTCTTGAATGGTCATTTGATAACTACCATCTCCAATAACAGCCACAACTTCTCTATCAGGCGCTCCCATTTTGGCACCAATGGCTGCCGGAAGGGCAAACCCCATAGTACCTAATCCACCTGAAGTAATATTACTTTTAGTTTGATTGAATTTTGCATATCTGCAAGTTATCATTTGATGTTGACCAACATCAGATACGATAACCGCGTTGCCTTTGGTCGCATTGTTTATTTCTTTAATAACTTCCGCCATTGTTAAACCATCTTTTTCGGGATGTAAGTCATTTTTAATGACTTTTTCATATTCTATAGCATTATGATCTTTAAATTCTTGCATCCATGATTCATGAGAATTAGTATTTACTAGCTTTAATATTTCAGCCAAGGTCTGTTTCACATCTCCAAGAACAGCAATATCTGTCTTTACATTTTTATCAACTTCTGCAGGATCTATTTCAAAATGAATAACTTTGGCCTGCTTTGCATATGTATTTAGATCACCTGTTACACGATCATCGAAGCGCATACCGATGGCAATCAAGGCGTCACATTCATTGGTCAACCTATTAGGTCCATAATTACCATGCATACCAACCATACCAACATTTAATTGATGGTCTGTTGGTAATGCTGACAAACCTAAAATAGTCCAGGCAGAAGGAATTCCTGTTTTTTCTATCAGGGCTTTAAATTCTTTTTCAGCCTTCCCTAAAATAACACCTTGCCCAAAAACAATCAACGGTTTTTTAGCCCCATTTATAACTTCAGCTGCAGCCTTAATTTTACTCATATCCATTTCCGGAACCGGTTTATAACTGCGTACCGAAGTACATTTTTTATATTGAAAATCAAACATTTCAAATTGAGCATTTTTTGTAATATCAACTAATACAGGTCCAGGCCTGCCTGAACGAGCGATATAAAATGCTTTCGCCATTATTTCGGGAATTTCGGATGCCTTCGTTATTTGATAATTCCATTTTGTTACTGGCATAGAAATACCAATAATATCTGTTTCCTGAAATGCATCGGAGCCTAATAAATTTTTTGCTACTTGGCCAGTAATACAAACCATTGGCGTAGAATCAATCTGAGCATCAGCAATACCAGTTACTAAATTAGTAGCTCCGGGTCCTGAAGTTGCCATGGCAACCCCTACTTTACCTGTTACTCTTGCAAAACCTTGTGCTGCATGCGTAGCACCTTGTTCATGCCTGGTCAATACATGATGTATTTGCTCTTGATATTTGTACAACTCGTCATAAACAGGCATAATAGCACCTCCAGGATATCCATAAATTAGATCGACCCCTTCAGCCAATAAGCATTTTATGACAGCTTCGGCACCAGAAATTTTTTCGGTTTTAACCCTTGCAGGTTTTTGAGCTGTTCGTGTTTGTGTATTCATAATAATCTAATTTGTCTAAATATCAAATCTCTATTTTTACTAAATTAACCCTTCGATTCTGCTCAGGGTGACATTGCTCCACATATACATGAAGACCAATCATATAATCATTCAAATTCATCAGTTACGCAACCTTGAGAAGCTGATGATACTGTTTTTGCGTATTTGTACAAAACGCCTTTATTAAATTTTAAATCGGGTTCTTTCCAAGAATTTCTACGTTGTTGTAAAACAACTTCTGAAAGGTTAACCGATATTGTATTGGTTTCTGCATCAATAGTAATTTCATCTCCGTCTTCAATCAAGGCTATGTTACCTCCTTCTTGTGCTTCCGGTGTAATATGACCTACAACAAAGCCATGAGTTCCACCAGAGAATCTCCCATCAGTAATTAATGCGACATCTTTACCTAAGCCGGCACCCATAATTGCTGCAGTTGGTTTTAGCATCTCCGGCATACCAGGACCACCTTTTGGGCCTTCATAACGAATAACAACAACGTCTCCTTTATTTACATTCCCGTCTCGAATTCCATCATTAGCGTCATATTCACCATCAAAAACTTTAGCTTTTCCTGTAAATTGTAACCCTTCTTTACCTGTAATTTTAGCTACTGAACCTTCAGCGGCAATATTTCCGTAAAGTATTCTGATATGCCCTGTTGCTTTTATAGGGTTGTCAATTGACTTTATTACTTGTTGGTCTTTAGCTAAATCTTGAACATTTTCTAAATTTTCAGCTAAGGTTTTACCTGTTACAGTTAAACAATCACCATGTAATAATCCCTGTTCTAACATATATTTTAACACAGCCGGTATTCCGCCAATAGCGTGAACATCTTCCATTAAATATTTACCACTTGGTTTTAAATCAGCTAAAAAAGGTGTGCTATCACAAATAGCCTGGAAATCCTTTAATGTAAACTCGATATTTGCGGCTTTGGCAATTGCTAGAAAATGCAATACTGCATTCGTAGAACCTCCTAATACGGTAATTAAACGTATTGCGTTCTCAATAGATTTAATAGTTACAATATCACTAGGTTTGATATCATTTTCAATAAGATATCGTAATTGTTTTCCAGCCTCAATACATTCTTGTTCTTTATTGTTACTAACAGCAGGATTTGACGAATTAAAAGGTAAAGACATCCCTAACGCTTCAATTGCAGAAGCCATAGTATTCGCGGTATACATCCCACCGCAAGCTCCCGCTCCCGGACAAGCTTTGTGTATTACTTCTTTGTATTCTTTTTCATCAATAGTACCAGCCATTTTTTCACCCCAAGCTTCAAACGCCGAAACCACATCTAATTTTTTTCCATTATGGCAACCCGAAGCGATCGTACCTCCATACACTAAAATTGATGGGCGATTCAAACGGAGCATTGCCATTAATGCACCCGGCATATTTTTATCACATCCTACCACTGTTACTAATCCGTCATAAGACATTGCCTGTACAACGGTCTCGACAGAATCTGCGATTATATCACGTGACGGTAATGAATAACGCATTCCTGGTGTTCCCATAGAAATACCATCACTAACACCAATTGTATTAAATATTAAACCTACAGCATTTGATTGTTCTACACCATTTTTCACGATTTTAGCTAAATCATTCAGGTGCATATTACAAGGATTACCCTCATAACCTGTACTGGCAATACCTATCATTGGTTTCTTAAAATCATCATCCGTTAAACCAATTGCATGCAACATAGCCTGTGCAGCTGGCTGTGTGGCATCTTGAGTTACAGTTTTACTGTATTTATTTATCATTATCTTCTTTTTATTTCAGACTCTTGTTTTTGCAAGAATAGCTCATCAATTGCTTTATGAACAAGCCTTTATTTAAAAATTTTAAAATACTATATAGCATTAATAAATTTTTCGACTTACGAAATTAATTTTTTACCTTATTCTTATTCATAAAATTTTCAAATTCGTATTAAATTCAAAAATTTAAATATCATGTATACTATTAATAATCATGACTTTAACGTATATTTAATATTATAGCCAGACCATAAAAAAATATACACCTTGAAAGATTAAGATCATTGAATAACAGTGATTAAAGAAATCAACGTTGCATTGCGCTTCTATTGACAATAATTACGTCGTAAATCGCTCTTAACTCTAATGTTAATTTTTTGTATTTTTATACCAAATGTATTACAGATGAAAAGATTAAAATATTTATTGGTTTTTATTTTACCCATTTCTACGTACATTTCTTTTACATCAAAAGGGTTTTTAACTTTTTTACCTGTTCTGATAACTTTTGGCCTTGTTCCAATATTAGAATTGTTCTTTAAGGCTGACAGTAAAAATTTTGATGAAGAAACCGCCAAGCTAGAAAAAAAAAATACTATCTATAGTTGGATTTTATATGCAACCGTACCTGTACAATTAGGTATACTTATTTTGTTTTTTTATGTAATACAAGAACCTCTCTCAACAGGTGAATATATTGGTAGAGTTTTATCGATGGGCATAACATCTGGTGTTTTAGGTATTAATGTGGGTCATGAATTAGGTCATCGCTTAAATAAAATGGAACAACTTTTAGGAGAATTGATGTTACTTACATCATTAAATACACATTTTTTACCTTATCATAACGGTGGACATCATTTGAACGTAGCTACTCCAAATGATGCCGCAACTGCAAGAAGAAATGAACTTTTATATGTATTCTGGGTTCGATCACATTTTACAAGTTATGTTCAAGCCTGGCAATTAGAAAACAAAAGATTGCGCAATCAAAATAAAAGCAGTTATTCGACCCAAAATAAAATGATTAGTTATTCTATCGCTAATCTCATTGTACTATTTACTATTTATTACTTCTTCGGATGGTTTGTTTTGGTGAGTTTTGTGTTAGTAGCTGTAATTGGTATTTTACAATTAGAAACTGTCAATTATATAGAACATTATGGTTTACTTCGTAAAAAAAATGAACATGGTCGATATGAAAAAGTAAGACATCTTCATTCTTGGAATTCTGATCACGTTATTGGTAAATTATTGTTATTCAATTTATCCAGGCATTCTGACCATCATTATAATGGTAGCAAACCTTATCAAATTTTAAAATCGTTACCTGAAAGTCCGCAAATGCCTACGGGTTATCCCGGTATGATGTTGCTTTCATTAATACCACCTTTATGGTTCAATTATATGAATGCAAAAATTGCTAATATTCAATCATAGAGTAACTAATATTTTATAAATGGTTATAGAAAAAAGTGTTTCAGACGCAATCAATTACCGCCGTTCTGTTCGAGTTTACGATGAGACAAAACCCATAGAAACAGAAAAAGTGAAGCAATGTATTCAACAAGCTTCCTTGGCACCGAACAGTAGTAATATGCAACTTTGGGAATTTCATCATATTATTTCTGAAGACATCAAAGAAAAGATGGTTCCGTATTGTTTTGACCAAAATGCAGCTAAAACAGCTCAGCAATTGGTAGTAATAGTTACTCGAAAAGACCTTTGGAAAAAAAGAGCTAAAGCGAATATTAAACATATCAATTCATTGTATAAACCCAAACCTAAAGTAGACCAAAGTAGCAGAGAAAAGGTAATTAGAAATTATTATGGAAAGTTAATTCCGTTTGCCTATGCTGATTTTCTTGGAATTTTTGGATGGATGAAATATTTTATTGTTACGCTTGTCGGATTATTCAGACCAATGTATAGAGAAGTAAGAGCAAAAGATATGCGTGTAGTAGCTCATAAAAGTGCTGGTTTAGCAGCACAAAGTTTTATGTTGAGTATGGCCGGAATCAATTATGATACTTGCCCGATGGAAGGAACCGACACTGCAAGAATTAAACGTTTATTAGATCTACCTTATGGAGCTGAAATAAATATGGTGATAGGTTGCGGTATTAGAAAACCCGAAGGTGTTTATGGTGAAAGATTTAGAATACCTTTTGATGAAATTTGTAAGGAATGGTAATTTTTTTAAACTAAGTAGAACACAATTAATACAGTTAACTTTCATAAAAATAAATATGCCATTAGATTCTATAATAAAAAAAATACAAGCTCATAAAAAGAGACCAAATCTTGATTTTAGTCTTAAAAGAAAAACAGAATTATTTACAGATAATCTATTCTATACGCTTTTTGATGCGAATATTTCTGTCACTGATAATATTCAACAATTAGGACAAGATTTTGATGAGATTACTTCTATCGCTTGTTTTAATCCTGAAGTTTCATGTGAAGTTGTTTGGAAAGCTTTTCTTAACAAATTACCCGAAATTATTGAAAAACTGAATTTAGATGCTCAAGATATTTTAGACAATGATCCGGCAGCAAATAATATTGAAGAAGTGTACTTGGCATACCCCGGTTTTTATGCCATTGCTGTCTATAGATTTAGTCATGAGTTTTATTTAATAGATATGCCATTAATACCTAGATTGATGAGTGAATATGCACATCGATTAACCGGAATTGATATCAATCCTGGTGCTAAAATTGGTACACCATTTTTTATAGATCATGGTACTGGTATTGTTATTGGTGAAACTGTCATTATTAAAAACCATGTGAAAATTTATCAAGGAGTTACTTTGGGTGCTTTGCAGGTGTCTAAAGAAATGCGGAACCAAAAAAGACATCCTACCGTTGAAGATAATGTAACCATCTATGCGAATGCTACTATTTTAGGTGGAGAAACCACAATTGGTAAGAATTGTACCATAGGAGGTAATGTATGGATAACGGAATCTATTCCTGAAAATTCATTGGTATACCATACTTCTGAGACAAAATTAAAACAAAAAATTTAGAGATTTTGAAAACAAAAAGTTTTTTAGATTTTATCGGAAATACCCCCTTAATTAAAACTACTCAGCTAATAGAGAATAAAAACATAACGCTTTTATTAAAACTGGAGGGCAATAATCCGGGTGGTAGCGTAAAAGACCGTGCAGCTTATAACATGATAAAATCAGCTCTTGATAGAGGTGATATTAAAAAAGGCGATAAATTGATTGAAGCTACCAGTGGTAATACTGGCATTGCATTGGCCATGATTGCAAATGCCTTTGACATAGAAATTGAACTTGTTATGCCTGAAAATTCTACCAAAGAACGAGTTCAAACAATGCGGGCTTATGGAGCAAAAGTTATATTAACTTCTGCCGATACTGGAATTTTAGGTTCAAGAGATTATGCCGATAAGAAAGTTTTCGAAGGAGGTTATATAATGCTCAATCAATTCGCAAACGACGATAATTGGAAAGCACATTACACAACAACCGGACCTGAAATATGGAAAGATACTGAAGGTAGCATCACACATTTTGTTTCTGCTATGGGCACTACAGGAACCATTATGGGTACCTCCACTTTTTTAAAAGAGCAAAATAAAGCTATTCAAATTGTGGGAGCGCAACCTACTGATAATTCTAAAATACCCGGTATTAGAAAATGGCCAAAGGAATATCTTCCAAAAATTTTCAACCCAAAAAAAGTAGATCAGATTATTGAGGTGAGTGAGGAAGAAGCAAGAATTATGACCAAAAGACTGGCTCGAGAAGAAGGCATCTTAGCAGGTATGAGCAGTGGTGGTGCAGTTTCTGCAGCTTTAAAACTTGCTAAAACTCTAGATAAAGGTGTATTGGTTGTTGTAATTTGCGATAGAGGAGATCGGTACTTATCTTCAGATCTGTTCGATTAATTTTTTATAATGATGCCATTGTTGTAAGTATGCTAACAACAATGGCATCGGTTTGATTAGTTTTGAGATGCTAATGATTCTTCATAGGAAGGTCCATATAAACCAGGCACTGTTTTACCATTTACTCTTAAGTAAGCAATTAATTCACCTCTATGATGATAAAGATGATTCATCAAAAAGCCTCTAATTACTTGAATTCTTGGCATAGCTGGCATCAATTCTATTCCATTGCTTTGCATAGACCACATTTCCATAAATTTTTCTTCAGGATAATTATCTAGACTCTTTATGGCATTAGCAATATTCTCTTCAAGTTTCATTTTAATAGACTCCATATTAGAAATATCTCCTTTATCGTATGAATAATTACTCATTTCTAACACCTCCTGATTTAAAGTAAGGTTCCACCAATTATAAACTTCAGCAGTATGAGCGCATAATTGTGCAATGGTCCAATTAAAATCATTGGGCTTATAATCTAACACATCGTCAGGGATTGCATCGAATAATTTTCTTGTGTTCTCGGCTTCAAACTGAAGCTCGCCTAATAACGCAGTTCGTAACATAGTTTAAGAATTTAGAAGTTAAACATTCAAGTTACAATTAAACTTTTCATTTTTAAGTTAATAAAATGATAAATCTTTCATGTCTTCAAATGGAAATCGTTTTCTAATCTTTACTAACATTGGCCTTTATCACCAACCATCGAGTAATTTTATGCTATGTCGACAACAGTTCTATTTTTCGAAAACCTTTTTTAATTCTTGTAATTTTGGATCATCCGGGTTATACTTGATTAGCCGATCTGTAAGTGTAATTCCAATTTCACAATTCTCATTATCAAAAATGCAACTATAACTATACGCTAATGCTAATCTATAATTAGCTTCAAACTCATTTGGGAACAAATCCACTGCTTGTTGATATCTATAGATTGCATTATTCCAATTTTTTTTATCAATCCAATTATCACCTTCTTCGATTAAATAACTGTATTCATTAATATTTTCATGTAAATAATTTTCTTTCTCAATTTCTACTTCTTTTATTTTTTTTATATTCTGTTTATTTGAAATATAAAAGGCAATTATAATTACTGCTATTATGAACCCAATAGCAATTGATAAAGTGGTTATACGCTCAATCTTACGTTGCTTGATAATTTTATTTCTAATAAGATGTAATTCTTCTTTTGATGCTTTTTTTAGTTCAATTTGTTTTCCTTTTGCAGCTTTGTAATATTCCTTACGAGTACTTAAAAATGTACGATCTCTTTTAAACATACTTTTTTTACGTAACAAAATTCTATTGTTCCGTAAACTTGTAATCATTGATTGAATACTCCCTTCGCCTCCCATTTAATTTTCAGGACTAAATACTAATTTGTTTTCGGAAGTTTTTATCTTTTCATTATTCAATAGCATGGGTATAAACTCCCCTTTAATATATTCTTCAGTTTGATCTTTATAATGTTTACTAAACACATTACCAGATTGACCCGTTGGTAGTATAGCAACACTATTTTCAACATCACTAAAATCAATAATACGACGTGTAGAAGGGCCTCCTTTTACTTCGTAAACTCCACTTTTGTTAATAGAGAATATTTGATTGTTTAATACTTCATTCGAGCCATTTGTTACAAAAGGACCAACGTTAAAAAAGTTTTTTAATAATGCTACTCGGTCAAATGCATGCTTATGTGTTACTGAAATTGCCTTATCCCATGTCCACCTTTTTATATCATTGCCAAACTGTTCTTCTAATGCAGCGATTGTTTGATGTAATGATTTGGTAAAAACGTCACTTCTATTTTCTTGTATCTCCTTCGTAGTAATATCATCCCACCAAACAGATTTTTCCATTTTTATTTGTTTTGCAATTTGGCGCTTATAAACATGTGTATTTAAAAATTGCTGAAAACCTTCTTCTCCCATTTCATCAGCAAAAGTATTTTCTATAAACAGATATAAGAACTTAGTATAAATGGTCGGAGCAACTTTATCCGATTTGTAGTCTCCCTCCCAATGTTGTAATATTTCAATCGCATCTTTTTCATTATCCGATAAGTTCGTTTTACTAAGATTCTCAAGGATAATAGGAATCAATTCAGGAATAACAGATGACTGGTCATCGTTTATCATAACTTCTACATCCTTACTTGTAAAATCATTTTTAGGCTTGAGTAAGTCAACTATTCTTCTGCCTCTATCTTCAGGCAAATAATAACCCGGATATAAAGCTCCAGCAATAGAATCGGGTTGATTATTAGCAGAGTATACATAATGCCAAGGTGGATTTACAGCTTGTGGATTCTCTGAAAAATCTAAATAATTTAATTGGTCATCTTCGCCGTTACTGCCATCTAAAATAAATTTGCTGTTGGCCTTATTAGAGCGTGTGTATAATTTCGCCGAGGCAAACCACGCTATATTATCATTTGAATCGCCATACATAACGTTTAAACCCGGCGCGTATATCATAGATGCACCAACTTTAAATTCAGGTAAAGATTTTGAGTGAGACATTTTATAGGATGCTTCAAGCATTTCATTATCCAGTTTGGTATAGAGCCAGTCCATTGCTATTGGTTTTTC
>Ga0209633_10002984_pt1 | contig 15857 bp, 12 predicted proteins | sample Cruoilmetagenom1_FD_187290 | JGI IMG/M metagenome (GOLD analysis project Ga0209633, IMG submission 187290) | Oil polluted marine microbial communities from Coal Oil Point, Santa Barbara, California, USA - Sample 1 (SPAdes) (version 2) | ecosystem: Environmental > Aquatic > Marine > Oil seeps ... | reverse complement strand
CCATGATTTAAGAACGCCGTTAACCAGACTCCGGGGGTATGCAGAGCTTGCATTGAGCAAGGGGAATACGGAAGAGTACGAGGAAGCTCTTGCCATGGTGGTTGAGCAGACCGACCAGGCGGGAGCCCTGCTATCGGCCCTGATGGATATCGCCGAAGCGGAACAGGGTATGCTTTCTCTGGAGGGGGTTCCCTGCAATCTCAGCACCCTGGCGGCAGAAGTAAGTGATATGTACGAACTGATTGCCGAGGAAAAGGGGCAGAGGCTGACTCTGGAGGCTCCGGATAAGGTTCTCATTTCTGGAGATCCGGTGAGACTTAGACAGATACTGGGGAACCTTGTTGACAACGCTCTGAAGTACAGCCCGGAAAGCGGCTGTATCGATATCAGATGCAGTTCCAGTGATGGAACAAGTTGGGCAGAAATTATTGATGACGGTCCCGGAGTTCCCGAGGAAGAAAGAGAAAGAGTTTTTGAGCGGCTTTATCGAGGAGACCGTAGCCGGGGTTCAAGGGGGCTTGGTTTGGGTTTGAGTATGGTAAAAGCACTGGTTGAAGCCCACAGCGGCAGTGTTGAAATTTCAAAAGTTAAAGGGAGGGGAGCCTGTTTTAAAGTGACTTTTCCCAAGATTACAGGGGAAAACATTTCAAAATCGTAAGGTTTCTGCAAGATTCCAGCAAGGTTGATGCATTATCTTTCTGATATCAAAATCAGGAGTGACTGTATGACCAACCAAAAATTACACCGATCCAATCGGTTCCTCATCGTTTTAGGGTTCCTCTTCTCTCTTTCACTGATAATAATCACTGTTCCATTGTCTGCTCAATCAGGGAATGCCGCCCTGGATCTTCAGAATGCTTTCAGGCAAATTTCAACAGACATTCTTCCAGTCGTTGTCCAGGTGAACACTGTTAATGTTATTGAGCGGAAAAAGGTAAACCCGTTTGAATTTTTCTTTCGTTTTCCCAACTCTCCCCAGCAGCCCGAATCACCTCAGACTCAGTCTTTCAGACAGGAGGGACTTGGCTCCGGTGTTATTGTAGAACGGCGTGAGGATCATGTTTATATTCTGACGAACAATCATGTTGTCGACGGTGCTGATGAAATTGAGGTGAATCTGAGCGACGGCCGGAAGTTCAATGCGACACTTGTCGGCGGCGATCCCCTGCGGGATCTTGCTTTGGTATCAATTGATACCAAAGACAATCTTCCCATCGCCAAACTGGGTAATTCGGATGATGTCTGGGTGGGTGACTGGGTTCTGGCCATCGGTAATCCTCTAGGTTTTGAGTCAACTGTTACCGCCGGCATCATCAGTGCCAAAGGCCGGAATGCCGAAGGGCAGAATTTTACCGACTATCTCCAAACCGATGCGTCCATCAACCCTGGTAACTCAGGCGGCGCCCTTGTGAATCTCAATGGAGAGGTGATTGGAATTAACTCCTTCATCGCTTCAACCAGCGGTGGGAATATCGGATTGGGGTTTGCCATTCCCATTAACAATGCCCGCCGGGCCATTGATGATTTCATCGAAAAAGGTAGTGTTGAGTACGCATGGCTCGGGGTTAATATGGGGGATTTGAACACAATCCTTTCAGAAGAACTGGATCTTACAGGTAAGAGCGGCGCCTTTATTTACAATGTATACGGAGAATCTCCAGCTATGAAGAGTGATATTCGACCGGGGGATCTGATTACAAGTCTGGCCGGTCGGACTATCGAAAATTCTACCGACCTCTCCAGAACTGTTTCCTCACTGCTCCCCGATCAGAGTGTGCCGGTTATATTGATAAGAGACGGCAATACCATGAATCTCAATATTCAGCTGGCGGTACGCACCATCGAACGTGACGGGGTAAATGTAAATGTCTGGCCCGGGTTCTCAGCTGTACCGGTAACAAGTGAATTGCGGGATCAGATGCGTATACCCCGAACTGCAGGGAACGTGTTGATCGGCGGTGTTGTGGAAGGCAGTCCGGCCTCAGCTCTGGGGCTGCGAAGCGGGGATGTTATTAAAGCCATCAATCGGAAGAATGTCCGTAACCTGCAGCATTTTTATGAACTGATTAACTCCGAAGACCGCCTGGAAATAAAAATCACACGTCAGGGCAATGATTTGGAGTTTATTCTGAATAAATAATTAGTCTTTTTCATATCTCTCTCCCTGGAAAGGGGCAGACACGTTGTGTTTGCCCCTTTCTTTTTCGATAATAGGATAGTGAGAACTTCTGTAAAACTTGGAATTACCCAGATTCAGGGAATAATCGTCCTTTTTATCACTGTGATTGCCCTGATGCTGCTGATTTCCCTTTTTCTGCTTCTATCCGGAACGAATTCGGAAAACCTCTGGCGCAGTAAGAGAGATTCTTTTCTTTTATCTCTCCGGGAAGAAATAGAAGAATATGCCCTTATACAGGATACTGATCCCGATATTGCGGTTCTGTTTGAAGAAAACCTTCAGAGAACTGTTCGCCTGGGTTCGGAACTTTTAGGCGGGGAGCTGTTCGTTATCGATTCAGCACAGGATACCGTCGCTCATACCAATCCGGAAATGATCGGTCTTGCAGCATCCGGCTGGACCGATCTTGATTACATTACTTCAGATTTTCAAGTAGTTACAGAAGCTGGCTGGCTGTTTGGATATCTTGGTGAACCCCTGTATATGAATGGCAGTAAAAGAATCCTCTGGATAATGTATCTGGTTATACTGATTCTTATCATAACGGTGGTGCCTTTGATTCTGTACTTCATACACCGTACTGTTATTGTACCATTGAGGGAGTTTTCCGAACGTGCCCGGATATTTTCCAGAGGTACACCTGTCGTAATCCGTAATGAATATTTTATCCGGGAAATAGATAACCTGGCTTATTCTCTGAATGACATGATGGACGCGGTGATGAATAGGGAAGAATCCCTTCGCCGGCTCAATGAATCTCTGGAAGAAAATGTTGTCGAGAGAACAAAGGCTCATAAAGACACCATCGAAACTCTCAGAACTGCAAGGAATCATCTTTTACTATCTGAGAAAATGTCTGTTCCCGGCTCGCTGGTCTCCGGTGTCGCAACACGAAATTAACACACCTCTGGGCATCGGTGTTACCTCAGCCTCTTTTCTTTCTGAACGGTCTGTCGTTATATACCGGGAATGGGACAATCGCTCCCTGAGTCAGGAGGATTTGGAACATTTTTTAAAGATACCGATGAAGCATCCCGAATCATTCAAAAGAACCTGGAGCATGCTGCAAAAATTCTGAACAGTCTAAAACAGGTGGCGGTGGATCAGCAGCGGGAAGAACGCCGGGAATTTGAACTTGTGTCTTATCTGGAAGATATTATCCTGAGCCTTAAACATCAGCTCAAACCCGGAAGGCATCGCATTGAACTTCAATCTCATGATGTTCTCATGGTTAATCTATGTCCCTGTATTATTACCCAGATACTGAACAACCTGGTATTTAACTCTGTTACCCATGGCTTTGATGGAAATTCAGGAGGCCGGATACTCCTCGGCTGCCGCAGCGAAGGAGATGAGGTGGTACTCGTTTATGAGGATGATGGCCGCGGTCTCAGCGAAGAAGAGACGGAGCATATTTTTGATCAGTTCTTTACTACCCGGCGGGACAGCGGCGGAACAGGATTGGGAATGAACATTGTGTATAACCTGGTGTCTGAAAAACGCAAGGGTGAAATTCAGGTGAAGATACCGGAGAGCGGCGGAGCCGGTTTCACACTGCGGTTCCCGAAAAACCCCAGAGGACAATAAAAGGTATAACAATTGCTGTCAGACCAGTGAAGAGTACAACCAGCATGAACAAGCTGTAACGAATTTTGTATGATTTGAGCAGTGATTCATCATAATACCCTTCTACACCATAATCACTGTACATTTTTATCAGTCCGTTTAAAAGTCTTGTCCGAGTCTGCCTCCCTTTAATAAGACCTACCTCGGCGACAAGGTTCACAACCAGAATCAGGGCAACGAAAATGAACATGATTATGAGATTGGACCGGCTTTGATCCGACTCCCAGGATGTCTCTGACGCCAAGGCTGAATTGGCACTCAATATGGCAATATTGATCAGAATTGAGGTGATAATAAAGATTCTGTCAGTTTTTGTATTTACCTGAAGTTCGTTGATGAGATGCTGATGAACCCTGGGTAGAAGGTTGTTTTCCATCATACTCTTTAATATACAACTCTTTAAGTTCAGGCACATCATTTAATGCAGAAATACCGGCTTCATGAATACGGTAAACACCTCTTCGAACCCTTTCAAACCATGTTTTTATCATTTCCCCGGAACCTACTCACAGAAACAGGCATTGCTGGAAATCCTGGATTGTGAAATCTAGGATGAATGTACGCCTCTTTAAATTTAACTGGCGCCAAATATCAATAAATTGAGGTAAATTCGCAAATCCCGTGTAAATGAGTAATAATTACTGGCGGAGGACTAATGAACAGTACGAATAATGCTCTGAGCAGGTTTTCATCCCTCTGTATCAACCGTTACAGAATTGTTTATCTTGGGATGGCTTTATTGGTTATTATTGGACTTTTTAATTACAAAACCCTTGCCAGAGAATCAAAACCCGAAGTTGTATTTCCCAAAATGAAAATCAATGTCAACTATCCGGGAGCCACTCCCGAGGATGTTGAACTTCTTGTAACAAATAAACTTGAAGCGGTTCTCTCAGGTATCGGAGATGTCGAATTCCTCACCTCATCATCAATGGCCGGCAGATCGGAAATACAGATAGACTTCTTTCCTGAAGCGGATATTGATGAGAAAATCGGCGAGGTGACTCAAGCGGTTCTGTCAGTTAATGATTTACCTGAGGAAGTGGAACCGCCCACAATAAGGGTTTCTACTACGGCGAATCGTGCCTTTATGGTTTTAAGTTTGAGTGGGGATCTCTCTCCGTCAGAACTTAAATCCGCGGCCGACTTATTGATGGATGAGCTCTTGTACCTCGATGGTGTGAGTGATGTGCAAATATCGGGAGATAAGAGTCCTGAAATCAGGATTACTGTCGATCAGGCCCGTTTAGCGGAATTCAACCTGACGGCAGAGAATCTTGTTCAGGCCGTCAATATGCGCCATAGGGATACTCCAGCCGGTGATGCCATCCTGGATGGTGTACATTATTATATTCGTGTTCTGGCTTCTTACAGCGATGTGAACGAATTGCGTAAAACCCTTATTCCGCTCCCCGGGGGAGATGTCAGATTTCTTAAGGACATTGCTCGGGTTGAGGAAACCTACAGTCCGACAACCAACTACTCCAGACGATCGGTAAATCTGGGTGAGGAAAATGCGGTTATGAAAGCCGCTATAACGATTTCTCTTTACAGGGACGGGGGAACGGATATCATCGGCCCAAGCCGCGCTGTTAAAGCTGTCATCGGCGATGTGGAAGGCGGCAGGTTTCCGAAAGGGCTGGATATACAGGTTCTTCAGGATGATGCTGTATCCGTTCAGGAAGACCTCGATAATGTGTTGGGGAATGCCATATCAGGTCTCCTGATTGTTGTTATCGTTCTTTATCTTTTCCTCGGATTCAAGGAAGCATTTATTGCCGCTCTAATTATTCCTTTTTCCCTGTTCTTTTCTTTCATTGCACTTAATCTCGCGGGTATGACCTTTAACACGATGACTCTTCTGGCTATGATTATCGCTCTTGGGCTGCTGGTTGATAATGCGATTGTCGTTGTTGAAAATGTCAACAATTTCAGATTGAAAGGCCTGTCCCGCATTCAAGCCGCCAGGCAAGGCACGGCGGAAGTCGCGCCCGCCATTCTTGCAGCCACCTTAACAACAATGGCGGCTTTTATTCCTCTTGCTTTCATGGAAGGCCGGATCGGACTGATTATCAGTGTTATTCCCATCACCATTATCTTTATTGTCGGAGCTTCCCTGCTGATCGCTCTGAGTGTCACACCGACCCTCACATCACGCCTGCTGTCAAAAACAACGGGTATACCGGTAATACGGAAATTTTCCTTTACACGGGAAATCACCGAAGCCCTGGTAATCACCGCTTTGGTGATAATCGCATTTTCCATAGATGGGCGGCCAGGTTTACTTTCTTTGTTGATGGCGCTTCTCATGGTAGGCTTTCTTGCCATCAGACTCATCGGCAGATATAAAAAGGTGAACGGGTTCGATAAATTTGCTTCCGCCTATAAGAAGATGCTTACAAAGTTGATGAGTAAGCGCATGAACCGGGTTCTCGTACCAATCATCACTCTTCTGGCACTGGTGCTTGCCCTGTCCACAATTCCCCTGGGATTGATGAAAATTGAATTGTTTCCCGTGATGGATGAGTCCTCACTCTATGTTGTCCTGTCCACCCCTGAGTACAGTTCTCTTGAGGATACTGACAGAATCACCAGACAGATAGAGAATATTCTTCTTACTCTTGACGGTATTGACAGCATTTATTCCGAAGTCGGCACTGTTACAATGAGAGAATCCGAAATCGTCGTGAATCTCAAATCCGGTGAAGAAAGAACATGGACAACAAAAGAAAAAATCCCCGATCTTCTCAAGCAGTTTGCGGCAGTTCCGGGAGCCAAAATAACGATTGGAACTTCAGCAGGCGGAAAGTCGGCAAACAGTCCGATACAGATAAAGCTTATTGGAAACGATATGGCTGCTCTGTCTTCATCGGCAAAAGCGTTGGTAGGAATGCTGCCCAACGCCGAGGGTGTGGGAAGTCCTTATTCGGATTTTGAAAGAGGTTTTCCCGAGGTTCAGGTGCTCATGAGACCCATCGTGGCCGCTGATCTGGATGTTGACGCAACATCTCTGGGACAAATTGTCAAATCATTCGTCAGCGGACAGACTTCGGGATCACTCACAACTTCAGAGGGAGATTTCCCCATCCGTTTTGCTACAACCGATGATAAGCTTGACTCTGTTCAGGATATGGAAAAAATTCTCATTCCCCTGAAAGACGGAACGATGCTCACCCTGACTCAGGTTGCCGCCCTTACGGAAACGAGCGGTTTCGGGACGATTCGGCATAACGGCGGGGATCGAACAGTTACGGTCTATGCCCAGCTCATGCCTGATGCGAATATCAGGAGCGCCGTAGAGGATATCGAACGATTGATTGCCGAACAGGGTTTGTCGGAAGGAGTCCGGTATGAGTGGGCCGGAGACGCAGCCGATCTCGATACTTCGTTCAGTGATATGACTGTGAACCTGGCTCTCGCTCTTTTTGTCGTATTCCTGATTCTTTCAGTGCAGTTCAACTCCTTAACCCAACCCCTGGTAATCCTGCTCTCCGTACCCATGGCATCGATCGGGGTTTTTATCGGACTTCTTATTACCGGGAATAATTTCGGCCTCTATGCATTTATGGGTGTAATTGCCCTGGTTGGAATTGCGGTTAATGACGCCATTGTTCTTGTGGACACAGTCAACAGGAACCGGATGAATGGGATGCCCCTTGATGAATCCCTTACAGATGCTGGGAAAAGCCGCTTCGGGCCGGTTCTGGCAACAACACTGACAACTATCGGCGGAATACTCCCGCTGGCTTTCAAAGATGTAAATTTCGCACAATTGAGCATATCCCTCATATTCGGTCTTATGGCTTCTACGATATTGACGCTTATCGTACTCCCGATTATTTACCGGATCGTTGAGGATCTGAAGCTCGGTTTTAAAAGAAAAATACCGGTTTTTATTGATGAGGAGACTGAATAATGAAACCAATTCGTATCTTGTCCGCAGTAATATTTATTCTGATAATTTCAATGACCGCCTGCATAAAGCCGGCCGATCAGAATACAATCGAGTCCATTCCCGTAGAAGCTACCCCGGCGGTTGTAACAGCCGTCGCAGATCTCACTGTGCCCCCTCCGGGTTCCAATGCAACCCAGGGAAAGTGGGATACTTTTACGGACGAGAAAAAACAGGAGTCCTGGGATAAGTACCTCGCCGAAGGGGCATCGGTAGAAGAAGCTCCCCCGGAGGAAGTTGTAGTTAAACGACCAGGCAGCGGAGGGGGCGGGGGATCCTCCATCGTACCTGTTGTTGTCGGCAGCCTGACATCTGCTGAAATTGATGTGTATTACTATGGTTTGGGGGAACTTGTCGCCGGAAATGAAATCCGGGTGAATCCTGAATCCTCAGGAACCGTGGAATCTCTCTATATTTCAGAAGGTGATTTTGTTGAAATGGGAGATCTCCTGTTCTCCCTCGATAATAATACTCTTGTTAATAATATCGAACGAACCAGTGAAAAGTGGGACAATGATCTGGAGCTCGCCACTATCAAGCTCAACGAAGCTCAGGAATATTATGAGGTTACAAGCAGTCTTTTTCCCAAAGGTTTGATTTCAAAAGCTGAAAGCGACAAGGCTCAGCAAACCTGGGAAGAGGCAAAACTGAATTATGATAATATCCAATTGGGAAAAACGGCGGATATTGAAAATCTTCAGGAAAACCTCCGGGCCACACTGGCTATCAGCCCGGCCAGGGGATATATCTCCGGAATCTCATTCAGGAGGAATGAACAGGTAGGAACCGGAGATTTTGTGGAAATTATTGATATTGAAAATATTGCTATCCAGGTTCAGGTTCCAGAGAATGTTATAGCCCGGATAAAAAATGGGAGCCGGGTTGTTGCTAAACAGGCTTCGGCACCGGATTACATACTTGATGGCATCGTTACCGGTGTCGGGTTAAAGGCCGATGTAAACAGAACGTACGAAGTTACAGCCGAATTTGATAATCCGAATCAGAGACTTCTACCCGGAATGTTAATGGAAGCACAGATTCAAATGGTACGATACAGCTCGAATTTCGTCGTTCCGAAGGCAAGTATCATGACCGAGGGCGATCTCTCGTATCTTTACAGAGTTGTTGAGGGTAAAGCCGAAAAAGTTCCCGTTGAAACAGGACAATCACGAGGACCGATGATTCAGATTATCGGACCCGTAAAACAGGGGGATATGATTGTTCTGACTGGTCAATCATACCTTCAAAGTGGCAGTGCGGTGAATGTAGCCGAAACCAGAGAGTATCTGCCGGAACGCACTGAGTTCTGATTATTCTGACAAATAAAAAAGCCCCCGCTATCGGAACTGTTCCGATAGCGGGGGCTTTAACTTATCAGCTCCCGAAACGATCCAGCTGTCGCTCGAAAGCCGAAAGATGATTCAGCGACCCTTTAAGAAGATTCTCATAAACCATTAGAATGGAGTCTTCATTGGTCTCGGCAATCAAGCTTTCAAGGTCTTTGATATCCAGTACCTCAATAGCTTTCCCGACTGCCAGAGCATCTGCCAGTGATGCTTCACCCTGTGTTGTCAGATCCTCATACAAATCTGCCAGAAGAGGACTGGTAAATACCCCGTATTCCGGATCCATCACTACAGGATCGGCAATTTCATAAGCCTCAAGGAGTTGAGCCATTTGGTCCATATGAACCTGCTCACTGCCGGCGATATTGGAAAACACACGATGATTCCAGACATCATACAGATAAAGGTAGACATCCCGAGCCAGTTTTTCCTCTTCCCGCATAAGAAGAAGTCCGTCAATCTCAGCTTCATTCAAGGCGTCAGGGTCGGCCGAATCGAATATAGCCTGGCAGTCATCACACATTTCGTGTGAACTGTTACCCGGGCCATTACCCCATGCGTTGACTCCCAGAATCATGGTGATAACTACGATAATTACGAGTAAAGATACTTTCCTGTTCATTTTATTACTCCTGTTAATATTCATTTTGTATAGTATCTCCACTATATATAAACAGTATGTGAACGGGCTATATTTTATGTGAGAATTCCCAGATAAATCCCGGGGTGATCCTGATAAGAAGAGCTGACTATTTTAACTGTTTTATATATAATTCCTTGAGTTCCGGGACATCCTGTAAGGCGATTTTTCCGGCTTCATGAAGGCGGTAAACACCTCTTTGAACCCTTTCAAACCATCCGTACAGATTCCTTGAGAGTATTTCCCCTGCATCCTCAGAGGCTCCAAGCTCTTTTAACTTAGCAGGAGAGGCTTCTTCAAGAACGGAAAGCCAGGCTGCCAGACGAATTGCCCGCTGCCGGTAGGCACTTACTTTCAGTTTCCCTCCAACAAGTCCCCCGGGAGTGATATCCATATCCCGGCCTGCAATCTCCCTGAGAATGGCTGCCTTCTTTTTCGGGCGCCGCCGGGGTGTGCCCGATCCACTACTCGGATGTATCAGAACTTCAACCTTTGTTTTCGTTTTCATGAATGTTATCAGTATTAAACCGATGCCCAGCCTGGAAAGAAGGCGGCGGAGGTTGCGGGATGACGAGGGCCTGGGGCGTTTTGGGGTAGCCGGTAGAGCAACGTAGACCGAATCGGCATATTCCTGTCTTTCGGCAGCCTGGGCCAGGAGAACCAGAGATGGACGGAGCTTGAGTTCAATAGCAATAAGGATGCCGTCCTTCTCGGCGGCCAGATCGCAGCGGCCCACCTCCCCCCGGACGGTGTAGCCCTGGGTTTCGAGCCAGGCTTTCATGGGAGGGTAGAGATGGGTTTCTTTTAAAGTTCCATCCATTGCTTCTGTTTAATCCGGATTGCGTCAGAGGTCAATTAAAAATAAGACAAAAGTCGACATGGCGTAATTCGGTTAATTGTAGAAGGTATTGTAGATGGTAATACCGTTGATAACTCCGTTAAACCGGTATGGCTTTCCGGGAATTTGAGTCCCGACAACCACATCACCGTCGGAACTTTTAAACGGAGAGTAATCAGAGATTAGAATCTCGGTACTTGAAAAACCTTTCGTGATTTTATCGGTTACATCGATATCGTCTACATAGATATGGGCTTCGCTGTTATTCCAGGTTACAACCACATGAGACCAGATGCCTTCGGGAAGTATTGTCTGAGTTCTTACAAGAATGAGCTGTCCAGAATCAGAAGTCATGGCCAGCATCAGTTTTTTGCTGCCATCGTATTGAAAAGAATATCCTTCATCCGACCAGTCGGGATTACTGCCTTTATGGATAATACCAGCCCAGGCGACATTGGTTGTCGGTTTGAGCCAGATGTCAATGGTTCCTTCAACAGTGAGGTTGTTTAATGGATCGGCAGGAATCAGCAGATAGTCATCTACCTCGTTAAAATCCATTCCGACTCTCTCCCCGTCATCAGAAATCGTTGGAGTTCCGTTCACGGTAATCGGAGAATCATCCGGGATATCTTCTTCCAGAGGAAGACCGACAACGATCCCTTCCTCTTCATCTGTGTACATTCCGGTTTCTAAAACCATAAGATCGGAAAGTGTGATAATCCCGTTAATCAGATCCATTGTAATTAAGATTATTTCAGGGCTGATGCCGTATTCAACCATTACCTGCTCGACATCCTCAAGTGTAATCCCATAAGCATCAGCATAGGTTTTAACCTGAATGGAGAATGAATATATTTCCAGATATCCGGAACCAGGAATAGTTATCTCATTCCCGAAAAGCTGTCGGAAATTTTCAAGACTGTTGTTGTAGCTGATATTTTCGACAAAGTTCTCCAGCAGTGTAATAATGTTTTCAAGAGGTTCTACAACATTCTCGTGTTCAAGATAGGCTCTGTTTGATTCAATAAATGCTTCAATTCGGGTTATGAGATTCAGAACGGGCTCTTTAGGGGTAGCTTCATCTTCAAGAAGCGTGTCCGCTTCCGATTGTATTTCTGCCAGGTCTGTGGCAATTCTATCTTCAACAGACAAACTGGCTGAGGGATTATTGCAGCCGGCAAAGAATAGAGTTAAAAAAAATACACTTAATGAAAGTAAATAAATAGTTTTTTTCATTTTACAGCCTCTCTTCATCTTATAGCTTAAAAAGCAATAATTGTGCCAAGGAGGAGAAACGTTTAACTTGTTGTTATACATTGATATACAAAGAGTTTGATATGAATCATACCCTATGCATATTTCATAATCTATTCATTTTGAATAGTCTCACAGGGAAGTACTCAATTCATTTGCTAAACAGATTCAGTTTTTTCTTTTCGTGTAAGATCGTTTATCCATTTACCGGATCGAAATCGCAGACCTGTCATGATAAATTTGAATACTTCTTCCAGTCCCACTAGAAGGTAAACCACAGGCAGACTGAGATTGAAGTAAAGGCCGGCCAGGAAGGCCATGGGTACACCGATTCCCCAGACACCCAGAAACTCGGTAATGAATGAAAAGGCTGTATCACCTCCGCTCCTGAGTATTCCGACGATCATATGAAGATTAAAGGCTTTGATAGGAATAAGAATACCGATTGCCATGAGTGTAAGGCGAACAATTCTGATTGTTTCAGGTTTCATGTTGAGAATGAGGACAATCGCCGGTGCTGTTGCAGACATCAGAGCCCCAAGAAATAAACCGGAAATAAAGCCTTGTATCAAAAAATACCGGGCAAATTGATAAGCTTCATTTTTTCGCCTTTCGCCTATTTTTTTCCCTATCATGATAGCGGCGGTGGTTCCGGTGCCCATCAGAACAACAAAGAACAAACCCTGAATTGATTCGGTTATATTAGCAGCGGCAACAACATCGGTTCCCATACGGGCAAAAACAACCTTATACATCACCATACCCAGAGACCAGGCAATTTCATTTAGAAGAACCGGTCCGGCTGTGATAAAGAATTTTTTCACCAGAGCACTGCTAAAACCCAGATATTCCCGGAAGCTTGCGGCAACGGGTAACTGCCTGGAATAAATCAGGGTTATGAGAACGATCAGTTCAATACCCCGGCTGATCAGTGTGGCTATCGCCGCTCCCTTAACCCCGAGAGCCGGGAAACCAAGCAGGCCGAAAATCAGTACCATATTCATCACAGTATTAAGGCCCAGGCTGATGGCCGTAGCTGCGAGGGGGATTCGTGGTCTTTCAATGGAACGCAGGGCCATTGCATAGGAAAAAGATATTCCCGAAAGTATATAGCTCGGTGCTATTACTTTGAGATATTCCACCCCAAGCTGCACAACCACCGGATCGGGTGTGAACAGGCGCATGAGCTCATGGGGAATCAACCATGAAACAAGAGCGAAGGGAACTGAAAAAACCATTGTTCCCACCAGGGATAAGCCGACTACATGGTGGATTCCTTTCTCATCCTTATTCCCCCAGAACTGGGCAATAAAAATACCGGTACCGCTGGTGATGCCGAAGAAGATGAGGAACACTAGAAAGAACATTTGGTTTGCCAGACCGACAGCGGCGATTTCAGATTCCCCGAGCCGGGAAATCATAATCGTATCAACAAACGAGAGTCCATTGGTAAGAAGCATCTGCAGGATAATCGGTAATGCTATCCCCAGCATGGTTTTTCTGAATCGGCTGTCCTTAAGGTACTCTCTTAGATATTGGTGCATGGGAGGGCATCATAGACCTATAGCTGAGTTCTGGAACAGCCCAATAATTGAGGCTTAGCTTTCATTTTTCAATTCAATGGATAATTCAGAGAATTCTGCTTTAAATCCGCCATTTTTTGGTGAACAGGCAAAAATCCCGGCGTTCAACGGACGCTGCCGGCTGTGAAGATGGGCAATTCGCATCTGTGTCCATATAGTTCCATCCGGAGAGCTATCAATTAAGAAGTCATTATCCTGGCATTCTACCCGATACCACATTTCCATTGTTTGTGAATCAATATCGCTGGTAGCCCAATCCGAATAGCCCAGGTTTGTTATTACTGATCCAAGACGATAGCGTTCACTGTCTTCCCTTTCTGCTGCCACCTTAATCCAGTTCAGCCCGTCTATTCTCAGGAATATTCCACATTGGTCGTATTGATTGATATAATTGAATACTGTTTTCACTGTTATACTGAAATTCCCGGTGATGGAAGACAGCATGGCATGACCGTTATCCCTTGAAAAACCATAGTGGGTTCTCTGCCAGAAATCAGTTTCATCGGATGTTGTAACGGTGAGTTTTTCGTTACTGAAAGTAAAATCCGGTTTATTCATCCAGAAAAAGTTTTCAGGGGTTGTACGGTCCAGGGGTATCTTCATATTTCAAGTCTAATTCATTTCTCTAAAAGAGTCCCTCCAATTCTCCAAAGTGTCTACAGATGGGCTCTTCAGGGAATTTGCAGAATCCCCCAGGTTACTAAAACTGCTGCACCAACGGGAATAATGAGGTTTTTCGAGTAATGAGCCGCCAATGCAGCAATTCCCAACCCGCCTAAAGCAGCCCAGGGGCGTCCGGTATCCGTTAATGAAGTGAATGCTCCCGGAAAAATCAGGGCTCCCAGGGCGGCGGTGGGCATAATGGTGAGAAAACGGCGTACCGCCAGAGGAACCTTCTCCCAGCTGGTCATCAGAAAAGGTGTTACCCTGATGATATAATTCACAACAGTTGCAGCGATAACTACAGCCATGATGTTCAATTCGTTATGATTATTCATACTTCTACCTCATCTGATGTTGTCCCGGCGGTTGCAGGTATCAGAATCATTCCGAGTATCGTTCCGCTCATCATGGCGATAACAAAACTCCACCCCGATCCCAGGGGGCTGAAGAGTTCCAGAATAGTGTTCACTCCGGCGGCTGAAGCAGCCGTGAGTATCCAGGGCATCCCTTTTTTGAGATCCGGTAATAAAAGAGCCATGAACAGGGCGTATAGACTGGCCACCATGGCAGCACTCAGACTTGCCGGAAGAATTGAACCGAAGAGCCAACCGCTTAAAGTGCCCAGATTCCAGCCTATCCAGGGCCCCAGCTCCACCGCCCCCTGATATGCCGGACTCACCTGCCCCTTGTTGGAAGTGGTAACGGCAAAATTCTCATCAGTTACACCGAAAGCCAGTAGCAGACGTTGAATAAACCGGGTGAAATCAACCTTCTTGGCTACTGCAGCACTCATCAATGTGTAGCGCAGGTTTAACAGACCGTATGCCAGAACAATCTGCGGTCCGGAAACCCCGGTATTGATGAGATTCAGGGCCATGAACTGGGCCGCTCCGGTGAAAGTGAAGAGACTGAAACTCTGAGTTTCCCAGAGGCTTAAGGAAGAGTTCCGGGCCAGAAGACCGAAAGCGATGGATGCAGAAAAGTAACCGAAGATAATCGGCAGGGCATCTTTCAGGCCTCGAGTGAAATCTCGGGGGTTTCCCTCCCCGCTACCAGGGGACTTGTCTCTGATATTTTCGGCCCGCGCGGTTGTATCGGCTTTTTTTGAGGGCTTTTTATTTTGTCTCATTCATTACCCTGCGTATTTCATCGGCCATGATAAAGGCTGCTTCTCTGAATTTCTCCGGTGTAAGAGCATAGGACACCCGGAGGCATTGATCTGAGTGCGCCCAGGGGTCATCCAACCCATAAAAAAAATAATGACCACTGATAACCAGAACCCCCCGGGCTTTAAAGCGCTCATATAGAACCGCGGAACTCACTGGCAAATCCGGCAGCCAGAGCCAGAGGAAAATCGACCCCTCACTCTCATGAATCCTGCAGGAAATCTCTGCGCCTTGAGAACCGGCAGAGAAAGCCTCCTGAATGGAGGCAACCGCAGAATCCGAACGGGCTTGATAAAAGGGCCGGATAACGTCCCGGGAGAGATGAAGAATATCCCCGGACTCGATGAGAGGACGAACGAGCACCTGACCCACCGATCCATTGGCCAGACTGATAACCGCATTACTGGCCGAAATCATCCTGATAATTGACTCGTTGGCCACAATAATCCCGGTACGTACTGCCGGCAGGCCCAGCTTGGAAAGGCTCATGCTCAGGATAACATTCTCATCCCAGTAGGGCTTCACATCCCGGAAAAGAATGTGAGGAAATGGAGAGCCGTAGGCGTTGTCGATAATAAAAGGAATGTCCTTTCTCCGGGCAATCTCCGCC
>Ga0209633_10002983_pt1 | contig 15858 bp, 10 predicted proteins | sample Cruoilmetagenom1_FD_187290 | JGI IMG/M metagenome (GOLD analysis project Ga0209633, IMG submission 187290) | Oil polluted marine microbial communities from Coal Oil Point, Santa Barbara, California, USA - Sample 1 (SPAdes) (version 2) | ecosystem: Environmental > Aquatic > Marine > Oil seeps ... | reverse complement strand
TTCCTGATCGCCCTTTGTCTTGGGCTCGACGGCGACCTCGATAACGGGCTCAGGAAACTCCATGCGCTCCAGGATCACCGGGTGGTTGGGATCGCAAAGCGTGTCGCCGGTGGTGACCTCTTTAAGGCCAGCAATCGCGACGATGTCACCGGCATAAGCTTCCTTGATGTCTTCGCGGCTATTGGCATGCATCAGCAGCATGCGGCCGACCCGCTCGCGTTTTTCCTTGACGGTGTTGAAGACCTGCGAGCTGGACTGCAGTTTGCCGGAATAGACCCGCGCGAAGGTCAGCGAACCGACAAAGGGATCATTCATGATCTTGAAGGCAAGCAGCGAAAGTGGCTCGTCATCGGAGGCTTTGCGCACCGTCTCTTCGCCGGTCTTGGTGTCGATGCCCTTGATGGGGGGCACGTCGAGCGGCGATGGCAGATAATCGACGACACCGTCCAGCAGCGGCTGGACGCCCTTGTTCTTGAAGGCGGAGCCGCAGAATATCGGCACGAATGTGAGGTCCGCAGTGCCTTTGCGGATCAGCGCCTTGAGGTCATCGTCCTTGGGCTCGTTGCCCTCCAGATAGTCCTCCATCGCCTTCTCATCGAGCTCGACCGCTGCTTCGATGAGCATCTCGCGATAGCTCGCCGCCTGATCGGCCAAGTCCGCTGGAATCTCTTCCTCGTGGAACTTGGCGCCAAGCGTCTCCTCATCCCAGATGATCGCCTTCATCTTTATGAGGTCGACAACGCCGGAGAATTTGCTTTCGGCCCCGATTGGCAGCTGCAGCACTAACGGCGTCGCGCCCAATCGGTCCTTCACCATCTCGACCGACTTGAAGAAATCGGCGCCGATCTTGTCCATCTTGTTGACGAAAATCATACGGGGAACGGCGTATGTGTCGGCCTGCCGCCATACCGTTTCGGTTTGCGGTTCGACGCCCGCATTGGCGTCCAGCAGCGCGATCGCACTATCGAGCACGCGGAGCGAGCGCTCCACCTCGATGGTGAAGTCCACATGGCCCGGCGTGTCGATTATGTTGACGCGCTTATCGTTCCAATAACAGGTCGTCGCGGCCGATGTGATCGTAATGCCGCGCTCTTGCTCCTGCTCCATCCAATCCATGGTGGCGGCGCCCTCATGGACCTCGCCCATTTTGTGGCTCTTGCCTGTGTAATAGAGAATCCGCTCAGTCGTGGTCGTCTTGCCAGCATCGATGTGAGCCATGATGCCGATGTTGCGGTAGTCTTTTATGGGAGTGGTACGTGCCATGTCTCAGCCTCGTTGACGTTACCAGCGGTAGTGCGAAAATGCCCTGTTCGCCTCCGCCATTCGGTGCGTATCCTCCCGCTTCTTCACTGCGGCTCCCCGGTTGTTCGCCGCATCGAGCAGTTCTCCGGAGAGTCGCTCGACCATTGTGTTTTCGCCCCTGGCCCGCGCCGCTGAAATGATCCAGCGAATGGCGAGCGCCTGACGCCGATCGGGGCGTACTTCGATCGGCACCTGATAGGTCGCACCGCCCACGCGCCGCGACCTCACCTCAAGCGCGGGCATCACGTTTTCCAGCGCCTGGTGAAACAGTTCGACCGGATTCTGTTTGACCTTGTCCTCGATCTGATCGAGGGCACCGTAAACGATCCGTTCGGCCGCGGACTTCTTGCCGTCCTTCATGACCGAATTCATGAACTTGGAAAGTACAGTGTCGCCGAATTTCGGATCGGGAATGACTTCGCGTTTTTCTGCTCTATGACGGCGGGACATCGTGGCGTTCCAAATCTCAATGGTTGCGTTATTTGGGACGCTTGGCGCCGTATTTGGATCGGCGTTGCCGCCGGTCCGTCACGCCCTGGGTGTCAAGCACGCCGCGTATGATGTGATAGCGCACGCCCGGCAGATCCTTGACGCGGCCGCCGCGGATCAGCACCACCGAGTGCTCCTGCAGATTATGGCCAACGCCGGGGATGTAACTTGTCACTTCGAAACCGTTGGTGAGGCGCACCCGCGCCACCTTTCTGAGGGCCGAGTTCGGCTTTTTCGGCGTCGTCGTGTAGACGCGCGTGCAGACGCCGCGCTTTTGCGGGCACGCTTCCATCGCCGGCACCTTGTTCCGCTTCACCGGCCGCTGGCGCGGCTTGCGGATCAATTGTTGTATGGTCGGCATCTCAGTTTCAAAGGCCTTTGCATTCCAAACGATTTCGCCTCAGACGCGCGCGAAAGGCTCGGCATCCAAGTCACATCAGAGGATCTCTCGGCTCGAGGACTCCCGACCGAAGATCGTGTCCCAGTTCTGATCCGGTTGTTGTTAAAGCAGTGTCTAGTCCAACATCAGCGAGCCTTCACAAGGCTCCCACAGAACCGGACTACAACCTGCCCAAAAGTCGGCGCAACATACGCAGGGGCCCCAAGACCGTCAACCGCTAAATCACAGAAAACGCGGGCCGAATCGGGCGCGGTCGACGGCGTTATTGGAACCACATTTTTCTGCACGGTCTGGAACGTCTCCAAACCGCGTATATGGGGTCGCCCTCGGGCAGCCCCTGATAGCTTCCGGCTCCGCTTGAACCGCCTTCTATTCGGCGCTCTGAGCCTCCTCAGCCGCCTCAGCGGCTTGCTCCTCTGCGACAACCTCTTCGGCAATTAGAGCCGTCTCTTCGGCAGCCTCCTCCGCCAGCCGTTCGGCGGCTGCGCGCTCGCGCTCTTCGAGGATCAGCTCGTCCCGATGAACCGCAACGTTCCTCAACCGGTTGAGCATGCCGCCGGTGCCGGCCGGGATCAGGCGGCCAACGATGACGTTCTCCTTGAGCCCGTCGAGGGTGTCGACCTTGCCGTTCACCGACGCCTCGGTCAGAACCCGCGTGGTCTCCTGGAACGAGGCGGCGGAGATGAAGCTACGGGTCTGCAACGAGGCCTTGGTGATACCAAGAAGCACTGGAGTGGCCTTGGCGATCTTACCGCCAGCGGCCTTGGTGGCCGCATTGATATCATCGAAGTCGACCCGGTCGATCTGCTCGCCCTTGAGCAGCTTGGTGTCGCCGGTTTCCTCTATTTCGACCTTCTGCAGCATCTGCCGGACGATCACCTCGATATGCTTGTCGTTGATGGTGACGCCCTGCAGCCGGTAGACCTCCTGGATCTCGTTGACCAGATAGGCCGCCAGCTCCTCGACGCCCTTGATCGCCAGGATGTCGTGGGGCGCGGGATGTCCATCGAGCAGATACTCGCCCTTCTCGATTTGATCGCCCTCTTGAACGCTCAAATGGCGGCCCTTGGGAATCAGATACTCGACCGTCTCCCCCGCACCTTCATCGGGCACGATCGCGATACGCCGTTTGTTCTTGTAGTCGCGGCCGAATTCCACCCTGCCACTGATCTCGGCGATGATCGCATGATCCTTGGGGCGGCGGGCTTCGAACAGCTCGGCCACCCGTGGCAGACCGCCGGTGATGTCGCGGGTCTTGGCGCTTTCGGTCGGTATCCGCGCCAACACGTCGCCCGCCTTGACCTTCTGTCCCGGCTCGACCGAAAGAATGGCGTCCACCGCTAGCAGGTAGCGCGCCTCGCCGCCGCGGGGCACCGTGGCGAGCTTGTTCTTGCCGCTCTTGATGACCACTGCAGGCTTGAGATCGGCGCCACGTGGGCTGGCGCGCCAGTCGACGATGACCCGGTTCGTGATGCCGGTGGATTCGTCATACTGCTCGTTGACCGAAATACCGTCGGCCAGATCCTCGAAATCCGCCGCGCCATTGACTTCCGTGATGATCGGCCTGGTGTATGGATCCCACTCGGCCAATCTCTGGCCGCGCTTCACCTTGTCGCCATCATCCACCCGCAACTGGGTGCCATGTGCTAGCCGGTGAACGGCGCGCTCATTGCCGTCATCGTCAACGATTTGGAGCGACGTATTGCGGCCCATCACCACAAAGCGGCCTTGCGAATCCTTGACCACTTCCCTGTTCTGAAACTTGACGGTGCCTTCGACATTGGTCTCGATGAAGGACTGGTCCACCACTTGCGCGGTGCCACCTATATGGAAGGTTCGCATCGTAAGCTGGGTTCCAGGTTCACCGATAGATTGCGCGGCAATAACGCCCACGGCTTCGCCATGATTGACCGGCGTGCCACGGGCCAAGTCGCGCCCGTAACACTTACAGCACACGCCATTGGCCGATTCACAGACCAAAGCCGATCGGACCCGGACCTCTTGCACCTGGGCCTTTTCAATGCCTTCGATGTCGGCCTCTTCGACGAGATTGCCCTTCTTGACGATCACGTCGCCAGTGGAGGGATCGACGATGCTGTCGGCCGCAGTGCGGCCCAAAATCCGGGCGCCGAGCGAGACAACGACTTCGCCCGCATCGATCACAGGCCGCACGGTGATGCCGCCGCTTGTGCCGCAATCGTCTTCGCTGACGATGCAGTCCTGTGCCACATCCACCAGACGCCGGGTCAGATAGCCCGAGTTGGCGGTTTTCAGCGCCGTATCGGCGAGACCCTTTCGCGCACCATGGGTGGAATTGAAGTATTCGAGCACCGAGAGGCCTTCCTTGAAGTTGGAAATGATCGGCGTCTCGATGATCTCGCCCGACGGTTTGGCCATCAGACCGCGCATACCGGCGAGCTGCTTCATCTGGGCAGGCGAGCCCCGCGCGCCCGAATGGGCCATCATGTAGATCGAGTTGATCGGCTTCTCGCGGCCGGACTTCTTGTCGTACTCGACCGCCGAGATGTGATCCATCATCTCGTTGGCGACCTTGTCGGTGCACTTCGCCCAGGCGTCGACAACCTTGTTGTACTTCTCGCCCTGGGTGATCAGACCGTCATTATATTGCTGCTCATACTCGCGGACGAGTTCACGGGTCTCGTCCACCAGAGCATCCTTCTTCGCCGGCACGACCATGTCGTCCTTGCCGAAGGAAATGCCGGCCCTACAGGCGTAGGAGAAGCCCATGCCCATGATGCGGTCGCAAAAAATGACCGTCTCCTTCTGACCGCAGTGGCGGTAGACGATATCGATCATGTGCGAAATTTCGCGCTTGGTGAGCAGGCGATTCAGCAAGTCGAATGATACGCCCGGACGCTTGGGCAGCAGCTCTCCAAGCAGCATGCGACCCGGCGTCGTCTCATAGATCTGGGAATACAGATTGCCGTCGGCATCGGCAGAAGATTGGCGGCCTTGGATTTTGGTGTGCATCGTGATGACGCCGCTATCCAGGGCGTGCTGGATCTCCGCGACATCGCCGAACATCATGCCTTCGCCAGGCTCTTTCTCCATCATCAGGCTCAAATAATAGAGGCCCAGAATAATGTCCTGGCTCGGCACAATAATGGGCGAGCCGTTCGCCGGATGCAGGATGTTGTTGGTCGACATCATCAGCACGCGGGCTTCGAGCTGGGCTTCCAGCGACAGCGGCACGTGCACCGCCATCTGGTCACCGTCGAAGTCGGCGTTAAAGGCGGCGCAGACCAGGGGATGAAGCTGGATCGCCTTACCCTCGATCAGCACCGGCTCGAAGGCTTGGATGCCGAGCCTGTGGAGCGTGGGCGCCCGGTTCAATAGGACCGGATGCTCGCGAATGACCTCGTCAAGGATGTCCCAGACCTCTGGCTTTTCGCGCTCAACCAGCTTCTTGGCCTGTTTGACGGTAGCCGCCATGCCCTTGGCGTCGAGCTTCGAATAGATGAAAGGCTTAAACAGCTCGAGCGCCATTTTCTTCGGCAGCCCGCATTGATGCAGCTTCAGCTCCGGTCCGACCACGATCACCGAGCGGCCCGAATAATCGACGCGTTTGCCGAGCAAGTTTTGCCGGAACCGGCCCTGCTTGCCCTTGAGCATGTCTGCGAGCGACTTCAGCGGACGCTTGTTGGCACCGGTGATAACGCGGCCACGGCGGCCATTGTCGAACAGGGCGTCGACGGCTTCCTGCAGCATCCGCTTTTCGTTGCGGATGATGATGTCGGGCGCGCGCAGTTCCATCAGCCGCTTCAACCGGTTGTTCCGGTTGATGACGCGGCGGTAGAGATCGTTGAGGTCCGATGTCGCGAACCGGCCGCCATCCAGGGGAACCAGCGGCCGCAGCTCGGGCGGAATCACCGGCACAACGGTCAGGATCATCCATTCCGGCTTGTTGCCGGACTGGATCAAGGCCTCGACCACCTTCAGGCGCTTGGCGAGCTTCTTGGGCTTCAGCTCCGAGGTCGACTCGGCGATTTCGACCCGCAGATCGTCCTTGATTTTGTCCAGATCCAGATTGATCAAGAGTTCGCGAATGGCTTCGGCGCCGATCCCAGCGGTGAAGCTGTCCTCACCGAATTCTTCCGTCACCTCGAGATGCTCTTCTTCCGTCAGCAGCTGGCGCTCGGTGAGTGTGGTGAGGCCGGGCTCGATGACGATGTAGCTCTCGAAATAGAGCACCCGCTCAAGGTCCTTGAGCGTCATGTCGAGCAACAGACCGATGCGGCTGGGCAACGATTTCAGGAACCAGATATGCGCGACTGGGGCGGCGAGCTCGATATGGCCCATCCGGTCGCGGCGGACCTTGGCGAGCGTCACTTCGACGCCGCACTTCTCACAGATCACGCCCTTGTACTTCATCCGCTTGTACTTGCCGCACAAGCACTCATAGTCCTTCACGGGCCCGAAGATGCGCGCGCAGAACAGGCCGTCGCGCTCCGGCTTGAATGTCCGGTAATTGATGGTCTCGGGCTTCTTGATCTCGCCAAAGGACCACGAATAGATCTTCTCGGGGCTGGCGATCGAGATCCTGATATTGTCGAAGGTCTGATTCTGAGCCTGAGGATTGAAAAGGTTCATGACCTCTTGATTCATCCGATTTCTCCTCGCCGGGCGGCTTGCGGTCGATCCGCCCTGGGTTTCCGCATTTTGCTCATTTGTCCGGGCGCCTCACCCGGAAAGCCTCTGCTTTAACTTTTCTACTCGGCTGCTTCGCTCGGCGGCAGCTTCGCCCGCTCGTCGGCTTGTGCGGGTTTCGCCTGCGTCAATTCGACATTGAGTCCGAGCGCACGCATTTCCTTCACGAGCACGTTGAACGACTCCGGAATGCCCGCTTCGAAGGTGTCGTCGCCGCGCACAATGGCCTCGTAGACCTTAGTGCGTCCGGCCACGTCGTCGGACTTCACCGTCAGCATTTCCTGGAGCGTATAGGCCGCGCCATAGGCCTCCAGCGCCCACACCTCCATCTCGCCGAAACGTTGACCGCCGAACTGCGCCTTGCCGCCCAACGGCTGCTGGGTGACCAGACTGTATGGCCCGATCGAGCGCGCATGGATCTTGTCATCGACCAAGTGATGCAGCTTCAGCATGTAGATGTAGCCGACGGTTACCTTGCGGTCGAAGGGCTCGCCCGAACGGCCGTCAAAGAGCGTCACCTGACCGGTCGAATCCAAGCCCGCAGCTTCCAACATCTCGATGATGTCCGGTTCGTGGGCCCCATCAAAGACCGGTGTCGCGATCGGCACGCCCGAACGCAAATCCGAGCTCAGTTGAATGACCTCATCGTCCTTGAGGCCGGACAGGAACTTGCCTTCGCCATACACCGTCTTCAGCAAGTCCTTGACAGGTTTGACTTTTTTGGACTGCTGATAAGCCTCGACGGCTTGACCTATCTGGGTGCCCAGGCCCCGGCAGGCCCAGCCCAAATGGGTCTCCAGGATCTGGCCCACATTCATCCGGCTCGGCACGCCGAGCGGATTCAGCACGATATCGACCGTGGAGCCATCCTCCAGATAAGGCATGTCCTCGATCGGCACGATTTGCGAAATCACGCCCTTATTGCCGTGGCGGCCCGCCATCTTGTCGCCTGGCTGAATCTTGCGCTTCACCGCGACAAACACCTTGACCATCTTCATGACGCCAGGAGGTAGTTCATCGCCACGTTGCAGCTTGTCGACCTTGTCGACGAAGCGTTGCTCCAGACGGCTCTTGGCATCCTCATATTGCTTCTGGATCGCCTCAACGCCAGCCATGGCCTTTTCGTTCTTCAGCGCGATTTCCCACCATTCGCCCCGGGGCAACTCGTCCAGCGTAGCCTCGCTAACCTTGGCGTCTTTCTTGATGTCCCGGGGACCCTTTGCGACCTGCTTGTGCAGCAGCGCTTCGCGCAGGCGGCCATAGACGTTGCGGTCCAGAATCGCGAGCTCGTCATCCCGGTCCTTTGCGAGGCGTTCGATCTCCTCGCGCTCGATCGCCATGGCGCGCTCGTCCTTGTCGATACCATGACGATTGAAGACCCGGACTTCTACGACGGTTCCCGCAACGCCCGGCGGCAGCTTCAGGGAGGTATCGCGAACGTCGGACGCCTTCTCGCCGAAGATCGCGCGCAGAAGCTTCTCTTCCGGCGTCATCGGCGATTCACCCTTGGGTGTGATCTTGCCGACCAGAATGTCGCTGGGTTTCACCTCGGCGCCGATATAGACGATGCCCGCCTCGTCCAGGTTCTTCAGCGCCTCCTCCGAGACGTTGGGAATGTCGCGGGTGATCTCTTCCGGCCCCAGCTTGGTGTCGCGGGCCATGACCTCGAACTCTTCGATATGAATCGAGGTGAAGACGTCGTCTCGGACCACGCGTTCGGAGATCAGGATGGAGTCCTCGAAGTTGTATCCCATCCAGGGCATGAAGGCGACGAGCACATTCCGCCCCAACGCCAGCTCGCCTAGATCGGTGGAGGGTCCATCGGCGATGATGTCGCCGCCATCCACTTCATCACCGATCCGCACCAGCGGGCGCTGATTGATGCAGGTGTTCTGGTTCGAGCGCTGGAACTTGCGCAGATTGTAGATATCGACGCCCGACTTCGAGGGATCGGTCTCCTCCGTGGCGCGCACCACGATGCGCGTGGCGTCGACCTGGTCAACGATACCGGTCCGCCTGGCCTCGATAGCGGCACCCGAATCCCGGGCCACGACCTCTTCCATGCCGGTTCCAACGAATGGCGCCTCCGCAGTTATCAACGGAACCGCCTGGCGCTGCATGTTCGATCCCATCAGGGCGCGGTTGGCGTCATCGTTCTCGAGGAACGGGATCAGCGCGGCGGCGACCGACACCAGCTGCTTGGGCGAGACGTCGATCAGATCGACCCGTTCCGGCGGCACGAGGTGCACATCACTGGCGTGCCGGCACGTGATCAAATCGTCCTCGAAAGTGCCCTTCGCCGAGATCTTGGCGTTGGCCTGAGCAATGTAGTAACGCGACTCCTCCATCGCCGACAGGTAGACCACTTCGTCATTCACCTTGCCGTCGATGATTCTGCGATACGGGCTTTCGATGAAGCCGTATTTGTTCACCCTGGCGAAGGTCGCCAGCGAGTTGATCAGGCCGATATTCGGCCCCTCCGGCGTCTCGATCGGACAGATCCGGCCATAGTGGGTGGGATGGACGTCGCGAACCTCAAATCCTGCGCGCTCACGGGTCAGGCCGCCCGGACCCAGCGCGGACAAGCGCCGCTTGTGGGTGATTTCCGAGAGCGGATTGGTCTGATCCATAAACTGCGAGAGCTGCGAAGAGCCGAAGAATTCGCGCACCGCCGCGGCCGCCGGTTTGGCATTGATCAGGTCTTGCGGCATCACCGTATCGATATCGACCGAGCTCATCCGCTCCTTGATCGCCCGCTCCATGCGCAGCAGGCCGATCCGGTACTGGTTCTCCATCAGCTCGCCGACCGAGCGCACCCGCCGGTTGCCCAGATGATCGATATCGTCGATCTCACCCTTGCCGTCGCGAAGCTCGACCAGCGTCTTGATGACGGCGAGAATGTCCTCCTTGCGCAGCGTGCGCACGGTGTCGGGGCATTCGAGATCGAGCCGCATGTTCATCTTGACACGGCCAACCGCCGAAAGATCGTAGCGTTCGGAATCGAAGAACAACCCGTTGAATAGCGTCTGGGCGGCTTCCGGCGTTGGCGGTTCGCCCGGGCGCATCACCCGGTAGACGTCGAGCAGGGCTTCTTCCGAGTTGGAATTCTTGTCGACATTGAGCGTGTTGCGGATGAATGCGCCGACACTCACATGGTCGATATCGAGGATCGGCAACGTCTTGATGCCGGTCTCTTTGAGCTTCTCGACCAGCTCCTCGGTGAGCTCTTCGCCAGCCTCGCCGTGGATTTCGCCCGACTTCATGTCGACGAGATCCTCGGCCAGGAAGTGACCGTAAAGGTCTTCGTCCTTGATCAGCAGATCCTTGACGCCCTCGGAGGCAAGCTTGTTCGCGAGCCGCGCGGTGATCTTCCGGCCCGCTTCCACCACGACCTTCCCGGTCTTGGCGTCGACCAAATCGCTGCCAGGCTTCACGCCGCGCTGGCGATCGGGATCGAACGGCATGCGCCAGCCGCCCTTCACGACCTGCAATTCGATCTTGTTGTAGAACAGATCGAGGATTGACTCGTCGTCCATGCCCAGCGCGTAGAGCAGCGTCGTCACCGGGAGCTTCCGGCGCCTGTCAATGCGGACATAGACGAGGTCCTTGGCATCGAACTCGAAGTCGAGCCAGGAGCCGCGATAGGGAATGATCCGGGCGGCGAAGAGCAGCTTGCCGCTGGAATGGGTCTTGCCCCGGTCGTGATCGAAGAACACGCCGGGCGAGCGGTGCATCTGCGAGACGATGACGCGCTCGGTGCCGTTGATTACAAAGGTGCCGTTCGGCGTCATGAACGGCATGTCGCCCATATAGACATCTTGCTCCTTGATGTCCTTGACCGACCGGGCGCCGGTCTCTTCGTTGATGTCGAAGACGATCAGGCGCAGCGTCACCTTTAGCGGCGCCGCATAAGTCATGCCGCGTTGCTGGCATTCCTCGACGTCGTATTTCGGCGCCTCGAATTCGTAATGCACGAACTCGAGCTGGGCGCGCTCGGAAAAATCGGTGATCGGAAAGACCGAACTGAACACCGCCTGCAGGCCGGTGTCTTCGCGTCCGCCCTCAGGCTCCTCGACCATCAGAAATTGGTCGTAGGACTGCTTTTGCACCTCGATGAGATTTGGCATCTCGACCACTTCCGCGATGCGGCCGAACTTCTTGCGATAACGCCTGCGATTCGAAAATGCCTGCTGCGCCATGTGGCTCCTCATTGTCTTGGGTCTCGGCTTTCCGGTTGGCCCGTTGCTACTCGGGCCATCTGGAAAACCGGCCTGGATAGGCGGGCCCGGAGCCGCCGGTTCGCGGGCTCCGGGCGCTCGACCTCAATGCCTATTTCAACTCGATAGTTGCGCCGGCCGCCTCGATCTTGGCCTTGATTTCCTCGGCCTCCTCCTTGGGCACGCCTTCCTTGATCGCCTTGGGGGCGCTTTCCACCAGATCCTTGGCCTCCTTCAGGCCAAGCCCAGTGACCGCACGGACCTCTTTGATGACGTTGATCTTCTTGTCGCCAAAGCTGGCAAGCACGACGTCGAAATCGGTCTTCTCCTCGGCTGCCGCTTCGCCGCCCGCGGCACCCGCAACCGCGGCAACCGCCACCGGCGCTGCGGCCGAGACGCCCCATTTATCTTCCAGCAGCTTCGCCAGTTCGGCCGCTTCCAGCACGGTCAAATCGGAAAGCTGATCTGCGATTTTTTCGATATCTGCCATTACTAATCTTCCTGTCGGTTTGAACCTGGTTTGGAGCTCGTTTCTGCTCAAGCAGCCTCTTCCTGCTGACCCTTGGCGCCAAACACCCGGGCCAACTGGGCCGCGGGAGCGTTGACGACCTGCGCCACCTTGCCGGCGGGCGCTTGCAACAGGCCAGCCAGCTTGGCGCGAAGCTCATCCAGCGAAGGAAGGCTCGCCAGTGACTTCACGCCTTGGGCATCCAACAGCGTTTCGCCCATGATGCCGCCCAGGATCACAAGATTCTCGTTATCCTTGGCAAAGGTGGCAGTCACCTTGGGAGCCGCTATTGGATCATCGGAGTAGGCGATGCAGGTGGGGCCAGTGAAAAGATCAGCGATTCCCTGGACTTGCGTGCCCTCCAAAGCGAGCTTGGCAAGCCGGTTCTTCGCCACTTTCACGCGGCCGCCGGCGTCCCGCATCCGGCGCCTGAGATCGCCCATATCCGCGACTGTAAGTCCGGAATAGTGGGCAACCACAATCACACCGGTGTTCGAGAACACCTCGTTGAGCGATTGAACGAGCTCTTGCTTTTCAGCTCTGTCCACCAGCTCTTCTCCACTAATGCGGCTCGGACTTCGTCCTAACCGCGTTGCACACTGCCGTCGCGGCAATCAGGCCAACGACGGCGCTTACTTTCCTGTCCCTCCCCCAGGCCAAAGGCCGAAGGAGTTCTGGCTGGTTCAAACCGTTCGCCCGAGAGTTCGAAACTCCGGGCTCATGCGTTTGCCCCATCTCATGCAGGCCCTCTCGAAGTGAGAGCGGATTAAGCCGGTCGCCCGGCGCCCGCAGTCTCGGACAGGTGGGGCCAGCGGCATTTCGCCACCGGACCCGTTCTCCGGACCAAAAGTCCGGAAACTCTTGCGTTACATGCGCTCCTTCACGCCCCGAACAAACTCGAAGGCTCGATTTTCACGCCTGGACCCATGGTCGAGCTGAGCGCAATCTTTTTGACATACGTGCCTTTGGCGCCCGACGGCTTTGCCTTCATGATGGCGTCGGTCAGCGCCTTGACGTTTTCGACCAAAGCGGTTTCGGAAAAACTCGCCTTGCCAATGCCCGCGTGAATGACGCCGGCCTTTTCCACCCGAAACTCGACCGCACCGCCCTTGGCACCCTTGATCGCCTCCTCCACATCGGCAGTCACGGTTCCAACCTTTGGATTGGGCATCAGGCCGCGCGGGCCCAAGACCTTTCCCAGTTTGCCGACCAGCGGCATCATGTCGGGCGTGGCGATGCAGCGATCGAAGTCGATCGTGCCACTCTGGACTTGCTCGACCAGCTCCTCGGCGCCCACGAGATCGGCGCCGGCAGCCTTGGCGGCGTCGGCCTTCTCGCCTTTGGCGAACACGGCGACGCGAACGCTGCGGCCAGACCCGTTGGGCAATTGGCATACGCCCCGTACCATTTGATCGGCGTGACGCGGGTCGACGCTGAGATTGACCGCGAGCTCGACCGTCTCGTCGAACTTCGCCTTGGCGCCATCCTTGACCAGCTTGACCGCTTCCTCGACGCCGTAGGACGCGTCGCGATCGATGTTTTCCGCTGCCTTCTCAAACCGCTTACCGGGTTTGGCCATGGTATCTACTCCTGCACCTCAAGGCCCATCGAGCGCGCCGATCCCGCGATGATCTTCATGGCTTGCTCGACCGTATTGGCGTTCAAATCCTGCATCTTCGCTTCCGCGATTTCGCGAAGCTGGGCCTGGGTCACGGTGCCCACCATCTCGATACCGGGCTCCATCGAGCCCTTCTCGAGCCTGGCGGCCTTTCTCAAAAAATATGACGCGGGCGGCGTCTTGGTCTCGAAGGTGAAAGACTTGTCCTGATAGATCGTGATTATGGTCGGGATCGGCGAGCCCGGCTCCATGCCCTGACTGGCTGCATTAAAGGCCTTGCAGAACTCCATGATGTTGAGGCCCCGCTGGCCCAAGGCTGGCCCGATCGGGGGCGATGGATTCGCTTGACCGGCCGGCACTTGCAGCTTCAGATAGCCATCAATCTTTTTTGCCATAACGCGTCTTTCGTTCCTTAAACCGGCCTGCGCCAACGCCCCTAACGGGACTGCAAATCAGCGGCGCCCGCCACGGACCATCCAACTCCTTAGAGCTTTTCGACCTGGCCGTACTCCAGCTCGACCGGCGTCGCGCGGCCGAAAATTGAGACCGCCACCTTCAGCCGGGCGCGCTCTTCATCCACTTCCTCGACAAGCCCATTGAATGAGGCAAAGGGTCCATCCGCGACGCGGACCTGCTCGCCGACCTCGAAGGTCACGGACGGTTTCGGGCGCTCCACGCCTTCTTGCACCTGCTGCAGAATTCGTTGCGCCTCTTCATCCGATATCGGAATCGGCTTCTTGTCGGTTCCGAGGAAGCCCGTGACCTTGGGCGTGTTCTTGATCAGATGGTAGGTCTGATCATTCATCTCCATCTTGACCAGCACGTAGCCCGGGAAGAACTTGCGCTCCGAGGCCACCTTGCGGCCGCGGCGCATCTCGACAACTTCTTCCAGCGGTACCAGCACCTCTTCGAAATGCTCTTCGAGTCCGGCGCCTTGGGCCTGTTCCTTGATGGCTTCCGCGACCTTCTTCTCGAAGTTCGAGTAGGCGTGGACGATGTACCAGTGCTTCGTCATGTGTTCCGTATCGGCCGCTTTGGGCGGCCTCTCGTGCCTTTCGGCTGTTTATTCAAACTGCGCAGGCTTCGCCGCCGCCCGCTAACTGCCTATGCCGAGCGTCAAGCTGACGATCCAGCTCAAGATCTGATCGACCGACAGAAAGAATATCGCGGCCAACACGACCATGATGAAGACCATCAAGGTTGTGAGCATGGTTTCCTTGCGGGTCGGCCAAGTGACCTTGGAAACTTCGGCCCGCACCTGCTCCATGAACTCAATTGGGTTCGTCTTAGCCATGCCTACCCTTTCCGCAGCTCTTCACGCCGGCCTTCAATGGCAGGAGTGGAGGGACTCGAACCCCCAACCCCCGGTTTTGGAGACCGGTGCTCTAGCCAGTTGAGCTACACTCCTAACCCCAATACCGCCGGTCGTCGGCCGCTGGCTCCGGCCGCTCCCAGCGAGACTTCACTCGATGATGGCGGCGACGACGCCTGCGCCCACCGTGCGCCCGCCCTCGCGGATCGCAAACCGCAGGCTCTCCTCCATGGCGATCGGAACAATCAGCTCCACCTCGATGGTGCAGTTGTCGCCCGGCATCACCATCTCGGTGCCCTCAGGCAGCTTGACGACGCCCGTCACATCCGTGGTCCGGAAGTAAAATTGCGGCCGGTAATTGGTGAAGAACGGCGTGTGACGGCCACCCTCCTCCTTGGTCAATATATAAGCTTCCGCCTTGAACTTGGTGTGCGGCGTCACCGAGCCCGGCGCACACAGCACCTGGCCCCGCTCTACCTCCTCGCGCTTGGTGCCGCGAAGCAGAACGCCAACATTGTCGCCAGCCTCGCCCTGGTCCAGCAGCTTGCGGAACATCTCAACGCCCGTGCAGATCGTCTTCTGGGTCTCCTTGACGCCGACAATCTCAACCTCGTCGCCAACCTTCACAATGCCCCGCTCAATCCGGCCCGTCACAACCGTGCCGCGGCCTGAGATCGAGAACACGTCCTCGATCGGCATCAGGAAGGGCTGGTCCTTCGGACGCTCGGGCTGGGGAACATAGTCATCGACCGCAGACATCAGCGCCAGGATGCTGGTCTTGCCCATCTCATCGTCACGGCCCTCAAGGGCTGCAAGTGCTGAACCCTTCACAATCGGGATCTCATCGCCCGGAAAGTCATAGGACGACAGCAGCTCGCGGATCTCGAGCTCCACCAGCTCGATCAGCTCCTCGTCATCCACCTGGTCCACCTTGTTCATGTAGACCACCAGGGCCGGCACACCCACCTGGCGGGCTAGAAGGATATGCTCGCGGGTCTGAGGCATCGGGCCATCGGCCGCCGAGACCACCAGGATCGCGCCATCCATCTGGGCCGCGCCCGTGATCATGTTCTTCACGTAGTCCGCATGGCCCGGGCAATCCACATGCGCGTAGTGACGGTTCTCCGTCTCGTACTCCACATGCGCCGTCGAGATCGTAATGCCCCGCTCCCGCTCCTCAGGCGCCTTGTCAATCTCGTCAAACGACGTCGCCGTCGCACCGCCCGTCTCCGACAGAACCTTCGTGATCGCCGCCGTCAACGTCGTCTTGCCATGATCAACATGGCCAATCGTACCGATGTTGCAGTGCGGCTTCGTACGCTCGAATTTCTCCTTGGCCATGGT
>Ga0209633_10002982_pt1 | contig 15858 bp, 15 predicted proteins | sample Cruoilmetagenom1_FD_187290 | JGI IMG/M metagenome (GOLD analysis project Ga0209633, IMG submission 187290) | Oil polluted marine microbial communities from Coal Oil Point, Santa Barbara, California, USA - Sample 1 (SPAdes) (version 2) | ecosystem: Environmental > Aquatic > Marine > Oil seeps ... | reverse complement strand
GCCGGAGGGCTGGAGACTATTATCGGGGATTCAGGTCTGGAGATTCTCAATGAGCATTCTGTGCTGGGGGGAATTGGCAGGATTGTACTTTGCAGAGCTTCAAAGATTAATGCCTGAGAATGTTTGGGAACCCTCTGCCGGAGAAGTAACCTGGTCGGATATTTTTATAGATTCATGATATTCTTCAGATCTTCAATCGAATAAAACCCTTTATTCACAGGAACAAAAGCCGCAAGCTCCTCTGGATCGCTGATGCCCATTTCCAGATGCTCGTAGAGAACTGAAGGGTTATAGGTGAATGAAATGTCCCCGGAAATCGGCAGACCCTGTTGAATAGCACTTTCTACAGTAAGCAAAACTACCAGATCTTCCAGTATGGTTTCAATCAACGGATGCCCGGAAATGATGGCCAGTTCCCGGATGAAAAGCCCAAGACCTGCGGCTTTTTCTGACTCGCTGATAGTGCCGGCATCTGCATTCTCCCTTTTTCGGTAGGCTTCAAGAATTTCCACCGGTCGAAGGTTCAGGGTTTCGGCACAGAGCAGGAACCAGGGAACGGCCCGGCCCCTGTTGTAGAGACTGTTGATTGCGGATGCCAGATCTTGAGCTTCGTTTAGATCCCCGGCGGTGAACCCTTTGCTCCCGTTGTTATCTCCGGTAACGGTGTAAGGTGCCTCATTCAGGTAATGAAGGCCCAGGCCTCGGGCGGTTTCTCTGAGCCGGGTTCCGGGAAGTACTGATAGCGGGAATATATCAAGATGATTCGGGGCGCAGTAAAGGGCGAAATCCAGGCTTTCCCGGAATCCCTCCAAACTATCCCCGGGCAGTCCGTAGATCAGATCCAGCCCGTAGGGTACGGCGTATTCATGAAGTGGGAGAAGTTTCTCCTGAAACCTCTCGGGTGAGAATGGTCTGCCGATGTTCCGGGCCACATCAGAGTGGGCGGTCTGCAGGCCGATCTGCAGGGTGCAGCCGATTTCGGCGTAGAGCTCCGCCTGCTCTTCATCCAGAAACTCTGTCCGCACTTCCATGTGGTAACGGAGTTCCGGTGCCTGGGAGATAAAGAGACGAAGCAGCTCTTTGGCCCGCTTTGGAGAAGCGTTGAATGTGGGATCCAGGAGGAACACATTTCCGGTTCCCCTATTCTGAAGCTGTTTAAGTTCTTCTGCAGCCCGGGAGAGGGATTTATGTCTCACCTTGTCGCTGCCCTTGGATTCGAAGCAGAAATGGCAGTTGAAGGGGCAGCCCCGGGTAAGTTCCCAGACGGTATCTTCGTATATTCGGCCTTTCAGGGCAGCAGCGTCCCAAGGGGAGGGTAGATTGTCCAGATTTTCAGGGCCGGGTTTGGAATAGGGTGCGGGAAAGTCCTTAAGGGCTGTCCCACGGATTTCCGGCGGCAGGGGGAGGAGCTTTTCGACAATCGCCGAGATGGCTATCTCTCCCTCACCGGATACCGCCAGATTGATTGAAGGGTGGTTCTGTATGGAGAGAGGATTAGCGGTAACCTCCGGTCCCCCGGCAATGATGGGTGGACAGTTTGAACCTGAAGTTTCAAGAAGAGCCGCTGAGAGCGACAGGAGGTCAATACGACTCCAGGAGTAAAGAGTTAAGGCAATCAGATCTGGCTTCATTGAAAGAATTTCATCGGCGGTATTTTTAATGGAAAACCCAGGGGCCGGCTCCAGTATCGGACAATCTACAAGACCGGGGAAATTGTTTTCCAGTATCGAGGCCAGGCAAGCCGAAGCCAGAGGAAGAGTGGCGGTACCGGTATGACTGTTGATGAAGAGGATTTTCATAGTTTCAGCTCCAGGATTCAGTATCGGTGAAAATTGGTGATGATACCAGATTACAAGATGAAGTATGATAAACAGGCAGGAGTTTTATATGGACATTCAAGCACTGGTTGAAAAAAACAGGTCTTACAGAAGATTTTTTGAGGATGAGCCGATACCATCAGAGCTGTTGAAAAAATTGGTGGAGCTGGCTCGAATTACTCCCTCGGCGGCCAACAAACAACCCCTGAAATATCTCCTGTCAAACACGGCTGAAATGAATGCAATGATTTTCTCTACCCTCGGATGGGCGGCATCCCTTCCTGACTGGCCTGGACCTGTAGAGGGTGAGAGGCCGCCGGCTTATATCGTTATTCTCGGGGATACCCGAATTGCCAAGAGCTGGTCGGTGGATCCGGGGATCGTTATGCAGACTATGCTCCTTGGGGCCGTGGATAAAGGGCTGGGCGGCTGCATCTTCGGTTCTGTTAAGCGGGGGAAACTGACGGGGCTTCTGAAACTGCCTGAGCAATTTGAGATTTTATACGTTCTTGCCCTGGGACGTCCCAGAGAGGAAGTGAAACTGGAGGGAGTCGGAGAAGATGGGGATACCCGATATTACAGGGATGAGAATCATGTTCATCATGTCCCTAAAAGGGGAATTAATGATCTGATTATTGAAGCATAATCTGATCGAGGTCTACAAAGAAGCTCAGAATACCGTCTTTTCTAAGTGACCTCTGAATGGAGGACCGGGGTATGGCGAAAATGAACTGTATTCTTGTGCTTTTGGAGGTTGATGAGAAGGGTTTGTTTATCTGTGTCCAGCTGGAGTTTAAACTGAAATCAGCACTGTAATACTCACCGTTATCCAGACCCGCAATTTCCATATAGCAGGCTTCAAAGGTGTCTGAGCGGATGAGCATTGAGAACGATTCAAAATCCTTCCAGTCAACTCCGGAAGTAAGGCTGTAGATGACGTAAAGATCTTCTTCTGTCTCCAGAAAATCCTGAATATTGTTGTTGACTTTCAATTCACCGGAAAGCCTCAGGAAACGGCCTCCCGGGCCGTCCTCTATCAGTGATGTTCTGAGACTCTCTGACTCAACACCATCGTTACGCTTCTTCACCCCGGCATCGGATTCAGAATAATCGACGTAAAGGTAGGATCCCCCGACTCTGAAAACGGCAGGAGCTCGGGTAACATCGTCCTGGTAGGCTTCAATCAAACCTGGTGGATCGGGTTCGTTGAGCTTGAAGAGACCCAGGTTATCAACCCGTAACCGGCTATTAAGGAAGGTGCTGTCTCTGAAATGCCCGGCTGTGAAGTTGTCCAGATAGGGGACGGCAAATCCGATAGTAATTGGTTTGGAAAAATCAATCTCATCTCCCTCGGAAATATCCATAAACGATGAGAAGGGAATCTGCATCTCAGTCCATTTATCGGGGTTTAAGGACATAGGGGCCATTCGGGTTATCTGCTCCCCGGCAGAATCGGTCTGCTGAATAAAGGCCGATAGCTGGGAAAATCCTTCGGGAAATACACCGAAGCTGATACCATCCTGGTTCTCAGATTTCCAGTCCGTTCTGAAAATCAGGTAGAAATTCAGGTCGCTGTCCTCCCAGTCTTTCATGATGTCGATGGTGTCAAATTCCGCTTCAAATTGAAGATAGCCGTACCCTTCGTCTGAAGTTCCTGTTTTTGCCGATGCGTACTGGATTCTGTCTCCCCAGTATTCTTCATAATGAGACGGACTTAAACTGACAACACTGCCATTGAAGTTTTCGTATATGGTTTTTACGGTGGTAATTCCTTCTACCTGTACAGCCCCGCCATCTATCACAATTGTCTCATTTGCCGTATCCCGTATAAATCCGTCCTCCAGCTTATAGTCCAGAAAGAAGCCTCCGATAACGGCGCCGCTTTCAACTTCGATTATCTGAATATTGATTTTATCGAAATCGTCCAGAGGTACGATGTATCCGATCAGGATAACGTCGGCACCGAGAAGAGCGCCGATATTCACCTGAGTTTCCTCAGAAACAAGGTCTGACACCATCAGAGACTGCTCAGACATTACCCTGTCCAGCCCCTGCCGGCTTACCACGGTAGTTTCATTGCCCGAGAGGTTGGCGATTTCTGTTGTCAGGCCGGTAATCAGGTAGTCACTGATATTGCTCTCCTGTCCGTTAACGGTGAAGTAGTAAACAGCTATGGTTCTGGATACATCACCTGAAAGCAGGGAAACAGTTCTTTCGGCAATACTGCCCACCAGAGAGTCGATACCGTAAATCATGTTATCCGGTTCAGAATTCACTTGAACTATCTGATTCTCAGGAGTCGATGAGCAGGCTGTAATCAGCAGTATCGTCAGAAAAAGAACACTGTAATACTTCATTTCTATACCTTATCACTCTTTAAAGCATCGGACTCAGTAACCTGGAGAGGTTTTCAACTGTTTTTCTCAGAAGTCCCCGGCTGATCCATTTCTCAGGATCGAGTTCTTCTGATTGATGGATATATGCCCGCTGTTGTTTTTTGATATCATCGATTTCCTTTTGACCATAGAAGACAAGATCCATTTCAAAGTCCAGTTCAAAAGACCGGATATCAAAATTACTTGATCCGAAGAAGCAAATATTCTCATCAATACTGATGCTTTTGGTGTGGAGAATTCCGTCGTTGAACAGATGAATCCTCGCACCCCATTTCATAATATCTTCATAGTAGGATTTTGCCGCATTTCCTGGAAGAAACTGATCGGATTTTTTCGGAAGTACCAGATTCAGATCGATCCCCCGGCGGCATACCGATTCCAGAGCCTGAAGCATGGCATCGTCGGGAATGAAGTAAGGGGTGGTAATAATGACTTGTTTTTTTGCATGGTAGAGGGCTTCAATTACAACCATGTGGTAGTTGCTGGGAGAATACACCGGCCCACTGGGAAGCACCTGTATCGGACTGTCTCCATTTGTATCAGGAGATGGGAAAAATTCTTCATCGCTCAGTGCTTCATCTGTTCCAAGGTACCAGTCCGAGAGAAAAATAGCCTGAAGGGAAAAAACTGCAGGTCCGCTGATTCTGGCAACCAGATCTCGCCAGATAAGGTTGGATTCATTATGACCGTAGCTGGGGTCGACAATATTCTGGGAGCCTGTAAAAGCGGTTTTTCCATCGATAACTGCAATTTTACGGTGGGTCCGCCAATCCAGGCGACCCAGGTAATGCCTGAGAGATATCATCGGGTAGGCAGCAACAATCTTGATACCCTTTTTCCGGAGAGCGGCAGATTTTCGATTGATGAATTTTCGGGATCCCATGGCATCCAGCAGCAGTCTGCATTCTACGCCCCGGTTTGCAGCCCGTATCACAGCCTCACTCACCCTGCGGCCGACATCATCGTTCTTAAAAATATAGAACTGAAGGTGGACATGATGAAGGGCCTTCTCAATATCATGAATCAATTGGAGAATGAATTTTTCCGAATCATTGATGAACTCAACATTGTTGCTTCCCATCGCATACATGCCGCCGGAACTTTCAACAATTTCCGATGTCTTCTGTTTTCCTGAACCCAGATCTGCCCGTAATTTCATATATGAATCAGCAAATTGATTTTTGAGATCTGCAAGAGCCTGAATCAGCTTTTCTTTTTGGTAAAGTCTATGTTTCGGTGGTTTTTGTATACCGAGGAAAAGGTACAGAATAAAGCCCGGCCAGGGAAACAGCATCAATACCATAAGCCATGCTGTAGCGATAGCCGGTTTTCTGTGTCTTGGAACTTCTATAAGCATTACAATGCGAAGTATCCATTCACTGTAGATGTATATCTGAAGTAATAAAGGCAATGACATGTAAATTATTATAGTTCATATTCTCAGAGAAAATGGCGGGACCGTTATTTTTGGGATAGCAGGATACTCCGGCCGTGTAAATGGAACATGGGGGCCTCTTTCCCATTACACTACAAGATGAAAAAAACACGAAATACAGCAGCAACAATTCCGGCAAGAACAAAGCCCGCCGTCACTTCTTTTACTGAATGTCCAATGGTTTCAGGAAGTGTGTCTTCCTCATCAAGAATTTCCTGGGGGGCTACTTTTCTAAGGATGTTGATGATGGTATTGATGGAGCCTCTGACTCTCACCGCATCGTGGGCTATTACAGCTGTGAGTACCAAGGCGACGGCAAAAACGGAAGAATTAAAACCTTCACTAAATCCTGCTGTCAGGGCCAGGGATGCTGCAGCGGCGGTATGAGAACTGGGCATACCTCCGGACTGCAGAGCATTTCGAATAATCGGCGGTTTCCCGCGGAATACAGGGCTGATTACCTTCCAGCATTGTCCGATAATCATAGCGCTTGCTGCAGAAATGAATGCCAGGGGTAATGTATTCATCCATTAAAGATAGTTTTTTCATATTCCCGGGTCCAGACTCATTCTGTAGAAATCTGCGCCGATAATTGAAGGGATGAACACCTTGTCGCACACATTACCATCTCGTATAAGTGATGAAATTTCCTGGATCCGGAACGTTTATCAGGAACATTTCGACCGCTCATGGTTTACTTCGGCATTCAGGGAGCCTCTGATGGAACCTCGTCAGTTTCAGGATATCCGCCATGCGTTAAGCCTTACATCTCCAACAATCTGGGATCTCCCGGTGCTTCACCGGGGTGTTACAGCTCTAAAAATTTATACAGAGATTATCCGCTGCAGTGTTCTTCCCAAGGTGAAGGATATTTTTGGTTTTTCCAGTCTGAGTTTCGGATACAAGGATACGCCTGATTCCCGTCTTCATCGGCGTCTTGTTGTCTATACTCTGCCTCTGAACCTGGAGAGGTTGAACTCCCATATCAGAGAACTGGACCGGCTGCTTCCGCCAATACCTGATGAAATGCCGTCAATTAGAACAAACTTCCTGGTTCGGGCCGCAGTATAAAAGGGTGCTTTCAACGGGAGCAGTTCCCCGGCTGATACCATTTACAGTTCAACATCCTTCATCTGACTGATAAAAAAAAGAGTCAAAATCAGTAGTAGCGCAGCAAGAAGCAGTGAGGGTGTAAAAGACCCGGATTTGGTTTTCATGGCTTCCATTACATAAACAAACACAACGGCACCCTGACCGAAAAGCTGTATCAGGCCGTTGGAAGTTCCTTCAGGTGTTGGGACGGTTACTTCCGCGGCATACTGCATGGCCACAGGTAAAGCACTCACCAGAAAGAATCCCAGGACAAAAGCGGAACTCATCAGCAGGAAGAGGGTAGGAGCAAAAGTGATTCCCAGCAATCCGGGTATGGCCCCGATCATCGCGATGTAGAGGAATCTTTGTCTTTTTTTCTGTTTATCAGAGATTGCAGGAATAATTACGGCTCCAAAAAGCCCTCCTACCAGCATTACGGCACCGAGGGTGCCGGCAGTTGTGGGGGAAAACCCTCTGGGCCGGATAATGCTTTCAACCCAGGTGGAAACTCCGTTGAATATTCCCAGCCCTACAAAAGCTACAGCCAGTGTGTACCAGAATGGTTTGGAGGAAAAGGCATTTTTCAATCCCTCCAGCATCAGGGCCCGGGTTTGCACGGCAAGGGCTGAAGGTGCGCTCTTTGGTTTCTCCCGGGCAAAAATGAGAAAAAGAACTGCGGAAGCTACTGCAATGATACCATAAACAAGCTGAACCTGGCTGATAACCGTTCCAGACTCTACCAGTATCGGAGTTAGAACCATCCCGATAGCCGTTCCAACCAGATTAGCCAGGGTTACAAGTCCCACAGCAGTGGCTCTCTGATTCTCCGGAAACCACTTGGCGGAAACAGTAGTCCATGAGTTCAGCAGCAGGGGTTGGGATGCTGCCAGGCCGAATGTGGTTATCAGAACGAATGTGTAATTTCCGCCGGCAAAGCCTCGCAGAACGCCGAATACAGCCATCATAACAGCTCCGATTCCGACGGATTTTCTGAAGCCGATGGTATCGATGGCCCAGGATGAAGGGATAGACAGGGGAATGAATGCGATCATAAAGCTCATGGATAACAGGCCGATTTGAAGATCTGTTACCCCGTAGAATGCAGCGGCCAGTCCGGTTATCGGGGCATAGCTTATCCATAAAATTTGAATGGCCAGGTTGGTGAACATAAAAACCACGAGAACAATCCAGCGGTAGGGGTAAACCCTGTATTGAGATTCATTGTTCAAAAGGAACTCCTCTTCTGCCCATAATAACCGAATATCTGCTTGACAGTCGCGAGTATTAAATATAATTTGGCAAAATGGAAACTATGGAAACTAGTTAAGTTTCCATAGTAAAAGAGGGATTGTAATGGATGAAGACAGAATCCGGGAATGGATACTGGAACGCAGCACTGACCGGTTTCTTTCCCAAGGTTTCAGTTCTTTTACTATGGATGAAATTGCCCGGGATGCCGGGGTGAGTAAAAAAACTCTCTATCGGCTCATTCCCTCAAAAAACAAGCTCATCGTAATGGTTCTGGGCCATCAAATTGAAATTATTGAGAAGAAGCAAAATGTCATTCTGGAAGATTCCAGTATGGGTTTTAAGGCTCGGCTGGAAGCGATGTTCCGGATTATTTTCGAGTTTTATTCCCGTATCGGAGCAAAATCGCTTCAGGATATAGAAAGATTATCACCGGAAATCTGGGAAATGGTCCGTCAGCGTCGGAAGAGTGCCCTGGACAGAGTTATCCGGCTGCTGGAAGAGGGGCGGCTCGAAAGGCAGATTCGAAACGATATTCCGTCTAATTTTCTCGGCAGGTATTTTCAAAGTACGATTGATTCGCTTCTTTCGCCTCGGGTGATGATGGAAGAGGACATGGCTCCCAATGAGCTGCTGGATATAACCTTGAGTCTTATGTTTAACGGGATTAGTAAATCTCCGGGAGGAATCTATGATTAACAAAATTCTAAAGCCAGGTATTGTCGTTTTTTTTATACCGATATTTTTTTTATTGACCTCTTGCGGGGGCGTTGAAGATTATCTTGAAGCTTCAGGTACCCTGGAAGCAGTTCAAATCAGAGTTCCCTCACAAACCGCAGGAGTTGCTGTTGAAGTACCGGCAGAAGAAGGGCTCAGAGTTGGAGCCGGAGAACTGCTGGCAGTACTGGATGATGAGTCCCTTACCCTGCAGAGGGATCAGGTGAAAGCCGGGCGGGATATGTCTGCCGCTGCATTGGATCTGGTTATCCAGGGGGCCCGGCAGGAGGATGTGGACCAGGCAAGTGAAGCTCTGAATGCAGCAGATGAACGCTGGCGTCTGGCTAAGGAAGAAGCGGACAGACTCCGAGCTCTGATTGAATCGGGAAGTGTCTCGAAACAGCAGCTGGATCGGGCTGAATCGGCCGAAGTTCTGGCAGAAGGGGCCAGAATCCAGGCTGTAAGCCTGCTTGCAAAACTGGAAGCCGGGGCCAGGGATTCGGAAATAGCAAGTGCCAGGGCCGCACTGGACCAGGCTGAAGCGGCTCTGGCTCTGGCGGAGAAAGCCCTGAAAGATACCCGAATTATAGCACCGTCGGCAGGAACCGTCCTCTATAGGATGCTCGATCCCGGAGAGTGGGCAGCTCCGGGTATGACCGTTTTTGTGATTGCAGATACAAAAAATCTCCGGCTCACCGTCTACGTATCAGAACCGGATCTGGCAGTAATCCGCCTGGGTGAGGAAGCCGAGGTACGCATGGACGGCAGTACTGAGGTTCTTACCGGCCGGGTTTCCTGGATTTCTCCTGTTGCCGAGTTCACTCCTAAAAATGTTCAGATAAAAGATGAGCGGGTGAAACAGGTGTTCGCTCTGCGCATCGATGTTGAAAATCCTGATGGACTCTTGAAACCCGGAATGCCGGCTGATGTCCGCTTCTAATATAAATGGTATTGATTATGCTGCGGTTCTGGATTCCGTGGGAAAGTCGTTTCAGGGGAAAGCAGCGTTAAAGTCTCTCAGTCTGAAGATTCCAACAGCCGGAGTCTTTGCCCTTGTCGGTCCGGATGGTGCCGGGAAAAGTACATTGCTTCAAATGCTTTGCGGACTGCTCACCCCGGATTCCGGCAGTCTTGAAGTTCTGGGTGTTTCTCTGCCCCGGGGGCTTGCAGGGGTTCGTCCGCAGCTGGGGTATCTGAGCCAGCATTTCAGCCTCTATGGCGATCTGAGTATTGATGAGAATATGGCCTTTGCCGCAGAGATTTATGGCATGAAAAACTATTTATATAAACGGGATGAGTTGTTGGACATGACAGGGCTTACCCCATTTCGAAAACGTCTGGCGGACAGACTTTCCGGGGGGATGAAGCAGAAGCTGGCCCTTGCCTGCACTCTTGTCCATAACCCCCGGCTTATACTTCTTGATGAACCGACAAATGGAGTGGATCCGGTTTCCCGGAGAGAGTTCTGGAAACTGCTTCGGGGTTTGGGGAAACTGAATATAACGCTGGTTATGAGTACCCCCTATATGGATGAAGCTGAAAGGGCGGATTCGGTGGCTTTTATTCATGAAGGGAAACTGCTCATGACAGGCAGTCCCGGAGAGATTCGGAGGAGTTGGGATCGTAAAATTCTGGAGATTTTCTGTGACAGGAATAGAGCGGCCATGCCGGTTCTTTCGCGTTTATATCCAGAAGGAGATCTGCAGATTTTTGGGGACAGGGTACATCTGGCCATGCTTCAGGACGGTCCTGAAGAAGATGAAGTTGTTCGTTGTCTGGAGGACGCTGGAATTAGAGTGAAAAGCTCCGGACCTGTCCGGTCCGGGCTTGAAAACGTGTTTTTATCGATGATTCAAAAGGAAGAGGCTGTAAATGGGTGAGCACATCATCGAAGTTAGCAGCCTTGTAAAACGATTTGGTGATTTTATAGCAGTTGACAACGTGAGTTTCTCGGTGGAAAAAGGAAGTCTCTTCGGTTTGCTGGGTGCCAATGGAGCTGGTAAAACCACTCTTATCCGTATGCTTTGCGGGCTGATGGCAGCCGATGCCGGCTCGGTTTCTCTTGCCGGAATTGATGTTTTAAAGAATCCGGAAGAGGTTAAAATGCGGATTGGATATATGTCCCAACGATTCAGCCTGTACCGGGATCTTACTGCAGATGAGAACCTGGAGTTTTTCGGCGGGCTGTATGGAGCCCGGGATACGGAGGGAGCTGCCGGACGATCCCGTATTCTTGATTCTGTGGGCCTGGCAGGTATGGAAAATACCCTTGCAGGAGATCTTCCCGGGGGGATCAGCCAGCGGCTGGCATTGGCATGCGCAATGTCCCACAACCCGGCTGTTCTCTTTCTGGATGAACCTACTGCTGGAGTGGATCCGGTTTCCCGTCGACGTTTCTGGGACCTGATACATGAACGTGCCGAAGAGGGTACAACGGTACTGGTTACCACCCATTATCTGGATGAGGCGGAATATTGTAACGATATTGTCCTGATGCATTCCGGCCGGATTGTAGCTGATGGGGGACCGGACGAGATGAAGAGGAGGATTATTTCTGGTCCTGTTTTTGAGATTTCCGGAAGTGGAGCATCTTTCCTGGAATCGGTATTGGAAGATGAGTCCTGGGTAATTGAATTCTCTCTGTTTGGAGACTCCGTTCATATACAGACTGAAGAAGGCATGGGTTTAATAGATGTAAAATCCAGGCTTCTCACGCTTGCCGGAAATAATCAGGATTTTGAAATTGAGCATATCACGCCTTCTCTTGAGGATGTCTTCCTGCGGATTATCGATCAGTCGGAGTCTGAGGGGGAGGCGGTAATATGAAACTCGAACTAAGGGCTATGATACGGAAAGAATTTCGACAGGTTTTCCGGGATCCCCATACCCTGGGAATTCTGCTTCTTGTTCCGATGATGCTGCTTGTTCTTTTTGGATATGCCATCAGTATGGATGTGGATAATATTGTTGTCGGGGTACTTGATAATGATAAAAGTCCGGAAAGCCGGCGGATTACAGAACTCTTTCGGGTTCTGGATGCTTTTTCTCCTGGAGAGTCTCTCTTATCGCCGGATGAAGCGGAGGAGGCTCTGGTTGACGGCCGGTTGAATGCCGTGCTTATTATTCCTCCAGAATTCGGCCGGGATATGGAAGCCGGGAGGATTCCATCGGTTCAGCTGTTGATTGACGGTTCCAACGTTCTTGTTGCCTCTACAACTCAGGGGTATGTCGATGCCATGTTTTTCGATTTGTCCCTTCGGCTGAATACCGAGTGGAGAGTTCCCACAGCTGACGGTGATGCAACTTTTACACCTCCGATCGATTTTCGCCCTCGAACATGGTTTAATCCTGAACTCAGAAGTACTGTCTTTCTAATTCCCGGGCTTATCGCATTTATCATGGTGATTACTGCAGTGCTCTCCACAGCCCTTTCGGTGGTGAGGGAGAAGGAAAAAGGAACAATGGAAATGCTTGACGCGTCTCCTCTATCTTCCACCACACTTATCATCGGAAAAACTATTCCATTCATGGTTATCTCCATGCTGGAAACGGTGTTTATACTCATTGCGGGCCGTTTTCTCTTCGGTGTGGAGATTTCTGGGAGTATTTCTCTACTGCTTGGAATCTCATTTCTTTTTCTTCTCAGTTGTCTTGGAATTGGATTACTTATATCAACGGTTGTGGATACCCAGCAGTCGGCATTTCTACTGGCCACAATTTCAATTGTTCTTCCCACAATGATTCTCTCAGGATTTATATACCCCATCAGGAATATGCCTATTCCTGTTCAAGCTGTTACATTTCTCATCCCGGCACGGTATTTCATTTCTGCAGAGAGAGCTTTAATGATTCGTGGAGCGGGAGCCGTCTCCATCTGGCCTCAGTCTGTGGTTCTCCTGGGATTCTCCATTGTTACCCTGGGAATCAGCAGTCTGCGTCTTGGAATCCGCAGGAGGAAGCGATGATCGGCCATATGATAAAAAAAGAGTTCCGTCAGCTTAAACGGGATAAGAGGATGCTTCCAATTGTTTTCATAGCTCCGGTGTTTCAACTCCTGCTGTTGGGCTTTGCCGCAAATCTGGATCCTCAGAACATCTCACTGCTTATCTGCGATCTGGATCGGTCCCCGCAAAGTCTGGAACTATCTCAGGAGATTGTTGCCTCTGATTACTTTATTCCGGTGGGAACGATATACAACTTGTCTGAAATTGCTCAGGAGATGGAGAGGCGGAAAGCTTCGGCCACCATGATAGTTCCCAAGGGGTTCGGGGCTGATCTGAAAGCAGGAAGGTCTCCGGTTATACCCTATCTGGTCGATGGTTCGGACTCGACGACTGCGGCTATTGCCACCGGGTATGCCGGGAACATCGTACGGCGATACGGGTTGAAATATCTCAATGCTGACAGCCTCCCCCCACTTCGGGTGGATGTACAATCCCGGATTTTCTTCAATCCAGCTCTTGTAAGCCGGGATTTTATGATTCCGGGATTACTGGCACTGGTATTGATGGTGATAACACTCGTACTGACATCCCTGGCTGTAGTAAAAGAGAAGGAGCTGGGTACCATGGAGCAGCTGATTGTTACCCCTCTGAGTACTGCGGATATAATTTACGGAAAGCTCATACCTTTTGCCATGATCGGTGTTCTGGATATTCTTTTAATTATGGCCGCTTCCCGTCTGATTTTCGGACTGGAGATTGCAGGTTCTTTCCTCCTGCTCTTTGCTTTTTCCCTGCTGTTCCTCTTCAATACACTGGGGCTGGGGCTGCTGGTATCCACTTTTTCCGGTAATCAGCAGCAGGCTATGATGGCCTCGGTACTTTTTGTGATGCTTCCGATGATTATGCTTTCCGGGTTTGTTTTTCCTGTTGAAAATATGCCCGCAGCGATAAGGGTTCTCACATACGCCATGCCCATGAGGTATTATCTTGTGATTGTCCGGGGAATCTACCTGAAAGGCGCGGGGATGTCAGAGCTCTGGGAAGAAGGACTTGCCATGCTGATTCTTGGTATCCTGATTACCGTTATCAGCCTTTTACGGTTTCGCAAGAGGCTGGAGTAATCAGCCTGACTCATTTGGCGGGGTGATAATCCAACTCCCAAAGATCGTAAGACTGTTCAAGCCTCACCATATCCGTATCCTGATTTTTCAGATTTTTATCAAACCATGCTACCAGCAGTCTGTCCAGAGCGACACCCATGGTATAGCCGTCTATCTTTCCGGTTGATTTTCCTTCCAGAATCTTTGCATAGGTGAGATCTGAAAAATTAACATGGGTGGTACCATTGAAAACTATACGCCATGTATCGTAATTGCATTCAGATAGAACCCAATCGTTGGCTCCTGCCAGATTAACGGTGATTCCGTCAATGTAGGTTGCGGTGCTGTAGGCCATCATAAAGGGTACCTGAGGGATCGTTATTTTATCTCCTGGGAAGATGAGCTGAGGACCGTCCAGATTGGCGGCGGCTTTAAGTCCTACCGGCCATTCTCCCAGGCTTGCAATTGCATGAGTAACGTTTCCACCCATGGAATGGCCGTACATCCCCACATTCTCTATATCAATAGCTCCTGTAAAGAACCCCTGCCGGCTCATTTCCGGAAGCCTTTCCATAAAGTTAAGAACATCAGTTGTTCGCTCATCGATGGGGATTTTTAATTTGGATATTCTTGAGATACTGGACAGCAGCCTCATAATTTCAATCTTTTCTTTGTCGCTGTCAGCTTCTCTGATATCGGAAATTATTCCATTGGTTTGAGCGGCGTTGGCCTTTCTTTCTTTTTTTGTAGGAGCTCTAAGAGAGGGGTATCGTTCTTTATCAATTCCCACAATCCTGCCATCGGGATAAACGGTAACAAAGCTCTCCCCGGGATGGCTGATACTGAAAACCACATATCCATTACTGGCAAGGTTTTCCATTTGAGTCATATTCTGCTTTTCGTATCCCTCAAAACCATGGTCGAAAATAATAATGGGGTAAGGTGATGTAGACGGCATGATGGGAGCATCGATATATGAGCTGGATGGCATTCGGTTTTCAAACTGTTCTTTACCGATGGGAAGGAATGAAACAAACGCCTCGGCCTGTTCTTTCTTCAACAGGGGATCCAGTTTCCCTTCTCCGATATTTGCGGCGGGATACCATGCTTGAATAACCAGATTCCTGGGATCATCCAACTGGAACACCGTTGTTCCGAGGATGCCGTACGCTCCCTCCTGGGGCGGGAGAAAATCTGTGGAAAGACAGGAGCTTAAAGCAAAGATTGGTACAAGAGTTAAAAATAACCGCTTCATATTCATTCTCAAAGTATGCTCACAGTTGAGCCTTTCTGCAAATCTATCTCTCAAGGATTATGAATATACTGCCTGCTGTTTCCCAGTAATATAGATTCAATCCGATGCTGGAAGCCCACTTTATGGAACTCAACTTTCCATATTTCACCGTTATTCGGGAAGTCTTTCGGGTAGTGAGGAAGGGTGTTTTCCAGTATGGCCTGAAGCAGCCGGAATACAACAGCGTGGGTTACAATCAGTGTATGGCGGTTAGAGTTCTCCTTCTCAGCTGTTTTTATTTTCATTGAGTTAAGGAAGCTTTTTACTCTCTGTGCAACCATTTGATAGGATTCGCCATTTCCCAGGGGAACCCATTCCCAGCGTTGAAGGGGGTCGGCTTCATACTCGGCCTCCAGCTTCACTTCATCATAACTCATGCCTGAATAACGGCCCAAATCCTGTTCTGAAAGTCTCTCATCTGTTTGAACTGTCTGTCTGAAAACCTCGCTGAAGGCTTCTGCGGTCTGCTTCGCCCGGAGAAGGGGAGATGAAATAATCCGGCTGATCGGAATCAGCTTTTTGAGTTCCAATGCAATGCGCCGGGCATCTTCCCGGCCTTCATCTGTAAGAGGGAAGGGCAGCCGGCTGGCCAGGATGCGTTTTTTATTTGCTTCACTTTCGGCATGGCGTATGAAATACAGGTAATTCACTTATCTCTCTCCCCCGGGTTTCAGCCTGCCCCGGCCCGGGAGATTGCGTCAAGGAGTACCGGGCGGATCCTGCTTACCGCATCGTCCATTTCAGATACGTCCAGAGCGGTAAATCCAAAGAGCAGCCCACCGATTCTCGGTTTATGAATGGAATAGGAGGAAAGG
>Ga0209633_10002981_pt1 | contig 15858 bp, 12 predicted proteins | sample Cruoilmetagenom1_FD_187290 | JGI IMG/M metagenome (GOLD analysis project Ga0209633, IMG submission 187290) | Oil polluted marine microbial communities from Coal Oil Point, Santa Barbara, California, USA - Sample 1 (SPAdes) (version 2) | ecosystem: Environmental > Aquatic > Marine > Oil seeps ... | reverse complement strand
GCTAATGCAGCTGGCCGTCGTCCAGTTAACGCTATTGATCCAGAATTTGAATTACCGTCTGAGTGGAAATACTCTCTTGGCGCGCAATTCAATCTAGACGGCGGCGAAATGCTTGGCGATAATTACCGCGTTAACTTAGATGTTCTTTATTCTAAAACAAACGAAGCGGCGACTATACGTAACCTAGAATATACACCAAATGGTACTGCGCCTGATGGCCGTCCAATTTATGGTGGCTTTCCGTTCAATGATTTCTTGTTGACTAATGCACTTGATAAAGGCGATGCGCTTGTTTTGTCTGCTGCGGTTTCTAAGAAAACTGATTTTGGGCTTAATTGGGGCTTGGCTTATGCCTATACAGATTCTAATGATGTCAATCCTATGACTTCATCTGTAGCGTTCTCAAACAACATTGGTTACGCGACGTCTGACCCACTTAACCCAGGCTTGTCGAATTCAAACTATTCCGTGCCGCACCGCTTTACATTTAATGCGAGCTACCGTCATGACTTCATCGATGATTTGACGACAACGTTTTCAGTCTTCGGCGCACATTCAAAAGGGCGTCCATTTAGTTATGTCTACAATGGCAATCGTGAATTTGAAGGCGGGTTAACTAGTTTCCGTCAGTTGTTTTATGTGCCGACTGGACCAAATGATCCACGTGTAACTTATGCCGCTGGATTCGACCAAACTGCATTCTTTAGCTTCATCAACGAAAGCGGTCTGGACGAGTTTGCGGGGCAAATCGCACCACGTAATGCTTTCTATGATGATTGGTTTACGAACATTGACTTGAAAATCAAACAAGAATTCCCAGGGTTCCGTAAAGGCGACCGGATGTCAGGCTTCGTCGTTATGAAGAATGCTCTGAATTTCATCGATAGCGATTGGGGTGTTTGGCGTCAGCACTCATTTGGCACATCACCGGTTGTGAATGTCGATATAATTGGTAACCAGTTTGAATATAGCAATTTCAATGCAGGCGCTGAAGAAGGTTCTATTTTGACTGACCCATCTACCTGGGAAGTTCGTGTTGGTTTCAAATACGATTTCTAAGTTGGATTGAAATTGATAAGAAAAAAGGCGGGCTTTGGGCCCGCCTTTTTTATTTTGTAACTACAGGGAATAAAAAAGGGAACAAAAAAGGCGCAGAGTGTATGAACCTCTGCGCCTTATATATGTTGATTGCGTTCGTTCGCGAAAGAAGCCTAGTCGTTTTCAAGCCCAAGTGCGTCTGTCATGATGCCAAATATTTCAGCTTGATCGATGAGGCCTCGCACTTTATCTGCGCCGGGGCCTTTGGCGAACAAGGCAACGTCTTCACCGCCATGGGTCTCAGAGGGACGCTGGATGGCTGATTGTTGATGATAATCTTTGGCTTGCACCATCTCTTCAGTTTGCTCGATCTCAGAGCGCGGGTTTTGGCCATTGTGATAGCCAAGAGTCGTATAGGGGAGGCCGTCTCCAGCTTTACTGGTTTCATCCGAACCCTCACCCGCCGGATGTACAAGACCTAAAATAGGATTGCCGATCTTAGGGTAGCCTGCAATAGTAAACACATGGCTGTGATCGGCGGTCACTAATAACAAAGTATCTTCGTCGTTGGTGAGCTTATCGGCTAATGCCACGGCTCGCGCTAACTCTTGGGTTTCTGTTAGCGCGCGATATGCATTGGTGCCGTGATGGGCGTGGTCAATGCGGCCTGACTCTACCATTAGAAAGTAGCCTGTGTCGCGCGCATCAAGGTTCTTGATGGCAAATTCGGTCAGTTCTGTTAGGGATGGCTCTTCTGCCTCGTCCCGGTCCGCTTCATAAGATAAGTGAGACCCGTTGAAAACACCCAATACATTTTGCTTGTCATTAGGGTTTAAAGCGCGCAGAGATTTTGCGTCGCCTGCGTAAAGATGGCTATCGCTCTTCGCGCGCCAAGCCGCCGTTAAATCGGTACCATCCTTGCGTCTTCCGCCTGCGTCTACTGTTAAAAATCCGCCACGGCCGCCGCCAAGTGCAATGTCGATACCGTCTCCTGCGCTATAATTTACCAATTGTGCGGCAAGATCTGTGCAGCCATGCTCATTACCTTTTTCGCCCATACTAGTGTCGTGTTCCCAGCCACGGCTAACTGAATGACCATATACGGCAGCTGGCGTCGCGTGAGTTAGGCGCGCGGTGGAGACAATGCCCGTAGACATGCCCGCCCGCTCGGCTAGGTCAGCAATTAACGTTGGGGCCACGCCTTCACCTGTTTCACACGCTGCGTAATGGCCATCAGGCTGCACGTTGATTTTACCAATTTCAGTTTTCATGCCCGTATTCATGGCGCTGGCCGTACCTGCACTATCGGGGACTTGCGCGTCAAGATTATAGGTTTTGACTAGCGACAAATTAGGAAATTCTTCGAAGGATAATTTGTTATCCTCGCCGTTCATGCCCTTGGTTTGGCCGTCATAAATGCGCGCCGCCGTGATGGTGGAAATACCCATGCCATCACCGATAAACAAAATTACGTTTTTGGCTTTTGCCGTTTTTGGTGCATCAGATTTGGGCACGTCTGTCTTTTGGCAGGCCGCTAGGCCAAGGGCGCTAATTGAGGCGGTCAGCAGGAATAGTTTAGAAAGTGATGTCATCGTGAACTCCGTGAAATATTCTTATGCTTTAACATAGAATACCCAGCCAAGACCTGTCACCTGTTAATCATACCATACATAAATATGTCACATTTATGTTTGAGCGTTAGCGGCGGTTCTCGCAAAATTCCATTTGCAATGCACAACTTGTGTTGGTTCTTAACTTAAGCTAAACTAGTGTGATGAAAACTTATAAAATTGTTCTGTATGTCGCTGCCCTTTTCTATTTAATGCTAGGGTCATTACCCGCGAGTGCGCAATCGCTGGATGATAATCCTTATGCAAAACAATCAAGAGAGGCCGTGGAAATAGCGGCAAAGGCAGGGGATGCAGAGGCGCAATTTCAATGGGCAACACGGCTATTTTGGGATGATCTGGGGGGAAGTGGGGGAAATAAGGGCTTAGCTATTCCAACTGAATTGGTTGGTGAGCGGCTCGCGTTGGCACGACCATGGTATAAAAAATCGGCTTCTAACGGATATGGCCATGCCTATGCAATGCTGGCAGTTCTTTTGGTGACCTATGATAACAAAAATCCAGATGCTGGGGAAGTTAGTGCCTACTTGGAAAAGGGGGTTGCGTTGGGCTCTAGCCTGGCGAAGCTCAATTATGCCATCTGGTATATAAGAGATGATGAACGCGGGTCAACTGCATTGAAATATCTGTTAGAGCTTGAAAAGGAAGGCGGCGATGACCCAACCGTTAGCCTGCAAATCAATGAAAGCTTGTTTGAAGTTTACTCATATGGAATGGCAGGGCAAAAACGAGACCTTCAAAAAGCCGTGGTTCATGGCAAAAAATGTGCATATGCTGAATCTCCTTCCGCTTATTGTCAATTTTTACTTGCTCGCTATTATCAAAATGGCTGGTCTGGCGAGACGGATTTAGAGAAAGCTTTTACCCTGTTTAAAAGTGCCGCTGAGCAAGGCGAAATGCGCGCCCAGTGGCGGCTTGGCATGGCGTATTTAAACGGTGAAGGTACAAAAAAGGGTGAAAAATTGGCTTATCAGTGGGTCGAAAAATCTGCACATCAAGGGTATGAGAATGGGATTGTTAGCTTTGCCGTTATGAATGCGCTGGGTGAAGGTACAGACGTTAATCCAGAAAAAGCATTTGAATGGTATGGTAAGGCCGCCATGAACGGCAGTCATCATGCCCTGCGTTCAATTGGTTTCATGATTTATCTCGGGGATGGCGTAGAAGAAAACCAGGCGTTGGGGGTTGCGACTATGATTGTTGCGGCGGAAGGTGATGAAGGTGCGGGCAAAAACCTAAGGCTTTGGTTTGATGATTACGACGATAATGAGCAGGTATATAAGCGAGAATATGCGCTGCTGATCGCGCAAGTGCGTCAGAAGTACGGGTATTAGCTATTCGTCTTCTTCATCGATAATCGGTTTGTCTTCTGAGAAGAGAATACGCGCGGCATTTCCTTCAGGATCTTCATATTGGCCTGAGCGCACGGACCAAAAAAATGAGATAAGTCCGACTAAGCCAAGAAAAATAGCGATAGGCATGAGCCAAAGAAGCGATGTCATGAAATGTCTCCTACCTGTTTAGTCTTAATGCGTTTAAGGTCACTATAATTGAAGATCCCGACATAGCCAATGCGGCAAATAGTGGATTAACGAACCCGAATATAGCTAGCGGCACGGCAATCATATTGTAAATGACGGCAAGGCTTAGATTTTCGACCACGCGCCTTTGCGCTTGTTTTGCGACGCTAACGGCCGTAGTTAGGCCCGATAATTTGTCGCCTTGCAAAATTATATCCGCTGCCGCGCGCGAGACGTCTGCGGCGCCAGCGGGCGATGCGGAGGCATAGGCACTGGCAAGAGCAGGAGCATCATTGATGCCGTCCCCGATCATCAAGGTAAAACGGCCTTCGCTCGCGAGTGTTTCAAGCCGCGCTAATTTATCTTTGGGCGAAACTTCTGCTTGCCAGTTTTCAATGCCAAGGGCGTCAGCGGTTTCGCTGGCCATAGCTCGTTTGTCACCAGTGAGTAGTTCGACGCCATAGCCGCTAGTGAGCAAGTTTGCCACTGTGTCTTTTGCGTCTATGCGCGGCGTGTCTTTAAATGCAAACCGAACGGGTTTTGCTTTGCCAATCTGAAGCCAGCTTTCAGTTTGGCTATTTTTGGCGTTTTTTATACCTAGGAAGTCTGCGGATCCAAATTTTATAGGTTTATTATCAATAATGGTGCTAAGGCCTTTTGCACTGATTTCTTTAATGTTTGTCGCCATAGGGCCGTTGCCGGCAGCGACGGCTACGGCGCGGGCGATAGGGTGACGAGAACTGCGCGCTAGCATAGCGGCGGCTTCTAAATTCTTTGGCGAAATATCCTTCGTATTGGTGAGCTGCATGCGGCCTAAAGTAAGCGTGCCAGTTTTATCAAATACCACTGTATCCACTTTGGAGAGGCGCTCGAGTGCATCCCCAGATTTTATCAACACGCCTTTTTTGAACAGACGCCCCGAGGCAACAATTTGCACGGCAGGCACGGCAAGGCCCAGCGCACACGGACAGGTAATAATCAGAACCGCGATTGCGTTTAGAGACGCGGTGCGTAGCTCGCCCCCCACTAGCAGCCAGCCTATGAAGGTCAAGGCAGCAAGTGTGTGAACTACTGGGACATAGGCCCGCGCGGCGCGGTCAGCAATGCGTACAAATTTGCCCTTCTTTTGCTCGCCCGCTTCAACCAGTTGCGAAATTTCTGAGAGGAAGCTGTCGCTGGAAATGCTAAGGGCGCGCGCGGTTAATGGCGCGCCGAGATTGATCATACCAGAGTATAATTTACCGCCAGGCCCGCTGGTGACGGGCAGGGCTTCACCAGTAGCAATAGAGGTATCAATTTCAGATGTACCCGAAATAATTTCAACATCAACTGGGACGCGCTCTCCAGCGGCGATTAGTAATTTGTCGCCTGGCTTAATCATGCTGGCTTGTACAGAGACGATGTCGCCACTTTCCGAGATAAGCGAAGCTGTACTGGCCTGCATGGCAGCTAGCCTTTGTGCCGACTCCCCAGTTTTTAGGCGAAGGCGCGCATCTAGATAGCGGCCAATGAGGAGCAAGAATAACAGCATGACCGCCGCGTCGAAATAGGTGTCGGGATTACCGTGAATGGTCTCGTACATCGATAGCGTACAGGCGAGCAATACGGCGAGCGAAATCGGCACATCCATATTAGTGGTTTTGTTTTTGAGCGCGCTCCACGCCGAGCGAAAGAACGGACGGCCTGCGTAGGCAACGGCAGGCAGGGCGATGGCGGCAGAAGCCCAATGCATATAATTATGTGTGTTCTCGCCCATATCAGCGCCCGCCCAAACGGCTACAGAAAATAGCATTATATTGACCGTCGCAAATCCCGCGACAGCCATTGCTTTTAACAGGCCATTTAGTTCTTTTTTATTTTCGAGCGGTTCTAGCTCCATATCAAAAGCTTTCGCGCCATACCCGAGTTCTTCGAGGCGGGCGACGATAGAGCTTGCGGTGGTGTCTTTGCCTTTCCACTGTACGTTTAAGCGCATAGTTGAGAGGTTCATGCGCGCTCCCTTCATACCCGGCAGAGCCGCAGTTTCGCGCTCTATCTTAGCCATACAGCCTGCGCAGTGTGCGCCGCTAATCATTAAATCAATGGAATGATCACCATTGGCGCGGGTTTGCACATAAGGCGTCAGGTCTTGGGCGGCGACTGTGCTACCCGCTTCTTGCCGGGCTATGTCCTGCGGGGTTGATTGGCCGCTAGGACAGCCAGAGTCATCAAATATTATTTCAGCCATAACTCGTTTTTAGTTTCGAAAACAAACCCGTCTGTTGTCTGTGCCTTAGTCGTTAAAAAGCGTTTGCCTATGACGCTAACTCCTAGAACTGCAACATAGGAGCCATCAGCTTGCGCGTTAAATGTGAGAGGCACGTCGAGATCCGTTTCAGTAGGGTGCTTTAGCAAACCCACAATAGACAAGCCGCGCACGGGAATGCCGCCCGTATCTAAAATAGATAATGTAATGTCCGCACCATCAATGGCCAGATCTGCTTCCCAGCCCGAGGCTCGTTGCGAGGCACGGTTTTCCAAAGTCTCATTAAAGGCAAGGCCTTGGCGGTAAGACTGTTTTATGTCTTCTCCAGGAAAGCTGGTAATTGATTTATACAAAAATAAACCGTTAACAGAAAAAATAACACCGAAAAATACTAGCAGAGTCACAATGATATGCTTGCCTGTTAATCTGAACTTTGTGGCGTCCTTACTCATGTTTTGTCCTTAAAAACCAGATTAATTACCATTGCCAGTGATAAACAATGTTTCCGTTTCTTTTGTTTTGTCTGTATTCGTATCAGTGTCCGTATCGGTAATTCTAAACGTAAATGGAATACGGGTCTCAAGCCCTGTGACGTCATCTACCTTGATATATACCCGATAATCGAGTGGTTTACCAGCGGCAACAAACATACGAAACTTGCCATCTTGTTTTTGTAGTCCGACGATATCGATGTCTCCTCTTTCAAGGCCGATAGCTTCAACCGTGTAATAACGGTCCATGTCGGTTTTGTTTAAAATTTTGAGCGTGTAACCATTGCGAACACCTCCATCGGAGAGAGGGACGTAGTTAGGTGATCGGTCGCGCTGCACATTAAGCTCTAGGGTCGTGCGGTTCATTAGCCCGTAAAGCATTAAACTACCGATTCCAGCTAAAATGAGTGAATAGATCACGGTGCGCGCACGAACAAACCTAAAGCGCGGTTTTTCACCTTTTAGGCGGCGTTCAATATTGGCGTCAGTGTCATAGGCAATCAGTCCTTTCGGGCGGCCAATTTTCTCCATAACAGCATCGCAAGCGTCAATACATAATGCACAGCCAATACATTCTAGCTGTAGGCCGTTGCGAATATCGATGCCTGTTGGGCACACGGCGATACATTGGCGGCAATCAATACAGTCGCCACGGCCTTCCCAGGTTGCGCCTTTTTTGTGCGGACCCCGTGGTTCACCCCTATCTTTGCGATAGTCAACATTGAGACTTTCATTGTCGAGCATGGCGGCCTGAATACGCGGCCAAGGGCACATATAAATACAAACCTGTTCGCGCATAAAACCGGCAAGAGCGTAGGTGGTAAAGGTCATAATCCCTAAGAACATGTAGGCAGAAATTGGAGCTTTGCCGATAAATAGATCAACAATTAGCACGCGAGCATCATGGAAATATAAAATCCAGGCGCCGCCTGTGGCCATCGCGATAAGTATCCACGTCGTATGTTTTGCTAGCCGTTTGAAGATTTTATTGGCGGTCCACGGCGCCTTATCAAGCTTAATGCGCGCATTGCGGTCACCTTCAAAGAAGCGTTCAACAGCGACAAACAGATCCGTCCAAACGGTTTGCGGGCAGGCATAGCCACACCATACACGGCCAAAAAGAGCCGTTACTAAGAATAAACCGATAGCTGCGAGAATAAGTAGCCCCGTCAAGTAATAGACCTCTTGTGGCCAAATTTCTATGAAGAAGAAATACAGGCGTGAATGCTCAAAGTCGACAAGTACAGCTTGATTAGGAACGCCAGGCCCGCGCTGCCACGGAATGAAAGGAACAAGATAATAAAGGCCCAATAAAGTATAAAGGGCAATCCACTTTAAGCGGCGGAAAGTTCCTTTAACGCGCTTTGGCCTCACTTTTTCATGTTTTTGATAGAGATCAGACTTAGTAGAAAATACTGATGTATTGCGTACAGATTGGGTAACGCCTGGTGCTGATTCAATGGGGTTTTTGCTATTTGATTTTGTATCTTTGGTCTTATTTTTAGACATTAGAATAATTCCATTTTAATCGTGATGAGCAAAAAAAAAGCGGTGAGTTCTCCCCGCATAGGGAGAACTCAATTGCTGTAAACTCATTCGCCGCCGCCTAGCGAGTGAACATAAACAGCCAGCGCTGCAATTTGGTCTTCGCGTAGACGTTCGTTCCAATTTGGCATAAGGCCCTGACGTCCATAAAAAATAGTCGTGCGGATTGTTTCCGCGTCTCCGCCATATAACCATTCTCGGTCTGTTAGGTTAGGAGCGCCGTTTTCACGGGTCCCTGTGCCATCATCGGCATGGCATGAAGCGCAATTATCGGCAAATAATTCTGCGCCTGCAGTCAATGACGCAGAATTTACGTCTTTATCTGAAAGGCTTAGTACATATTCGACGAGCGTATCTATTTCGCCGCCCGTAAGCATTTCATCTACGCCATAAGCCATCATAGAGCCAATGCGCGTGTCGTCATGATCTGTGCGAATGCCATATGAGATGGTTTGTTTGATGTCGTCATAGCTGCCGCCCCAAAGCCATACATCATCAGCCAAGCTTGGGTAACCCACATGACCGGACCCGTTTTCACCGTGACAAATAGCGCAGTTGTCGCCGAAGAATGATTTACCTTGTGCCATGGCAAAACGGAGCAAACCATCTTGGTCGGCGTTAATTTCTGGAAGGCTCGCGCCAACCAGTTTATCTGCGTGTACTGCGCGTTCTGTATATAGTTCTTTCATCGACTCGGCTACGTTTGCACGATCAGAGCGACCCCAAACCCCTTTAGTATAACCCTGCATGCCTGGTAGGGCAGGGATAGCAGGCATGAAAATCATATATATGATGGCTATGACAATTGAAATATAGAAAATACCAAGCCACCAACGTGGCATAGGTGTGTCAAGCTCATCAATACCGTCCCATTCATGACCCGTGGTCTCTGTGCCACTTACTTCGTCAACTCTGCGTTCGTTACTCATAATTTTTACCTCTATTTCACAGCTGTTCTACAATCAGACTCTCGTCCTCAAGTGGTAGGTTCGCAATGTCCCCAAATCTTTCATCATCAACTGACTTGAAAAACCGCAAAGAATACACAAATACCCCTATCAAAATTAAACAAAAAATGAGGAATGCTGTGCTGCCTAGTTTAGCGGCAATGAAAAACGATGCAGTAATTCCAACAAAAAAACCAAGAGCAGGCAATGCCGCTCCTAAGGGCGTTTTTGCATTTTGCCGCCAAAATACAAAAACTATGATTGCGGCAAAAAATAGAAAGAAGAATATAGTGCCGCCAATTTTGACGAGATGTGCGATTTCGGCATATTCCATAACTATCTCTTATTTTCTTTTGTACCGTCGTTGAAATCGGCCTCGTATTGTTCAAAATCAACCAGTGTGCCCAGCATCTGCAAATAAGCGATTATGGCATCCATTTCTGTGATTTCGGCCATGCCATCAAAGTTGCGGACTTGCGCTTTTGGATAACGGGCTAGGAAACCTTCTACATCGTCGGCATCAGGATTAACCTGCGTTTCAATGTCTGAAATTGTCATTTTGACCATTTCGTCTGAGTAGGGAACGCCCAAAACTTGATAGGTTCTTATGTTGGATTCAAAGCGGGAGTAATCCAGCTTGTTATCAGCTAAGAACTTATATGGAGGCATTACGGATGCTGGCACAGCTTTACGAGGATCTTTTAGATGCATCACGTGCCATTCGTCAGAGTTTTTTCCGCCTTGGCGCGCAAGGTCTGGCCCTGTTCGCTTTGAACCCCATTGGAAAGGGTGATCATACATAGACTCGGCCGCAAGAGAGTAATGTCCATAACGTTCAACTTCGTCACGAAGCGGACGGATCATTTGTGAATGGCATAAATAGCAGCCTTCACGGACATAAATATCGCGTCCTGCGAGCTCTAGCGGTGAGTAAGGGCGCATGCCATCAACTTCTTCGATTGTACTATCGATGTAAAATAGCGGCGCGATTTCAACAAGCCCGCCAACAGCGACGACACCTAAAATGCCAGCCATCAAAGCGAAGGAGCGTACTTCCATAAAGTCATGTAATTTAGCCATGATTATTCTCCTTGCGCAAGTTCAGGGATTGCAGTTGGATCTGGGAGATCCTTCACAGGCGGAGCGTCGTTAACGGCATATGCATTACCTTTGCCCTTAACTGTCATGTAGACATTGTATGTCATGACGAACATACCACATAGATACAGGAAACCACCAAGTGTACGGATCATGTAGTAAGGTTTCATAGCTTTCACAGTCTCGATGAATGAGTAAGCGAGGAAACCTTCAGGTGTGTATTCACGCCACATTAGGCCTTGCATAATACCAGATACCCACATCGCAGCGATATAGAACAAGATACCGATAGTCGCGAGCCAAAAATGCCACTCGATCATACGTTCGGAGTACATTTCTTTCTTCTTCCATAGCCATGGCACCATACAGTATAGCGCGCCAAATGTGACCATGCCGTTCCAGCCAAGTGCGCCTGCATGTACGTGACCAATAGTCCAGTCAGTGTAATGAGACAAACCGTTGACATAGCGGATTGACATAAGCGGGCCTTCAAAAGTTGCCATAGCATAAAAGGCAACAGAGACAACAAGCAGGCGAAGAACTGGGTCAGTGCGTAGCTTGTCCCATGCGCCGGATAAAGTCATCAGGCCATTAATAGCGCCGCCCCATGAAGGCATCCAAAGCATGATAGAGAACACCATGCCTAATGTCTGTGTCCACTGTGGCAAGGCTGTAAAGTGAAGATGGTGAGGGCCAGCCCAGATATAAATGAAAATCACAGTCCAGAAGTGAACGATCGATAATTTATATGAATAAACAGGACGATTAGCGCGCTTAGGGATGAAGTAATACATCATGCCCAAAAAACCAGTGGTCAAGAAGAAGCCAACGGCATTGTGCCCATACCACCACTGTGTCATGGCGTCCTGAACGCCACTAAAACCAGCAACAGATTTTGAGCCAAGCCAGTCAACTGGCAAAGACAAATTGTTGACTAAATGCAGCATAGCAATCGTGACAATAAATGACAGATAGAACCAGTTGGCTACATAAATATGCTTCTCTTTACGTTTAACGAGAGTCATCATGAAGATGGCAAGGTAAGCAACCCATACAATCGTAAGCCAGATGTCTGAATACCATTCTGGTTCTGCGTATTCGCGCGATTCTGTAATGCCCATAAGATAGCCAGTACCTGCGATAACGAGGAAAAGATTGTAACCCCAGAACACGAACCATGGCCACAGCCCGCCAGCAAGCCGTGTGCGGCAGGTGCGCTGCACCATATAGAATGATGTCGCAATCAGAGCGTTCCCGCCAAACCCGAAAATAACGCCAGAGGTATGCAAAGGCCTTAGTCGCCCAAAGTTAGTCCAGCCAAGGTCTTGAAAATACATAAAATTGGGAAAGGCTAGCTGTGAGGCGATAATAACGCCGACAAGCATGCCAGCTATGCCCCAAAAAATCGTGGCGTGAACGCCAGCTTTAATCACACCATCGTCATATTCATAAGGGTCGTAGACGAATTTTTTCTGTGTAATACCATAAACCAAGGCAAATATACCTAGAGCAAAAAATAGCATAAACATATAGGCGTGTGGCTTGATCGTTGGATCTGCACCGCGCGCCGCAGCAAATGTTGCCCAGACAAAGCCTAAGACAAGGATGAGCCCAATTGGCAATGCTGCACCGTTAGCGCTCTTGATGATAGATGTGTTTTTTGTGGTCACAATTTCCCCCTCGGTAAAACTATTTGTTTGTATTACGCCGATTTAACCGTGAGTCGCAACTGCTATGTTAAAGTTTGGCAATGATATGTGTGCGACATCTGCGCGCAGGCGGAAAAAAGGGCCCGCTGATTGCAAGGATATTAACCTCAATAACGTAGTGTGCCAAAATAATAATTGTGGAGGTGAATGTGAAAATTACAGAGTTTACAAAAGAAGATAGTCAAAAATACGGAAAAGAGTTGATTGTTGTTAAACATCACCTGAACGAAACAGGTTTGTTTACGGATGAGGCGCTAGCTAAAATGCTTGATAATCATCCAAGCCATCTGATTGATTTTCAGCATATTCCTGATGATCCAGACTATCCTGATCAACAAGTTACTGTAGATTTTACAGGTGCGGATGGCGCGACCATGATCGCAGCGGCGAAATCTTCAGGACGCGTGTGGATAAATGTACGCGAAGTTATGAACCGGCACCCTGAGTACAAAAAGGTTCTCGACCAAATTCACGACGAAATGACTCAGGCTACGGGGAAAAACAAAGACCGGCGCAATTGCCGCGGCGGTATACTTATCTCGTCGGCCTCTGCTGCGACGCCGTATCACGCTGATCCTACTATTACTCATCTTTGGCACGTACGCGGCCATAAAAAGGCATGGGTATATCCGCGTAACCAAGAGCTAATGCCCGATGCCGACTATGAAAGCATCGTGCTAGGCGAAGTCGATGAAGATATGCCCTTTGATTATGAATTTGATAAGCAGGCACTTGTTTCACCAGCTGATTTACACGGCGGGGAAATGGTCGCATGGCCGCACCGTTCTCCGCATCGCGTTGAAAATGTCAGTTATTGCGTGTCCATGGTGATGGAATTTTCTACCAAGAAAAGCGCCTTTACTAATGCTGGCATGTTTGCCAACGGTATCTTGCGCCGCAAATATGGCCGCAACCCAAGCTGGGCAAATGCGTCTAAGGCCGAAAAAATAGTGAAAGCAGTTATGGGCCGCCTGATGCGCAATATGGGCAAGCGCAAAGATTATCGCCGTAAGGACATGGTGAAATACAAGCTAGATACATCAGTTGAAGGTTTTGTACGCGCCGTTGCCAATCCCTATGAACGGGTACATTAGCTGCCCCTACTTGCTATTCTAAAACAAATGTAGGCGCTTGGTTCCAACAAGCGCCTACAGTGTTATTAGATATCTAAGTCCTCAACAAATTTTGCGTGATCTCGGATGTATTGATAGCGTAGCTCAGCGCGTTTACCCATCAGGGTCTCGACCAGAGATTCGGTTGTTGGGCGATTGTCTGGGTCAATAGAGATGCGGGCGAGGGTGCGTGTTTTAGGATCCATTGTCGTTACTTTTAGCTGCGCGGGCATCATTTCGCCTAGGCCCTTAAACCGTCCGATTTCTATCTTGCCGCGGCCCGTAAATTCTGTGTCTAAAAGCAAGTCCTTATGGGCCTCATCATTGGCGTACATAGACTTGCCGCCTTGGCTAATGCGAAACAGTGGCGGCATGGCCATATATAGGCGGCCTTCGTCGATTAAGGTCGGCATATAGCGGTAGAAAAATGTGATGAGCAACGCCGCAATATGGGCACCATCTACATCCGCATCGGTCATGATAACCACACGCTCATAGCGCAGGTCGTCAGGGTTGAATTTTTTGCCTATACCTACGCCAAGAGCTGTAGATAAATCGTTGATTTCTTTATTGTTAGATATTTTATCACGGCTAGCGCTTTCGACATTAAGTATCTTGCCTTTCAAAGGCAAGATCGCTTGTGTTTTACGGTTGCGGGCTTGCTTGGCAGAACCGCCCGCGCTCTCGCCTTCGACGATAAAAATTTCTGTGTCTGCGGCCGATTTATTGGAACAGTCTGCGAGCTTGCCTGGTAAGCGTAATTTACGTGTTGCTGCCTTGCGCGAGACGTCGCGGGCCTTGCGTTTTCGCATACGCTCGTCAGCTTTTTCGATCACCCACTCTAGCAGTTTTGTTGCTTCTTTGGGAGAGCCCGTTAGCCAATGGTCGAACGGGTCGCGCACGGCATTTTCGACAATGCGTACAGCTTCAGTATTCGAGAGGCGGTCTTTGGTTTGGCCTTGAAACTCAGGGTTTTTTAGAAACACGGAAACTAGAGCGCCCGATGTACCCATAACATCATCAGGAGTGATGGCTCCCGCTTTTTTAGCCATGCCAGAAATGTCGGCATAAGCACGCAGACCTTTTGTTAGCGCCGCGCGCAGACCGGCTTCGTGCGTGCCGCCGCCTAGCGTTGGAATTGTATTGCAGTATGAGCGTACAAAACTATCGCCTTCTCCGAACCCTTCGGGTGTCCATGTGACCGCCCATTCAACGCGGCCATGACCTTCAGTTTCGGTTGATTTTCCTGAAAATATCGCGGGCGTGATTGTTACTTTTGTGCCGACGGTTTCCTTAAGAAAGTCAGACAGTCCTCCCGGGAAATGGAACACGGCTTCATCGGGTATGGTTTCAAGTTCGGCTACTAGTTCGGGCGCACATTTCCAGCGGATTTCTACGCCAGGCTGCAGGTAAGCTTTGGCGCGGGCCATGCGAAATAGGCGCGCTGGATTGAAATGCAATTTACTTCCAAAGATGTCTGGGTCAGGATGAAAACGCACTTTGGTGCCCCGCCGGTTGGGTGTGGCCCCCATATCTTCCAGCTTGCCTTTGGGCTTGCCCCGTGAAAATTCTTGCTTGTAGAGTTGCCGCCCGCGCGCCACTTCGACAATAAGGTCGTCTGATAATGCATTAACAACTGATACGCCAACCCCGTGCAAGCCGCCAGACGTCTGGTAGGCACCATTGTCGAATTTGCCGCCTGAATGTAGCTCGGTTAGGATGACTTCGAGTGCAGATTTATGTTTAAACTTAGGGTGTGGATCAACAGGGATGCCGCGTCCATTATCGGTGACGCTAAGATAGCCGTCTATATCAAGTTCAACCTCGATGCGGCTGGCGTGCCCAGCGACAGCCTCGTCCATGGAATTATCGAGAACTTCGGCGAACAAATGGTGCAGTGCGCGGGCGTCCGTGCCACCAATATACATACCTGGACGCAAGCGCACTGGCTCAAGCCCTTCCAGAACCTGAATATCCTTAGCGGAGTATCCACTTTCGGCAGCTTTGCGTTTTTGGGCTTTAAACAGTTCGTTTTGTTTGTCTTTGTCGCTCATGCGCGCACTCTTTCTGAGTCGGGCGAGAAACTCTAGTGAAAATTACGCTAATGGCAGAAAAAGTGCTTATTCTAGGCGTACGGCCTAGAATAATAAGCGTAAGACCAAACGTGCCGTATGGCGGTTAAATCCATCGCGTAACTCTGCGTCATAATCAAGCGAGAAGCTCGCATATTTAGAGCCCATCGCGAAGGTAACGCCAAGCACCATACCTGATTCCGGGAAATAGCCATTTTCGATCGCAAACGGTGTTGTGCCATTAACAAATTGGCCCGTAGTAATGACGCGGTCGTCGATTACATTGTTACGATACCCAACACGAACAGAAGGTGCCCACCAAGAGCGGTCCTTTTCAAAACGTGCGCCAAAATCAACCATAGCACTGGCCGTACCAATACTAGACTTGCGTTCATCAATAGCGAGCGCAATACTATCAGCACCACTCTCCACATAGGCGTTTTCTGTCATGTT
>Ga0209633_10002980_pt1 | contig 15861 bp, 16 predicted proteins | sample Cruoilmetagenom1_FD_187290 | JGI IMG/M metagenome (GOLD analysis project Ga0209633, IMG submission 187290) | Oil polluted marine microbial communities from Coal Oil Point, Santa Barbara, California, USA - Sample 1 (SPAdes) (version 2) | ecosystem: Environmental > Aquatic > Marine > Oil seeps ... | reverse complement strand
AATGAAGATCCGTTGCCGTCGCATCTGGGCGTGATGCTGGGCGTACGCGGGGCTGCCTACCTGAGCGGTGGTGACGTTCGCCAGCTTCTCTTTCGAGCGCGCGAACGCACGGGTCGTTGCCCGCGGGTTCTCCCGACGATGATCGAAGAACGAGGGCAACAGAAATGCTGCCCACGCCCCCGCGATGAGGATGAAAAAGATGATGCCCATCAGTTGTACTCCAGCGCTGGATCGAGCGTAGGCCCGAAACCGGCCACTTCGAAGTATTTGCCCACTAGTGAATCATGCATTGTGGTCCGAAAACCCGCTTACTAGCAACTCCAACCCGTGAGTCAGGGCCGGGAGGATCACCGAGAGCGACTCTTCGACACCCTTTACGGACCCGGGGAGATTGACCACAAGGGTCCGATCGATCGTTCCTGCGACGCCACGCGAGAGCATTCCGTGAGCATTCTTGCCGAAGGTCGCCGCTCGCATCGCCTCCGCCAATCCGGGAGCCTCGCGGTCGAGAACTGCGAGCGTGCCCTCAGGAGTCAGGTCTCGGGATGTGAGCCCGGTACCCCCCGTCGTAATGACCAGATCGACGGAACCTGCCAGTTCAGATAGAGCATCAGCGACAGATTCCACACCGTCCGGAATCACCCGGCATTCGACAACGCTGATCCCCGCGGACTCCAGGAGAGCGACGGCTGCGGGCCCGGAACGATCTTCAGCCTGGCCGGCAGAGACGCGGTCAGACACAGTCACGACCGAGGCGGTACGGTCACTCACGGTGCCACTCCCCCGACCGACCGCCGGACTTCTCAAGAAGATGGATGCCCTCGATCTCGGCGCTCCGATCGATACCCTTGATCATGTCGTAGAGCGCCACTGCACCGATAGCCGCTCCTGTCATCGCTTCCATCTCGACACCGGTCTTCGCGGTCACGGTTGCCGTGACTGTGATCGTCGCCCCAGCATCGACAGGGTCGACCGTAACGGTGAGCGACTCGACGAAGAGGGGATGACAGAGCGGTACCAGCGAGGACGTCTCCTTCGCTCCTTGGATCGCGGCGATCCTCACGGTTGCGATGGCGTCGCCTTTCGGCAGATCACCTGTGAACAGCCGATCTCGGGTCGAGGCATCCATCCGCACCGTCGCTTCGGCAACGGCTCGGCGGGCGGTCACTGCCTTCTCCCCCACGTCGACCATGCGCACGTTCCCAGCATCGTCGAGATGAGTCAGTTCGTCAGTCACCGAGCACCTCCTTGCGGCTTCTCGCTTCTGGCCAATGGATCATTTCGAGTTCCACGGTACCTCCCGGCTCGACGCGACCGACTCCGGCCGGCACGACGGCGAGAGCATCGGCGAACGCAAGCGCCGATAGAACGTTCGACGATTGCCCGCCCGACGTGCGAGCATGCAAACGACCACTGCTGTCCCGCTCGGTTGAGACACGGAGGAACACGGTCTTTTCAGGGTTGGTATCTGCGCCGTCATCGAGGACTCCCTCGACGCGATCGCGGTAGAGACGGTCGGCACCCATCATGGCAAGGAGAGCCGGCCGCATGAACTGCTCGAACGAGACGAAGACCGAGACCGGATTCCCCGGCAGTCCGAAGAACGGAATGTTCCCAACGGTTCCAAACCCGAATGGTTTCCCCGGTTGCATGGCGATCTTCCAGAAGCCGACGGTCCCCCGATCTCGCAACGCAAGCTTGACGATGTCGTAGGCACCCATCGACACACCGCCGCTTGTCACGATCACGTCAACACCGTCCACGGCTTCTTCGAGGGCATCCTCGAAGGTGCCCACGTCATCGTTGATGATGCCGTAGTCCCTGACCTCTGCCCCGACGTCCTCCAGAAGACCCTTCATGAGCGTGCGATTTGAGTCACGGATCGCACCTCTCGCGAGAGTCGGAGCCGACGGCGGAACGAGTTCATCACCGGTCGACATCATGGCAACGATCGGCCTGCGGCGGATGATCGGACGCATCCCCATCGACGCCATCACCGAGGCATGAGCCGCCCGCATCCTCAGCCCTGCATCGAATACTCGGGTACCGGTCCGGACGTTTCCGCCCATCGGACGGATGTGATCGCCGACGGCGGCCTCTTCCATGATTCGGACAGAATTCTCCTCGGTCCCCTCCGTCACCTCGACGGGGACGATCGCATCGGCACCTTCGGGGATCGGAGCTCCCGTCATGATCCTCGTGACCGTGCCTCTTGTGAGGGCAACGGACGGCACAGCACCCGCTGCTACGTCATCTACGACAGTGAGATCCCTGGGCGGGTTCGCAGTGTCGGCTGCGATCACGGCGAATCCATCCATCGCAGCGTTCTCGAAGCCGGGGAGATCATCCGGGGCATCAACGGCTCGGGAGAGAACCCCACCGATCGAATCTGCGAAGTCGACCTCGACCTCGTCGAGCAGCGGCATGCTGTCCAGGACCTCGGCCTGCATCTCCTCGAGTGGTCGCATCATTGGGTGACCGACCGTTCCGAACCAGAGGCGAGCCGACGGATGTTCGGAGCATGGCGGGCGACGACGAGCACCGCTATGGCGGCGGCCCAAGCGAGGGACCACCCCCGGTAGCCCGAGAGGGCGAAGCCAGGCACATAGAGAACCATCGCTCCGAGAGAGGCAACGGATGCCACCTTGAACACAAGGGTGACGATGAGCCAGATCACGGCAAGCACAATACCGAAGAGCGGCGCGAGATAGATGGCCGCACCGATCGCTGTGGCAACACCGCGTCCACCCCGGAACCGGTGCCAGATCGGAGCGATGTGCCCCAACACGGCAGCAAACGCGCACGCGAATGCGAGCGTCTCAACTGAGGCCGTGTTGCTGATGACCGTCGCCCAGGCCGCACCGATCGCCGCCGCAACCGCACCTTTCGCTCCGTCGCCGAGGAGAACCAGCGCTGCAGGACCCTTGCCAAGGGACCGCATGACGTTCGACGTTCCCGGGTTCCCACTACCCGTCGTGTAGATATCGACACCGAGCATCCGGGGCACGATGACCCCGAAATCGATCGATCCGATGAGATAGGCGACTACGAGCGGGGCAAGCACATCCACTCGAGCAAGTTTATGCGCCTGTTGGCGCGAAGTTCCCCCCACGGAGCCCTTCCACGCGCAAGAATGGGGGGTAAGACTTCCCTCCCCGTGGACAACCGAGCGCAGGCCCCCCACCATTCCCCCTGCTTGCGTGAGGCGACCACGGGGGGGGATCTCCTGAATCAGACCCCTTCCCCAGATGCGCTCCACCCGATACAGTCGATGAGTGTTCTGGCTGACCCGACCTCCGTACGTCCGATGGGTGGTCGCCGTCGCGATCGTGGTTGCGGCGCTCCTCTGGGACCTGAGAGGCAGCGCACAGATCCTGTATCCGTTTGCGTCAACGGCGATCGCGGCAGGTACACCCATCACCGACTCCCAGGTCGCGTGGCGCAGCATCCCGGAAGGCGCAATGGAGATGCCCGACCTGACCGAACCGATTGCATCGCGGGACGTCGCCGCAGGAGAACCCATCATCCCGTCAGCAGTATCCGGTGTGTCGATGATCCCGGATAGTTGGTGGTCGGTCCCCGTTCCGCTCCCGAGCGTGGCGGTTCCGGGCACTCGCGTCCGACTGGTGGGGATCGAGACAGCCTTCGAGACCGACGGCATCGTCGTGTCCGTCGCCGGCGATGATCTGCTGTCGTTCTCGGACTCCGGCCTGGTCGCCGTCCCGCCAGCCTACGCAGCCGTCGTAGCGATCGCCTCGAAAGATGGAACCCTCATCGTGCTGTTGGAGCCGTAGGTCCGCCTACGGCGACCGTACCCAGCACCCAGTACTGAATACCCGTCAGGCAATCCCCCACGAGCACTCCGGAAGCCGTAGGCTCCCGTCATGCTCGATGCCATCTTCTGGGGGGCGGTCCAAGGGTTGACCGAGTTCCTCCCGATCTCTTCCAGTGGTCACCTCGTCCTCATCCCCGCACTTCTCGGACGTGAAGGGCCCGACCTCACGACGGTGGCGATGCTGCACCTGGGCACCCTCTTCGCCGTGCTCCTCTACTACCGCACCGATCTCGCGCGAATGGCTCGGTTTGACCGTGCCGGACGCAGGATGATGACGATCATCGCTATCGGCACCGTTCCGGCCGTGGTCCTCGGCCTGGCGTTCGAGAGCAAACTCGAAGAACTCATCGATCGACCGACCACGGTCGCGATCATGCTCATGATGACCGGTGTCGTCCTGCTCGCAACGATGGTCCTGCGGCGTGGGGACAGAACGACCGAGGGGCTATCTCCGAAGGATTCCGGGATCATCGGTCTCGCTCAATCGCTGGCGCTCATCCCCGGCGTCTCCCGGTCCGGGATGACGATCTCCGCCGGTCTCGCCCGTGGCATGGATCGCATCGAAGCAGCCAGGTTCGCCTTCCTTCTCGGGATTCCGGTGATCGCCGGTGCCGGACTGCTCTCGGTCGTCAAGGCCATCTCAGAAGGCGGCGGAATCACCGCAGCGACGATTGTGGGCATGGCCGTCTCCGCCGTCGTCGGGTACTGGGCGATCGCGTTCCTGATCCGGGTCCTGGGGCGAGTGGGCCTCGCACCATTCGGTATCTACTGCATCGCGGCAGGCGCCATCAGCGTGGTGCTCCTTTGAGCTGCGCTCGGTATTGAGCACCGGGGCTAGGCCCCATAGGCGCTGCTCATCCTGAACTGCTCTGCGATGTGGACATTCACAAGGGCGGGGACGCCGCTGTCCTGGGCTCGTTCGAGGGCCGGACGGAGTTCCGAGGCGTTCTCGACGAACTCGCCGTAGCCGCCGAGACCCTCGACCATCAGGTCGTAGCGGATGATGCCGAGGTCGGTTCCGACCATGCGGTCCGGGTAGAGCATCCGATGAATCGCCTTGATGTTGTTCCAGGCTCCGTCATTTCCAACGACACCGACGACCGGCATACCGTGCCTGATCAAGGAATCGAACTCCATGCCGTTGAACCCGAACGACCCGTCCCCGTAGACAATGCCCACTCTCGTATCGGGTTCGACCGCCTTTGCAGCGAGGGAGAACGGTGCACCGACGCCGAGGCATCCGAACGGCCCGGGATCGAGGAGGCCACCGGGGCGGCTTGTCCTAAGCCATTTGGCTGTGGTCGAGACGATGTCACCGCCGTCTGCGGCAACGATTGTGTCCTCGCCGAAGAATTCGGCGACCTCCCGAGCGAAGCGTTCCGGCGGAACCGGTCCGCCGTCGGCCGCCGCCATCTCATCTGCAGTCGCCTGCTTCTGACGTTCGAGAGCAGCGATCTCTTCAACCCATTCGGCATGTCCTCCGGTTCCGACACGATCAGCCAATTGCGCGGCGACGGCGCCGGGGTCGGCGACGACACCGACCGCGGCCGCACGGTTCCAACCGATGCGCGACGGTTCAGCGTCGATCTGGATCACGGCGGCTCCTGCCGCCACCTTCTTGCCGAAGCCGGTGCGGAAGTCCCAGTCGACGCCGAGAGCCACGACGACATCTGCCGATCTCAAGGCATCCGAGCGAGTCCGGTTCCCGAGAAGCGGATGGTCCCATCGAAGCGATCCCCGAGCGAGGCTGTTCAGGAACACCGGTGCTCGCATCGTGTCGACCAGACCGGCGAGGGCAGCAGCCGGATCGCCGTAACGACTCCAGCGGTATCCGGTTCCGGCGAACACGACCGGTCGCTCGGCTCGGTTGAGAAGATCGACCACTTCGACGAGCGTATCGTCGTCGAGACCTGCCGGCCGATCGGCCCGGTATCCCGACGGCCAATCGATTGCGTTCTCTTCGACCATCCCCGCCTGGACGTCCCAGGGGATGTCGAGAAAGACGGGTCCTCCGCGGCCCGAGAAGGCGTGGCGGGCGGCGGTAGCGATGTACTCCGGAAGTCTCGATGTGTCGTGTGCCGTGTCCGACCATTTCGTTATCGAGTCGAACATGCGTGGATGGTCCATCTCCTGGAGGCCACCTCGCAGGTTCTCGGTCGTGAGATGGCGGCCCCCGATCAGCAAGACAGGGCTGTTCGCGAACCAGGCGTTGGCGATCCCGGTGACCGTGTCGGTGACTCCAGGTCCCGCAGTGGCGATGACAACACCGAGGCGTCCGGTGAGTCTGGCGTAGGCATCTGCGGCGTGTGCGGCGGCCTGCTCGTGCCTCACGTCAACGACACGAATGCCCTCTGCAACGCAGCCATCGACCGTCGGGAGTATGTGGCCGCCCGGCAGGATGAACACCGTATCGACGCCTTCGGCTTTGAGCGCCCGAGCGATCGCTTGCCCGCCGTGAATCTTCGCCACTGCTGTCTCCCGGTTCGTGTTTCAGCCATTCTGGTAGGTCGACGCCGCCACCGAGTCGTTATCGACGAGCAGTTGAGCCCGACGTCGGGCATACTTCCCCGACCCTGCAGGTTGTACTGCGGGACCCGGGGAGGACAACGATGTTCAAACGCAAAACCAAGGCACGCAAGATCAACAGCCTCAATGAGTTGCAGCCGATGATCGCTTCCGGACGACCGGTGCTCATCGACTTCTTCCAGGTCGGCTGTGCTCCGTGCCAGGTGATGGATGGCATCGTCAATGAACTCGCCCGCGAATACGGCGAGTCGGCGCACGTCGTCAAGGTCGACATCGGACGAGTCAACGGTGCGGCACAGGCCTACAAGATCCGATCGACGCCAACGACCGTCGTCATCGCGCGGCCGAAACCGAAGAGCTCGAAGAAGGCCCGCAAGAAGGCCCAAGGCACGAAGAAGCAGCAGGCAAGCCGCCCCACGCAACGCTTCCGAACGTCAGGTCTCGTCAAGAAGGATCAGCTGGCTCGGGTGCTCGAGTCGAACGGCGCCCGCCGCGTCGAGGCGTAGCCGCCCTGGAGTCTTGCGTAGATTGCGGCACCGATCCGTCGGTTCTGTACGCCGGAGTCCTAGGTGTACTCGTAGAATCCGCGACCGGTCTTTCGACCGAGGAGCCCTGCCTCGACCATCCGCTTGAGGAGGGGAGGCGCTGCGTAACGGGGATCCTCGTACTCGGCCATGAGCGACTCGGCGACAGCGAGCATCGTGTCGTTTCCGATCAGGTCAGACAGCGTGAGCGGCCCCATTGGATAGCCGGCGCCGTTCACCATCGCTGCATCGATGTCTTCCCGTGTGGCGAATCCATCCTCGAGCATCCGGATCGATTCGAAGATGTACGGGCAGAGCAGCTTGTTCACGATGAAGCCACCACGGTCCTTCGCATGGACGACCGTCTTTCCGAGCCGTTCAGATGCGAACGCCGCCGCCCGATCTACTGCGTCATCAGAAGCCACCACGGTACGGACGATCTCGACGAGCGGCATGATCGTTGCCGGATTGAAGAAGTGCATCCCAACGACTGACTCGGGCCGGCTCGTCGCCTGGGCTATGCGGGTGACCGGTATGGACGACGTGTTCGTCGCAAGGATCGCGTCCGGGGAGGTCACGATTCGGTCGAGATCGCTGAAGATGCCGTGCTTGAGATCCTCGTTCTCGATGACCGCTTCGATGACGAGATCCCGGTCGGCGAGCGACTCTCGATCCGTCGAGAAGGTCAGCAGCGAGAGGGCTGCTTTCCGAGCATCAGCCTCGAGCTTGCCCCGGTCGACGGCCTTACCGAGGGACTTCTCGATTCCTGTCTTCGATCGAGCGACGAGATCGTCGTTGATCTCAACGATGATCGTGTTGACGCCGGATTTGACGCAGACCTCCGCGATCCCTCCGCCCATCTGACCCCCACCAACGATCCCAACACGGTTGATAGACATGGCGACCTCCCATTGATCGGATCCAGGTAATTGGAAGGTACCGAGGTTGACTCAACCGAGCGAATCGTCCGGTACTGAGCACTCAGTACTTCGGCGGAACCGGCCTACGCGTGTCCCGGCGGGTTCGGGATCGAGGCAAGTGCCTGGCGTCGGGCTTCGACGATCTCATGACCGATCTGTTCGATGCTGTCCATCAACCACAGGTACGCAGCCTTGCCGGGTCGGTAGTCGGCCTCCGCCATCCCCTGGATGCGTCCTTGTTCCTGGAGTTGCTTGACCCGGCCGTGATTGTCGACCGGATCGAGCGTGTAGACACCCAGGGTCTTGCCGCCGTTCTGGTTGAGGATCGAGAAACATGGAACGTCGGATGGTCCGTCCGCGATGTAGATCATGTGGCGGAGCGGCACCCTGCGCTCCTCCTCGCCGATCCTGGCGTTGACGTCGATGTCAGAAGTCCGGTTGATGCCTTTGTTGATCTCGAATAGTGCCCTGGTCTTGGCCGTGTTGTCGATCGTGTATCCGAGGTGGCCGACCGGTGCCGCAGCGGAAGCGACAGGGAGTTGGTTGAGGTAGCCGGGTGGTGCCGGAGATTCAATGAGCGTGTTGGCCCAGATACCATCGACGTGGTCGGCGAACACACTGCCTTCGATCATGGGAAGAATCCCGGTCGACACAATGTAGTGCTCGACCGTGATCCCTTCACCGGCGAACTCTGGGATGTTGGCTACGTGCCGGCGGGTCTCTTCCAGGAAGTCGGGCATGCCCGGTGCGGCAACCAGTTCGGCCCCGAGTTCACGCAGGCGCTCGTTGGACAGACCCTCGAAGACCCCATCTCTCACATACGTGAGGAGGTGTCCGAGATAGGCGATGTCGCGTTGGATGCGCACGCCCTGCCGCTCGTAGTACTCCACGAGCCCATCGACCTCGCCCCAGAACACAGCAGGGTCCACGTCGTAGGCATCGAAGATGGGGTCCTGCATGTTGCTCGGAATGAGCGTGCGATCGAAGTCCCACACCAGGGCGATGACTGTCTGGGTATAGAGGGGAACCGGCATGACGTTGAGGTTAGAGCCTCGCCGGTAGCGACGGCGAAGTCATCAGGCCGTCTCGAATGCCCCGAAGACGACGTTGTCCCCACCCGACCACCACGGTTGCAGCCGACACGGTGTGCCCCGCAGGCCCTCGTGAGCCTCTCCGACTCGGTCGAGCGCTACCAACACGATCGGCTGGAAGCCTTTCGCCGCCAACGCCCAGATGGACGGGGCGACGGCCGCAGCTTCGACCTCTGCATCGAGGACGATCTCCACAGTTCGGTCGGTGGCACCAACCACAGCTCGGAGTGCACCGAGGTCGGAAGGCACAGACAGGAATTCAGCGAGTGGCATCTCTGTGGCCAGATCCCGGCGTTTCGCGTACACGTCGAGCGTTGCCGCCGTGACCCGATCAACATCGGTGACCATCGATTCTCGTACCGCAACCGCCATGAAACCCCTCCGTGTGTTACACAAGTGTAATTCACCGAAACCCTTGAAAGCAAAAGAGATTTCCGGCAAGACCGATCGTTTGTACCTAGGGGCCGGATAGTCCTGGTCCTAGACACAAACGATGGAGGCGCTGGCTTGATCGGAGGTCACACGGCCCCACGGTCGCTATCGTCCCGATTCGTCAAGGAGTTGGAAATGGAACGCGTATTGATCAAAGACGTTCTCGAGCGTGAGGACTACGGCGCCGAGGTATCTGTGGCCGGATGGATCCGGACACGGCGAGATTCGAAGGGTGGCTTCTCGTTCCTTGAGCTCAACGATGGATCGATTCTCACCGGCCTCCAGGTGATCGCCGATGGAGACCTGTCCAACTACGAAGCCGACGTCCTCCGCCTCACCATTGGGAGCGCCGTTCGGGTTACCGGCGTCCTCACGGAATCCCCCGCCAAGGGCCAGCGGGTTGAGATCAAAGCGACTGAGGTTGAGCCCTTCGGACTCGCCGATCCGGAGACCTATCCCCTGCAGAAGAAGCGTGTCTCCTTCGAGCGTCTTCGCGAGATCGCACACCTCAGGGCCCGCACCAACACGATCAGCGCCGTTGCGCGCATCCGCAACTCCCTGTCCTATGCGACCCACCGCTTCTATCAGGATCGTGGCTTCCTCTATCTCCACGCCCCGATCATCACGACCAGCGACGCCGAGGGCGCCGGAGAGATGTTCCGGGTCACAACCCTCGATCCCGCATCGGCCCCTCGCAGCGAGGACGGCACCGTCGACTATGGACAGGACTTCTTCGGTGCACCAACGTTCCTGACCGTCAGCGGTCAACTCAACGCCGAGGCATACGCTCTCGCCGTCGACCGGGTCTACACGTTCGGCCCCACCTTCCGAGCCGAGAACTCCAACACTCGGCGACACCTCGCCGAGTTCTGGATGATCGAACCAGAGGTGGCGTTCGCCGATCTCAACGACAACGCCGATCTCGCCGAGGACTACGTCAAGTACCTCATCCGATACGTACTCGATCACAACACGACCGATCTCGAGTTCTTCAATAAGTGGGTCGACGAAGGCCTCCTCGACACGCTCACCGGTGTTGCAGAGAGCGAGTTCGAGCGCATCACATACACCCAGGCGATCGATCTTCTCGAGAAGGCGGATGAAGCGTTCGAGTTCCCCGTCGCTTGGGGCGAGGACCTGCAGTCAGAGCACGAGCGGTATCTCACCGAGCAAGTGATCAAGAAGCCTGTGATCGTCACCGACTTCCCGTTCGACTTCAAGGCGTTCTACATGCGGCGCAATGACGACGGCAAGACCGTTGCGGCGATGGACGTTCTCGTCCCGCAGATCGGTGAGATCGTCGGTGGGAGTCAACGCGAGGAGCGACTCGATGTGCTTGCCGAGAGCATGCGCATCAAGGGAATGGACGAGGATCACTACTGGTGGTATCTCGACCTTCGCCGTTTCGGAAGTGCACCACACGCCGGTTTCGGCCTCGGTCTCGAACGCGTGGTTCAGTTCACCACGGGCATGCAGAACATTCGTGACGTGATTCCGTTCCCACGGGCACCCCGCAACGCTGAGTTCTAGGAGACCCGGCTACGAAGCCGACAACACGTAGTCGCCCGACTCGTCGTCCCAGAGAAGATCAATGGTGCCGCCCGCCGCGGCTGCTTTGACGAACTGGAGGAATCCCGAGTAGCCGAGCTTCTTCTCTGAGAATCCGCTGTCTCGCTTCCTCAGCTCGTTCTTGAGGCCGGACAACGCGACCGGGGCCCCTCCCTTGCCGAGTTCCTTGACGGCCTCGTGGAGCAGACCGAAGCCTGCTTCCTCTCCCCTCCCCGACTTCGGGAACCGGACGACGGGGTCTCCCTGGGATCCTTCGTGGTCGAGCTCGACGACGCCACGGTCCGCGAGGTTGCGCATCAACTCGCCGAACGCGCGGAACCCATAGTCGGTCTCGGTGAACGTGGAGTCTTTGCGGAGTAGCGCTCGCTTGAGGCTCGATGCTCTCACGTCCCCATTCCCCGCACGGATGAGGCCGGCGAGGGTCGGCACCAGCACTGCATCGGGTGTCTCTGCAGACGGGGCCGGAGCTTTCTCGGTCGTAGGTCGTTCCTTCTTTGGGCTGCGATCCGGGATGTCGACACCGGATAGCTTCTCGTAGAACAGGAATTCATCGCAGGCCGCTGGAAGCAGCTTCGATGTCGAGTCCTTCAGTCCCACGCCGATGACCCTGCGGTTCAGTTCTCGAAGCTTGTGAACAAGGGGCGTGAAGTCTGAGTCACCGGTGCAGAGGACGAACATCGTGATGTAGTCCCGCTCGAACGCAAGCTCCACGGCATCGACGGCCATCTTGATGTCAGCAGCGTTCTTCCGAACCGCACCCCTGCGCTGCGGAATCTCGATCAGCTCGATCTGATTGTCGGTGAGCATCCGACGGTCCTTGTCGAAGAAGGTCCAGTCGGCGTAGGCGCGCCGCACGACGACGCGGCCCCGCTCGGCGAGGGCATCGGCGACAGGTTTGAAGTCAAATTGGATACCGAGGTCCTCCCGGGCGCCGATCGCGAGGTTCTCGTAGTCAATGAACAGGCCGATGCGTTCTTCTTCCATGCCCGCAGCGTATCAGGCCGAGTCGTCGCCGGATCTCCACCCGTCGATCGTCTCGTCGATCCACACTCGACACGACTCGAGAATCTCCGCCGGCGACTCGCCGCGAACACGCGGGATCGGCTCCCCGAACCGTACGTGAACATCAGCACCGTACGGAACTGGGAACATGTTTCGTTGGAACACCCTCCACGATCCATCGATCGCCGTCGGGATGATCTCGAGATTCGGTGCGGCCTCCATGATCGCCGTCAAGCCACCCACCCGGAACGCACCCAACTCTCCAATGCGCGCCCGGGTCCCTTCCGGGAAGATCACGACCGACACGTTCCGCCGCTCAGCCTCAGAGGCCATGTCCCTGATCGCGTCCATCGCACCGGTCCGGTCACCACGATCGATGAGCGCATTGCCCCCGTGACGAAGGTTGAGGGAGATGCTCGGGATCCCCTTGGCGAGTTCACGTTTCGCAACGTACTTTGGGTAGTTGCGGCCGAGAAGCCCTCCGAAGATCGGCACGTCGAACATCGATTGGTGGTTTGACACGAAGATGTAGCCGCCGGTGGGTCCGAATCCGTCCCGACCCTGCGTATCGACACGCACGCCGGAGATGGCGAACACCGAGATAAGCGTGCGCTGAAGTGCCGCCATCACCTTCTCGAAAGGCCGCTTCCCGAACGGGAGCGCCGCCAGGGCCACAAGGTGAAATACAGCAAGTGCGAGACCGAACGCCGCGACGGTCGGGAGCGTTGTCAGCCAGTCGCGGATGTGCTTCACGGTGCGGTCGCATCCCCTCGTAGGAAGTCAATGAGGGCCGCGTTGACGTGCTCGGGCTGTTCCTGCTGCGTCCAATGTCCGCAGTGTTCGATACCGACGACCGTCAAATCAGCGACCCAGCGCTCCATTCCTTCAGCCAACGACGGTGGCAGGATCGGATCCCGGTCGGCGGTGATCATCAGTGTCGGTTGCGTGATTGGAGCATTGGCGAGGTGCTCGGTAGCAGCCGCGTTGGCGTCGATGTTTCGATATGGGCCGAGTGGACCGAAGATGCCGCCTTCGACGAATGAGTCCCGGTAGATAGTGAAATCGTCGCCGCTCATGAAGTCCTTGTCAGCGGCGATGCTGGAATAGATCGTTCGGAGCCATCCGTATGGGTCCGACTCGAATGCCTCCTCGGTAACACCCTCTTCCTGAAATGTGAGCACGTAGCCGAATCGATCGGCGAGATGCTCTGCCATGAATTCGATGGTCGGGAATCCGGCGCACCAACCCCGGTACGGAACGTTCAAGCTCACGACCTTTTCGACACGGTCCGGATACATCAGGGCTGCCGTCCAGACGACGATGCTGCCCCAATCATGACCAACCAGAATGGCTCGTTCTATCTCAAGGACATCGAGAAGGCCGATCACGTCGGCGACCAAGTTGGTCAATCCATACGCCTCGATGGTCGTCGGTTTCGATGAGCCGCCATACCCTCGCTGGTCGTACGCAATGGCCCGGAACCCGGCATCGGCGAGAGCAGGGAGCTGGTGCCTCCAGGAGTATGCGAGCTCAGGGAAGCCATGGATAAGGACCACCGGATCACCCATTCCCTCTTCGGTCACAGCGAGGTCGATTCCGTTCGCGACCTTGATGGTTGACTCCATACGCTCAGCCTAGAGGCTGAGAGTTGGCCAGGCTCGTGGGAATCCATCCGATGATTCACGGGTTGTCGACTGGCATGGCACGAGCATCGAACAAGCAGCGGCGCGACCAGCGCCGTCAAGAGGCGGAAGACAAGCGCAGGGCGGATGCTCGCAAGGGCACGATCCGAAACGTCGGCATTGCTGCCGCTATCGGGGTAGCCCTCATCGGCCTTCTCGTGGTCCTCTGGCCGGAGTCCGCGATTGGCAACACCACGGCAACGGGTTGGGACCTTCCTCAACTCGACGGTGACGGCCGGGTCACACTCGCCGATTCTCGTGGCACTCCTACGGTCGCTGCCTTCTTCGCCTCCTGGTGCGAGGTCTGCGAGCATGAAATCCCCGACTACCTGGCGGTCTCGCAGCAGGTCGGCGACCAGGTTCACTTCGTCGGAATCGATACGCAGGACAATGGATCCGGTCTCGGGGACGCGGAACGGTGGGGTATCGCCGGGGTGTGGCCCCTCGCCAGGGACATCGGAGGGACCAGCGGCAGTGGGCTCAGCACCGGAACGTTCGGTGCCAGAGGATCACCGATGACCGTCTTCTACGACGAGTCCGGGAGCGTCGTCCATGTCCAGCAGGGTGGGCTGAGTGCCCAGCAGCTTCTCGCCGCCCTCGACCAGTTCTTCGGCGTGCGGGCCTAGCCGACACCGCTCATTCTGTGGGCTGGCTGCGCCATATACGAGGTCGCGAACCCTGGGTACGCGAAAAGGCGGTCGCCCCGTGCCGAAGGGGGGATACGACACGGGGCGACCAGATCGGACGACCGGGCGGTTGGGGCCGAGCGATCGTCCGTGACCCACCGGTTCGGACTGCGAGGAAGGAGGGAGTGCACTCCGGCCCGGTGGAACAGCTTCAATTGTGGAGTTCGCCGCAGGCCGCTTCGGCACACCAGCGCATGCCCATTTCGGTGAACGTCAGACGCCGAATGCTTGCCTTCGATGAACTGCAGGAATGGTATCGACGGGCCGAGATACCGGCACCGATCTGACGGGGTCGAAGGACCCGACTTCGCCCTGTTTCAAGCGCCCGGTTCGAAGAGGTGCTCGGGGATTTCGACAAGAACCGCGGACCCGGTTGCCGTCACGACGCCGTCGACCGAGAGGTCCGTTGCAACGACGACCTTGCGCCCCTTGAGCTCGACGAGTCGCCCGACGAGGTGGAACTCAGAGAGAGGCGTCGGCAGTAGGTAGTCGACCTCGAGATGGGCCGTGACGAACCGCGGCGACGGTTCGCTGCCGACCGCCTTGCCGGCGTGCTGCATCTGAAAGATCGCAGCCGACCCCGTTGAATGACAATCGATGATCGACGCCACGAGACCACCGTATGCGAAGCCCGGTATAGCCGTGTGGAACGGCTCGGGTGTGAACTCGGTCAAGGTCTCGTCGCCGGCCGGACACGTCTTGATCTGGTGTCCGACATCGTTGAGACGGCCACAGCCGTAGCAATGAGCGACGTCTTCGGGATAGGTGTCCTGGATCGCCGGGGAGTCATTCATCCGTGGATTCTCCCACAAGTCCACGTCTCGCCCCGTGTTGAGACACCCAGAGGTAGCTACTTCCCGGTTAGGTCGATCTCTGCTGGCCACTCGACGGAGTGAACCCGAAGACCTTGCCGTAGAACTCAAGTTCCGTCTCGAGGCTGTTGATCACGTTCTCTGCTTTGCGGAAACCGTGTCCCTCCCCCTCGTACTCAACGTGGACGAACTGAATACCACGCGAGGCAAGTGCATCAGCGATCAGGACGGCCTGGTTTGGAGGCACGACCTTGTCCTCGAGACCCTGGAACAGCGCCACCGGGACATCGATCTGGTCGACAGAGTGGATCGGTGAACGTGCCCGCCAGACTTCGGGATCGTCGCCGAGAAGGCGCGTCTCGTAGCGGGACTCGAACTTGTGGGTGTCGCCCATCAGCATCTCGATGTCGGCGATCCCGTAGTACGAAGCACCCGCGCTGAAGGTGTCCCGGAACGCCAGCGCGGCGAGCGTCGTGTAGCCGCCGGCGCTTCCGCCGCTGATGGCCAGTCGGTCACCATCGGCATCGCCCGTCGAAGCCAGATACTCGGCAGCAGCGACGGCATCGTCCACGTCCACAACACCCCACTCCTCTTCGAGTTTCTCCCTGTAATCCCTGCCGAACCCCGTCGAGCCGCGGTAGTTCACGTCGACGATACCGATCCCGCGTGTTGTCCAATAGGCGACCTGTGGGCTGAAGGTGGGATACACGTTCGCCGTCGGACCCCCGTGGATCTTGACGATCAGCGGTGCGCGATCCCCGACCGGGGCATCGAACGCGGGG
>Ga0209633_10002979_pt1 | contig 15868 bp, 8 predicted proteins | sample Cruoilmetagenom1_FD_187290 | JGI IMG/M metagenome (GOLD analysis project Ga0209633, IMG submission 187290) | Oil polluted marine microbial communities from Coal Oil Point, Santa Barbara, California, USA - Sample 1 (SPAdes) (version 2) | ecosystem: Environmental > Aquatic > Marine > Oil seeps ... | reverse complement strand
GACGAAATTAGAGTTGAAACGAAACAAGCTCAGCATCGTGGGCGTTTTCTTCCGCCGGTAATTCTAACTGATCTTTGTTGACGTCTTTCCCTAATTGAACAGCGCCCACGAGATTATCCCATTTAGCATCCGGGTTTTGCTCCAACACGGAAAGTAAATGAACAAAGCTTTTGACGGTGTTTCTTGGGGTCTGGAAATAGCTCGCCCCGACACCCTTTTGGCAATGCCGCATGAAAGATTTCAGCTTCTCGGCATCAATGGGGGTGTTTTCTTGGTCGCCCTTTGCAAATACAGTCGCGATTTTCTCTAGAAGCACGAAGAGATTTTCCTCAGATAATTTATTAAGCGACATAACCGGCCCGGACAAATCTACCATACCGTTCTTCGCAAACGGGTTCGACGCAAGGCGGGATTGCAACGCTTCATAGGAATAAAGACCACGCCGGTCATCCTCAATAAATTGCGGAGTTGCGCCGAACAGGATGCCAAATCCTTCTACCGAACCTTGTAAAACATCGTTTAGAATACGCAGGACCTGTTCGTAATTATTTTTCCGTGCCTGCGAACTTTGCAATTTATAAAGGTTCACCAACTCGTCGAGCGAAACAAGCAGCCCTTTATATCCGGCGAGTTGGGCAAAGCGCGAATATAACTTTAGATAATCATAAAAATTCGCATCATCAATGATTGAACGCATGCCAAGCTCGGCGCGCGCCTCCATTTTAGAATTATACTCCCCGCGAAGCCAGCGTAATGCATTATTTTGACGTACATTGTCTCCATCTTCATAAGCCCGGTAATAAATATCGACGGCTTCGGAAAAATGATAACCAGAAACCAGGTCACTCAGCTCTTCTAGCTTGGCTCGTATAGCAACACTGACGGGCTGCCCATTTTTCAATGCTTCTTTTTTGGTCTTGTCGATGAAACGTTCAACAATCGCCTTAAGTGCACCACCATCTGGCTTCGATTGGGTTGAGCAATTTTTTGTAAGTTCGCTAAAAAGTCCTCTCGCCTGCCCCTGAGTTGCATGGAGCCGACGATCGGGTGCGAGATCACCATACATGACCACCAAACCTTTTTTGAGCGCAATTAAACGTGTGAGATGGAGAAAAAATGTCTTGCCTGCTCCGTAATCTCCGGTCACAAATCGAATTGCTGAGCCGCCGTCTGCAACACGTTCGATGTCGCCTATAATTTCAACGAGTTCGCGGTCGCGACCAACCTGTATGTGATGAAGACCAATGCGCGGCACGACACCGCTTTTTAGAGCCTGCATTATCGCATTGCGTTCTTTTACTTTTAGTTTTCCTGTAGTGCTCATGATCCGCTCCTCATTAATTCAACTAGACGATTATTAATTTCAACATTCAAACCAACTTTGATGATGGGCTCTCCGCAAGCCTTTACGCTCCAGTCATTCAGAGTTTTTAATGCGTTGCCGGGAACAAGGTCATATACTCTGACACAACGAACAAAGTCCTCCCGGCTCAGTTCACTGTTCAAGGAGCTTCGATTCAAAAGAGCGCCCAAAAGCTTCTGATGGAGCTGGTCAAGCCCGGCATAAAGATTTACTGCGACAGGTTTTTGATCCTGCAAACTGTATGGAGTTTGTGTTGCTGCTGTTTCAGATGTCGATACCGTCGGCTCCGTGGCTGCGGTCGCCGCTGCCGGTATTGATGGTTCTACCACAGTCTGTCCTTGCACATTCTTACGCAGAAGCGCCGCAAAATCATCACTGACCTGGATAGGGTTATCGTCCTCAAATACCGCCTCATCATATTTCTGATAGGCCCACTCATTGAGTGTCTCGATTGCTCCTTCAGGCATTAATCCGAATTTTCGTGTAATCTCGGAAAAACGGGTCGAGTTTATGACCATAACTTTCAAAAGAACAACGAGAAGCTTTTGATGTTGATCATCAAGGCCGTCAAAAGGGGAGGATTGTTGGGATATGGCATCCTCCTGCTCGACCATGGAAATATCATCTTGAGAGAATTTGCTTATTCCAACGTCCGGCTCGTCGTCCTCGACATGATGGTCGCTCCCGCTATCGACAAATATTTCCTTGAGAAGGCTGGCTGCACTGTCGGACGAACGTCGAATTGAGGCGATACTATCTTCACAAAGATTCAATTTCCGCCTGTCAGGAATTTGCTCCCGTGCAGTACCGGAATTTCCAGGCAATTCGTCGGCACTTGCTATTATTTCCTCATGAGGAACATCATTCTTACCGATCAAATCCAGCGGTGCAGGTTCATGCCTAAAGTTGAGCATGTGTCCAGGCAAATGATTGAGCATGTCTAGTTTCTGCTCAATGTTATCTTGGCTAAATTCAAGTTTCTCATAGAGCCATTTTAGTAAAATAACTTCTTCGGCTTGGATTATTTTGTCCGCGGAAATCACTCTAAAGGCGAGCTGGGCCAATTGTTCTTTGCGCTCTAAGGATAATCCTTCCAATAGACCTGACATGAACTCTTGCGGTGCTTTGCTCCACATCAGTCTTTTTAAATCCGCTTGCAGGCGCACGCGATCGATTTCTGCTTGACCTGGCGCGCCCGCAATTTCCTCCGTCAATAGCTTGATTTCTTCGTCTGCAATACGATTATCCGCTTGAGCAGAAAAAATACCGAGATGAAGCATTAAGCTGGCTGCACGGTAAGGTTCTGATACTTCAAGATTGCTGGAATATGATGATGCGGGAAGTCTGAATAAAATAGCCAGATCAGAAAATTCTTCTCCCTTGAGCGCATATCTGGGATCAGGAGAAATTCCAATTCGTAACGAATTTAGCTTCTCAGCAAGAATCTGAATTTGAACTTTATCGATCGTGTTAATTTCGACACAAAAACAGGTTTCAAGCGCTTCTTTTAAGGACACAGGTGAATCCTCTAGAAGCTTTATCGTTGTCCAGATCCTTAATTTTCTAACGTCAAATCTATCAGCCTTCGCTACTTCAAATTCTCGGGCATCCTCGCGTTGAACCGAAGTGGATTTCTCCCCAGATTGTTCCCGCCGACAATTCATGAATCCTTCAACTTGTTGCGGCCTGTCAATATAACCGCTGGGTTGGTCACGTCTGTTTTTTGGCTGATCCTCGCCACCGGTTAACTGCTCGGAAGCTCCCGCCCCTTGATAAGCTTTGTCGTCGGCACTGACATCGCTATCAAAACTTTTATCCTGATCATCGAACTGGGGACGCGCAAGAACACTATTAGATTCAGTCGCAATATCAGCATCTGCGCCGCTTGAGCTGTCATTACAGGAATATGTATCGATTTGTGGTTCAGCCGTTTGGAGCTTGGATTGAGCTTCGCTATCATATAAGCATTGAGCTCCCTGATCGGCTTCTTCCCGTTCTCCATCATCATTTTTGCAGATATTCGACCTAGAATCCTCTTGTCGAAACTTCAAATTCCGTTCAACGATATTCAGGCTTTCCACAAAACTGTCATCTATACCGGACAGCTTTATCATGATCCGCTTTTTTGCGATCGAACAAGCGTTCTCCGCCACCACGAGGATATCAGATCCGTTTTCAGTAAGAGAAAAAACGCGAGCTGGACCATGTTCTGACCGATCTGAAAGCGCAATATAATTCACCATTTGCAAACGGAGAATAATTCGTCTCAAATCACTGCGGGCAAGACCTGTCTCTTCTTGTAGCTTTAAAATATTTGGGTACTCAGAAAGAGAAAACGCCTTCAGAACAAAATATTCCTCCGGAGCCAGTCCGATATTGCCGACCTCTTCCTCAAATATGTCATCTGAAAACTGAGTAAGATTTCTAAGCGCAAACCAAAATGCGCTTCCCGTTTGAATATCCGAATTTTGCGGAAAATTATTTGAGGGCTCCTCGCTTCCTAGCGCATTAATTCCCTCGCCAGTGTCAACAGTACCGATCGTCACAAAACTCTGTTCAGCCACAACTCACCACCCACTTTTACTAATGTGCCAAAGGTCGAGTTGTTTTAAATAAGGCAAATACTTGAAGGTACGGTTAATTGGGCCTCATTGATTGAAAGAATATTGTCAATTGCTTCCAATATTCTTTTTTCATTATCTTGGTGCAGTATAGGAGACCAATCACAGTTTGCGCGCCTCAGTCAGATTTACCAGTGCTAAAGAGGTTGTTACACAATCTGCAATGAATCGAGCACAATGCCCTTACGGTGGGAGCAATCGAGGATGGCGTCCATAACAAGTGCCACGCGGTTTGCAACTAGTTGCCGGTGAGGGTGCATGGCCCTGCTAGATTGAGATCATCGTCTCGCGTAGCGCTAAAACTATTGACGCCTGTGTAAAACCAGACATTTGTCCGCCGGAGCATGATCAGGAAAAGTGTACACGGTTTGTAACTAGTTACCGGTTCGATCATGCGACAAAATAAAAGAAAAAAGCGACCGTGGCGGCCACCCCTCTCAACGTTTGTGCCAAACGCCTGCCGGGGCAGTGGATCAACATTATTAATGTGGGTTGCAGTGCCAGACTTGAACACGAAAAACAACTCGTGTTGCGAGCGGCAAAGGGAGCCGTCGATGCGAAGCATCGCAATGTAATAGAGCCGCCATTCACTGCCCGACAGGCGATAAAGGTTTTTCGCATAGCGAAACACCTACGGCAGGCGATGCAACGCATCGCTGAGAGCATCGATGCATCGCTGAAAGGGAGTTTTTGACCAGACGCATAGGTTTTTAAATGCGCTAAAGGTGTCGCGCCCAGCCTCCAACACCTCACCCATGTGGCGCTAATCCATGGCGATGAAGTGTATGGCACCATCGCCCGCAACCTCAGCCAGGTTTGCGAAAACTGATTTGAGAAAACCGGTAAACTCGGCTTCATTCATTTTGCCTGAGGCGCACATGCTTTGCATGTCTCCGACATGACGCGAACTCGCGGTGCTTCACTTTGCCAAGGCCGCTGACATGACCACCGATTTTCACATTATAAGGTTGGGTCGCGCTGGATGCGCGCAAACAAAAGAGTAAAGATCATTTGCGCGAGCTCGCCATTAAGTAGCTGCGCGTATGCCTCCGGGTCGATTGCGTCGCCGCAAATAAGCCGACGCGGACCGATTTACCAAATGTCGCCAAGCCTCGTTATGGCCGGGCCAGTAACCTCGGGCACATTGTCAGCCGGGTCGGCTTTCTCTGGCTCAGCCGTGAGCCCCTCAATCAGCACATCGATTTCCGGCAACTCGAACCCGGTAATTGAAACGTCAAAATCGCGATTTAGATCGGGCTCAAACTCGATAAGATTTTGGAGTTCAATGGCGAGTGTTTCAGTGTCCCACCCGGCATTTTCTGCCAACCGGTTATCGGCCAGTATATAGGCTTGCTTCTCCGCGTCGCTGAGATGTTATCAAGCATTTTCAGGAAAAGTGTGTGCGGTTTTCCGGTTCGAAAATGCGTCAAATCAAACTTGGAGCGGTATCGGACTTTCAATTAATTAAGCCGCTCCAAACGAATGGTCGGTACAGTTTCAAGGCCGAGTTCTTTGGCGGCTTCGACCCTGCCGTGACCAGCAATGATCACATCTTCCTTGTCGATAAGCACGGGGTTATTAAAGCTAAACTGCCAGATACTGGCAGCTATTTGGCTTATTTGCTTGGCACTGTGGGTGCGGGCATTGTTTTTGTAATGGGTAAGGTCGTCTAGTGCGGCGTCTCAAGAGTTAGCCAACATATGCCTCTTGCTCCGTGTGCTACTTTTGAGACCACAGCCGCACGAGAAGCATATATTTGCTAGTGTCACTTATGAATCTAACGTTTGCACTGAGCGAGCAGTTGAATTCGGCAAACTTTAGATTCGTCACGCTCAGTGTATGCGGTTTTACGACTAGTAGCCGGTTCAAGCGACTAGCTACAATATGTCAAATTCATAACTTGAAGCGCGTACGTTGATTCCATCTGTTCGAAGTACGCTCCATGCTAACTATACCAAATCCGTCTGGTGCTGATCACAAGCCTCCACCGGGCGGCTGTTTGGTGCAATATAAAGCAGGCTTATTGGTATTACCTGCCCTATCATTCAATTCTTCTTTTTTGTTAGACAATGTTTATTTTGCACCCCACGGGTGTAGAGCATTCTGCTAATTTCAGGTAACCCGCGAAGGCTCGAATATATAAAATTCTGGAACCACTTTGCTGATCGTGAGGTCAGGTGTCGTTTTTCCGTAATTCGCTCCAAATTATTTGAGGTGCCATATGAGCATACGAAATCTGGATAAACTCTTTAAACCCAAATCCGTTGCCGTTTTCGGTGCGAGCGAACGGGACGCCTCAGTCGGCAAGGCCGTCACCAAAAATTTGTCGAATGGTGATTTTGCGGGACCGGTATGGCTTGTTAATCCGAAACATAAAAAAATCTTCGGGGTAAAATGTTATCATGACACCAACTTGTTGCCCGAAGCGCCTGACTTGGCGGTCATTGCCACACCCGCAAAAACCATTCCAGGCATTATATCCCAGCTGGCAGAAAAAGGAACAAAGGCTGCTATCGTAATTACGGCAGGGCTTCGTCAACAGGATTTTACGCAGGAGATGCTAGATTTTGCCCAGCCTCATTGCCTTCGCATCGTCGGCCCCAACTGCATTGGTTTGATGGTGCCGGAAATCGGCCTGAATGCGAGTTTCGCACATAGTGTGCCGCTAAAAGGCGATTTGGCATTCATCTCCCAATCCGGTGCCATTATCGGTGCTGGTCTCGATTGGGCGACAGGAAAAGGTATTGGCTTTTCTACAATTGTTTCGATGGGCAATATGGCTGATGTTGATTTAGGTGATATATTGGATTATCTGGCGGCTGACAATAAAACGCGCGCCATATTGATGTATGTTGAGCACGTCACGCACGCGGCTAAGTTTATGTCGGCTGCGCGTTCAGCAGCCCGGGTCAAACCTGTGATTGTGATTAAATCCGGCCGACATGAAGAAGCGGCTAAAGCCGCGCATTCTCATACAGGAGCGCTAACAGGGTCTGACGCGGTTTATAGTGCGGCCTTTCACAGAGCCGGTATGCTGCGCGTCCAGGATCTCGAAGACCTGTTCGATGCAGCCGAGGTATTAAGCCGTCATAAGCCAATTGCCGGGAATCGTTTGGCGATTGTGTCAAATGGTGGCGGCGCTGGCGTTCTGGCCGTGGATCGATTGATTGATTTTGGCGGCGTTTTAGCTGAACTATCCGATGAAACAATTGCGCGTCTTAACAAGGTTTTGCCGTCGACATGGTCGAAAGCAAACCCTGTCGATATAATCGGCGATGCGGGACCGGAGCGTTACCGGGCAGCCATAGAAGCTGTGCTTGATGATCCTGGATCCGATGCTGTTCTGGTGATCAATTGCCCAACGGCTCTGGCTTCAAGCACGGATGCGGCAAAGGCCACCATCGAGGCCATTGAACAGCACAACAAAAAGCAAACACGGCCAAAGCCTGTCCTGACAAACTGGCTTGGTGACGCTTCAGTACGGGACGCACGTAAACTGTTTTCGCAAAATAAATATCCTACTTTCTTTTCTCCAGCTGACGCGGTGCGGGGATTTAAATATCTGACACGACATGCCAAAGATCAAACTGCCTTGATGCAAACACCGCCAAGCCTGCCAGAGCGTTTTTCTACCGATCCCGAGACGGCAAGAAAACTAATCCAGCCTCTTTTTGAAGAAGGCCGTGAGGTTCTCACCGAAGCGGAAGCAAAATCTGTCTTGAACGCTTATGGCATTCCCACGGTAAACACCATCATTGCCAAAACGCCGGCGGATGTTGAAGAAGCTGCGGCAACATTAATCGACGACGATGGTACCGAGATCGTGATCAAGATCCTGTCCAAAGACATTACGCATAAATCCGATTTGGGGGGTGTCAGTCTGGGGTTGCCCAGTGCGGATGCGGCAAAGGCGGCGGCGCTGGAGATGCTCGTCCGTATTGAGACGGTCATGCCGGAAGCAGATATTGAAGGCTTTACTGTCCAGCCAATGATCCGTCGCCCCCACGCCCATGAGTTGATTATTGGTGTAAGCAATGACCAAACCTTCGGTCCAGTTATTTTGTTTGGTACGGGTGGCACTGCGGTAGAGGTGATAGGAGATACCAGCCTTGCCCTTCCTCCCCTTAATTTAAAGCTTGCTCATGATCTGATATCTGAAACACGGGCGTTCAGCTTATTGCGAGGATATAGGGATCAACCCGCTGCGGATATGGATGCGATTGCTTTGACACTTGTTCGTGTCTCGCAAATGATTGCGGAACTGCCGGAAATTTATGAGCTTGATATCAACCCCCTGCTGGTTGATGAAGGGGGTGTTATCGCTCTTGATGCCAGGATCGCGGTTAAAGATAATTCAGTTAAAACAGGAGAATTAAACCCGCATTTTTCTATTCGGCCTTACCCCAAACAATGGGAAGGGGAGGAAAAACTGGCAGATGGCAAAACAATAATGATCCGCCCAATCAGGCCTGACGATGAAAACCTTTACGAGACATTTATGGAGAAAACCAGCATGGAGGATATGCGCTTGCGTCTATTTGGAGCCATACGTCATCCATCGCATAAGTCCATCGCACGCCTGACCCAGATTGATTATGCCCGCGCTATGGCGTTTATTGCCATTGACCCCGATCTAAACGAAATGCTTGGTGTATCGCGCCTGGCCAGCAATGCAGATTATGTCCGGGCCGAATTTGCTATAATTACCCGTAGCGACATGAAAAGGCGCGGGATTGGCTGGGCATTGATGCAACGGCTTATTCATTACGCGGAAACGGAAAATATTAAGGAGCTTTTTGGTCAGGTGCTCACTGAAAATAACGCGATGCTAAAAATGTGCCGCGATCTTGGTTGCCAGATTCACAGTGATCCAGATAATTTGAGCTATCATACTGTGACTATGCCGCTCCACCGTGCGCAGTGAGATTTACTAAGCGACACGGTGGGTTAGCGTTACAGAAACATTCTTTAGGGCAAGCCGAAACTGAAAAGTTTCTTGCTACTCATGATAGCCTGGCCCGACACTTCTCAAGCGGAATTTTATAAATCCAGATGAGCATAACATCATGGTCTCAATCCTCATCACGTCAGTCCGGACGCAGGCGACAAACGGGTTTTCACCGCAAAGAGTAATCCTGCAAGCCGCCTCGGTCTCATTGACCTGGATGACGACAATGCATGTTTTTTGACCGCTCTCCAATAGCGATAGGCTTCGACGATTTTACCCAGAGGATATGAGCGATCAATAATTGCGCGGAAACCGCCTTCCTCATTGGGCGTTTTTAAAACGTCAACAAAGTCCCGGTCGGATTTAGGAAACGGTTATTGATCTAGCGCAACGGAACATCTACAATTTGGGCGCATAGTCTCATTTTAGCCATGAGCCACACAACGATGGTTGGTGAGGTGAGAAATGAATTTCATGCCCTCCCTTTCCAGATTGCAACAGGCGCAGTGGAAATCGTTATCTATTCGCGCAGTGCCTTTATTTGGGCTCATCGCCGCCATCATAGTCGCGGTTGGTATTATCGCCTATCTCTCGATACGCCAAAGCGGTACAATACCGGTGGGATTAGCTAAAGCAAATGGCCGCATTGAAGTTGAACGTATTGACGTTGCAACAAAGTATGCCGGGCGCCTGATCAAGCTCTACGTCAAGGAAGGTGATTTTGTCGAGGTGGACAAAATTATCGCCCAACTTGATACAACAGAATTGAAAGCCCAACTCGCCGCGGCCAAAGCCAACGTCCGGCGCGCCGAAGCGTCGATCAAGCAGGCCATGGCCGAGGTAGCGCTAAGGCACGCGGAGCATAAACTCTCCGAGCTTGAATTGGCACGTACCGTAAAACTGGAACGTCGCAAGATTGCAACAGAAGCTGAGTTGGACAGGCGTAATGCCCAGCATGAAGTGGCAGAGGCACATATTCTGGCCGCCAAAGCTTCTGTGGGTGATAGCAAGGCGGCCAAAGCGGCAGCACTGGCGCAAGCCGCGCAACTAGAAGCGACAATTTCTGAAATGACGCTTAAGGCACCTGTGGCGGGGCGCATAGAGTACAAGCTCGTACAACCAGGCACGGTCCTCGGTGCAGGTGGACGGGTTGTGTCAATTCTCGATCTTTCCGATGCTTATATGACGATTTTCCTGCCGACGAGTGCGTCGGGCCGTGTCGCACTTGGTTCCGACGCCCGCATTATCCTCGATGCGTCACCAACAATAATCATTCCGGCGACCGTATCGTTCGTAGCTGCAGAAGCTCAATTTACACCCAAGTTGGTCGAGACCGCGAACGAGCGAGAAAAGCTGATGTACCGGGTCAAACTCAAAATCGCCCCGAAACTGCTTGAGAAATATCGCGCATATGTAAAGGCAGGGCTCACAGGTGATGCATATGTGAAGATCAGCCGTGATGCAGCGTGGCCGGCATCACTTCACCAGAGATTGCCCGATGAAAACTGAGAGTAACCTCGCTGTTGAGTTGCGCGATGTCGTCCATCAATACCCGAGCGGGACAGTTATAGATAATGTGTCGCTGAGCTTTCAGCTAGGCTCTACGACGGCTATTGTTGGACCGGATGGCGTTGGTAAATCGACTTTACTTGGTCTCATTGCAGGTGTGCGTCGGTTGCAATCAGGCGAGGTGTTTGTGCTCGGCGGTGGTATGCGATCAGCTGACCACCGTGATCGCGTTTCTCGCCGCATTGCCTTCATGCCCCAAGGCCTTGGCCGGAACCTCTATCCGTCCCTTTCGGTCTTCGAAAACCTGGATTTTTTCGGTCGTTTGTTTGGTGTAAGTGAAAAAGAGCGCCACGCGCGCATCGAACGTCTTCTGGAGGCAACTGGTCTCGATCCTTTTCCCAACCGTCCTGCGGGCAAGCTTTCGGGAGGCATGAGGCAAAAGCTCTCGCTTTGCGCTGCACTAATTCATGATCCCGATCTTCTCATCCTGGACGAGCCGACCACTGGCATCGACCCTCTTTCGCGTCGCCAGTTCTGGTCGTTGATCGACAGGCTCAAGGCCGAACGGGGTGGTATGACTGTCATAATATCGACCGCCTATATGGAGGAGGCGGAGCGTTTCAGTCGGATTGTGGCAGTGAACGCGGGGCGTATTCTCATTGACGGACAAGCAGGCGAAATACTCGCAGCAGCGGGCGCAACGACGCTGGAAGAGGCATTCCTTAGGTTGCGAGACCCAGAGCAAAGGCCGCAGTCTCAGCCGATGGACGCGCAGGCACGCACGCTCGCGGATGGTCCACCGGTTATTGAGGCAGAAGGGTTGACGCGCCGCTTTGGTGATTTCATCGCTGTTGACCATGTAAATTTCAGCATTCGGCGGGGTGAGATATTCGGTTTTTTGGGCTCCAATGGTTGTGGCAAGACGACGACCATGAAAATGCTGACGGGGTTGCTGCCCGCCAGCGAGGGGCGGGCAGAGCTGCTTGGACGGCCGATCAAGGCAAGTGATATCGAAACGCGCCTGGACATCGGATACATGTCGCAATCCTTTTCGCTTTATGAGGAACTTTCTGTGCGGGCCAACCTTGATCTGCATGCCCGTCTTTATCGTATTGCGCCAAAAGAACGCGATGGGCGCGTTGCGGAAGCGTTGGATGAGTTTGATATTAAGCATGTCGCGGATGAGCAGCCACGGAATCTGCCGCTTGGGGTGCGCCAGCGGCTTCAACTCGCAGCTGCCTGCCTGCACCGCCCGAAAGTATTGATCCTTGACGAACCGACATCTGGTGTCGATCCTGTGGCCCGCGACATGTTCTGGGAAATACTGCTCGGTCTGTCACGCGAAGATGGGGTCACGATTTTCATATCGACTCATTTCATGAACGAAGCAGAACGCTGCGATCGGGTCTCACTCATGCATGCGGGCAAAGTCCTTGCCATTGGAACACCAAAAGGACTTGCCGAGGAAATCGGCGCAATGACGCTTGAAGATACCTTCATTTTTTATCTTGAGGCTGCCATTCTCGAACCGGCCCAACCTGTGTCGCCTGTGAGCGAGGCGAGGGTTTCATTCTCACCCCGTTCCGCAGAAGCAGGCCCCGAAAGGTACGGTAACCTTAACGAGTTGACCGGATCGCTCGGAAGGGTTTGGGCATTTGCGCGACGTGAGATGCTGGAAATATCCCGTGATCGGGTCTTGGTGGCCTTCGCATTTCTCGGCCCACTCAGCCTGCTCATCACGCTTGGCTACGGCATATCCTTTGACGTGGATAAGCTGACATTCTCCGTTTTGGATCGGGACCGAACCGCTGCAAGCCGACTGCTCGTCGAACAGTTTTCCAGCTCGCGCTATTTTCAGGAAACATCGCCAATGCGCGATCAGCACGCGATTGATCGCCACCTCAAGTCTGGCAAGCTGCGGTTCGTGATAAGCGTGCCACCCCGTTTCGGGAAAGACCTGATAAATGGGCAGCGTCCTGAAGTCGCTATCTTTCTTGACGGTGCCAACACATTCCGGGCCGAGACGTCACTTGGCTACATCAATGGCACCATGCTGAATTATGCCAGGCAACTGGGACAGTCGACACCCGTCGGTGCACCCCATTTGCTGCCGTACCGGTTAGAGGAAAGATACCGCTACAATCAGGACTTCAAAAGCGCCTTTGCGATCATTCCCGGCAGTATCATGCTGATCCTGGCACTTATTCCGTCAATGATGGCGGCACTTGGTGTGGTAAGGGAACGAGAAATAGGCTCGATCAGCAATCTCTATTGCTCTCCAGCCACTCTGGGTGAGTTTATCATCGGCAAGCAACTCCCTTATATAGCGCTCAGTTTCGTGAGCTTCCTGTCCCTCATTGCCATGGCGCTGTTGCTATTCGGCTTGAGCATCAAGGGATCTGTTTCGGCGCTGTTGCTGGCCGGCTTGTTTTACGTGTTTGCGACGACCGGGCTAGGCCTGTTCATTTCAAGTTTTGTTAGGACACAGATCGCCGCGCTTATCGTAGCGTCCGTCATCTGTGTCGTTCCCAGCGTCCAGTTTTCAGGTTATTTGTACCCGGCAGCAACGCTTGAAGGATTTGCCTATTACATCGGGCATGGCTTCCCGGCCCTCTGGTTTCAGAATGTGAGCATAGGAGCCTTCGCCAAGGGCCAGGGATTTACCACCTTCTTTGCGGAATTTACTATCCTGATCCTGTTTGGAGTTGCCTTTCTCGTTGCGGCCCGGCTCATTCTTCGCAAGCAGGAGCCGTGATCATGCGCCGCTGGTTCGCAAACGTATATCATTTGGGACTCAAAGAACTGGCAAGTCTTGCCAGCGATGTCATTCTCGTGGTGTTCACTGTCTACTGGTTCTCGTTCATGGTTTACAGTGAGGCAACCGGCGTGGAGATGGAGGTGCGAAATGCTAATTTCGCAATCGTTGACGGTGATCGCTCAGTTCTGTCCCGGCGATTGAGTGACGCGATACGGCCGCCGCAGTTCAAGCCGGTCGTATTGATTGATCGGGCGGCAGTGGATGGTGAGATGGACCGTGGCCGTTTCACTTTTGTGCTCGATATCCCCCCACATTTTGAAGCGGATATTCAGCGCGGTCGCCGTCCTACACTACAATTGAATGTCGATGCCACCGCAGTATCTCAGGCAGGGGTTGGCGCTGGTTATATCAATGTAATCATTGCTCGTGAAATCACATCATACCTTCAGATGAAAGGCGTCGACGCGGAACTGCCCGTGAAAACGGTCACACGCGCTCACTTCAACCCTAATCTGGAAAGTCTCTGGTTTCAGTCGGTCGCCTCCCTGATCGATAAGATCACGCTCATTTCTATTCTGTTGGTTGGTGCGGCGGTCATCCGCGAGCGCGAACACGGCACGATCGAACACCTTCTCGTCATGCCCTTACGCGCCAGTGAGATTGCGGCAGCCAAGATTTGGGCGAACGGACTGGCGGTGCTGGCCGGGTCCACACTTTCGCTCGCCCTGGTTATCCGGCTGGCCCTCCAGGTTCCGATCGAGGGCTCTGTCCTGCTATTCATTTTTGGAACCGCGGTCTATTTGTTCGCTACCACGTCACTTGGGGTCCTGCTCGCGACGATTGCGAACACCATGCCGCAATTTGGCCTTTTGATGACGGTCGTTTTCATTAACCTGACCATGCTCTCAGGCGGAATGTCCCCACTCGAAACGATGCCGGACACGCTCCAGATTATTCTCCAGATTTCGCCAGCTGTCCACTATGTTGAGTTGGTGCAAGGTGTGCTCTACCGGGCCGCAGGTATTGATGTCATATGGCCTCAACTGCTTATTCTGGCCTGCCTGGGCGCAATTTTCATAATCGTCTCTCTCATGCGCTTCCGCTCGATGCTTGCGCGCCAGATGTAAAACGAACAGGCAGGCCAGCCAAAAAACACCCAAACTCAGTTTTGTTATTTAAGAGCGCAAAACCGGGGGCGGACTAAAAAGACAGCTGCCGTTCTAAGGGACATCGATACAGGGTCCGTCCATGGCACGAAGCAGATATTTCGGCTATCGAGGCATCAAGACCGTTGATAGGGGTAGACCAGACGTAAGCTGATTAATCGTCTACCATGCATTGAGGAGCCGACAGCACAGTGTGGATCTTGAAAAACAGCTCATGATCCAAAAGACGCCCTAGCTGAATCTAAATATCGGCCTTTCCTTGACATATCCTCCACATCTTCACGTTATTATGGATTTCTGGCCGATCAAACCGGCAATATGGCGATTAATTACCCAGGCCGGCTGATCTCGAGTTGATCGGCAGCGGCAGTTCGAAACTTGCATGTTGGCCTGTGCATGGATTACGCTGAACGGCATCGAATATTCGCGCAACTTCCAATATTGATCAAGCATGGCATCAAGGCCAAAACTTGTGATCTAGGCCTTAAACAATTAGTTAACTCCACGGCCTGCCAGACTTTTGATTACGGATAGTGAACAATCACGAAACTGCTTCGTCCGAGCGTGCACTACATCGGATCATGGGCGAGCCCTTGACACTAGCAGGAATCCAATGAGAACCCCACCGATCCTGGACCGCCGTTCATTTCTATCAACCATGGCTGCGATGTTTGGAGCCGTAGCATTCCCGCCTTCGATTGGCTTGTCTATGGCCGCCTCGCCGCTCACCAGACCGATCCCAAAATCAGGAGAGCGATTACCGGTCATCGGTATGGGTTCATCGATTACTTTCAATGTCGGAAATGACAGCCGGGCACGGGCTTCTCGAACAGATGTCCTGCGCGCGTTCTTCAACACAGGCGGTGGTCTTATCGACTCATCGCCAATGTACGGCTCTTCGGAGGATGTAATAGGCGAGGGGCTCGGTCGTCTGGGACCACAGTCAAAACTTTTTTCTGCGACAAAGGTTTGGACCTGGCGCGCTCCAGCAGGACCATCCCAAATGGAGGAATCCCGGCAACTTTGGGGGGTGGATCATTTCGATCTGATGCAAATCCATAATCTGGTGTCCTGGGAGGATCATCTGGAAACGCTGCTCGCCATGAAAGCAAAAAAACGCATCCGTTACATTGGCGTAACCACCTCCCATGGCCGACGACATGGAGAACTAATCAGGATCATGGACAAACAACCAATCGACTTCGTACAATTCAGCTATAACGTTATCGATCGCGAGGCCGAGCGGCGTCTTCTGCCGATGGCCGCCGAGCGCGGCCTGGCGGTCATTGTCAATCGCCCCTTCAAGCGTGGTGCCTTATTTGATCGCTTCAAGAAGCGTCCACTGCCATCTTGGGTCGGCGAGTTTGATTGTACGAACTGGGCGCAGTTCTTCTTGAAATTCATTGTCTCAAACCCTGCTGTGACCTGCGCGATCCCAGCCACATCAAGAGTTGATCATATGCGCGAAAATATGAGTGCCGCACACGGACGGCTTCCGGACCC
>Ga0209633_10002978_pt1 | contig 15882 bp, 12 predicted proteins | sample Cruoilmetagenom1_FD_187290 | JGI IMG/M metagenome (GOLD analysis project Ga0209633, IMG submission 187290) | Oil polluted marine microbial communities from Coal Oil Point, Santa Barbara, California, USA - Sample 1 (SPAdes) (version 2) | ecosystem: Environmental > Aquatic > Marine > Oil seeps ... | reverse complement strand
TCGCCCAAGCCGATCCGCAAGCGAAGAAACAAATGCTGTGCATGGGTTGCCGCTAATAGGTCGCGCATGAATTGATAGACGCGCCGGCGGAATGCCGACTGTTTTAGTAAAGAAAGCATGTCGCGTGGGTTGCGCTTTTTGCTGCGCTGCCTGGGCGATTTTGTTTTTTTCTTTGCCGTGGGTGCGGGCCGTGGTTCATCCCCCGGTTCAGCACTGGCGGCCTGCGGGATGCGAAGCTGGAAACGGACCAGCCCAAACAGCCAGCGAAAACGGACATGGCCCTGTGTCTGTTTGATGCGATGAATCGAAAATACCACCGTCAGCGGCACCGCCAGCAGTGCGATAAGGATCACCAGCAGCCCCCCAATCGTTAGTGCAATGGCGGCCATTGCTTAGTCGACTTAACTGCTTCCTGATTTGGCCGAGGCCGCCTTGCTGACAGTATCGGCCACGGTTTCCGCGACCTTTTCCAGAGCTGAGGCGGTGCCGCCTTTGATCGACTCGATCCGCACACCGTCTTTGTTGACGATAATCATCGCCACGGGTTTAACACCCCCGCCGCCGCCAGTGCCGCCACCGGTTCCGGCCCCCTTCTTTGGATCAGTGCCTTCGCCGGCACCGACACCAAAGCCAAAACCGACACTCACCAGGGGGATCAGTGTGTTGCCTTCAACCACGATCGGATCGCCCACCACCGTCTTGGTGTTTAGCATGCGTTCGATTTCATTGATGGCTTTGCCAAAAAGATTCTCCACGTCTTTCATCGTCGCCTCCATGGCCCACAGGACCGTTGCGCCATTATCTGTTGGTACCGAAAAAGCATCAGGCAATAAGCACTGATGCAATAAAGCCTACGTAGCCGGGAGATGGGTGTCGATGATATGGGTCAAAGGAGTAAGAAAAAAATGGATTTGTATTCGAAATACTATCCATATGTTCCCTCTCCTCGAAGGGGAGGGTTAGGGTGGGGTGGATCAATAGCTAGCAACAGCAACACTATATTCCTCCACCTACCAGCACCGCTCCTGGGCTCGCTGTAGAACCCCGTTGGGTTTCATTCAGCACTACTTCGCTGATCGCTCAGGTCGTCCGTGCCCTCGCGGTATTACTACATCCATGTACGTCATCTGACAGGTCAACACACACCCGAAAACCTTATGTAATCAAAGCGACTGGCGTTATCCTGACAACTTGTCAGTGACTGGTATACAGGGAGTAGATCAGGCATAGAACAGCAGCATAGATTTTGTTCTCCTTATTACATTTATTCCACTTGTATATTAGTCATAACGAATATTACAGAAATCTGGATCTGACCCTGAGGGATCCTAGATGTGGATTGTCAGGCCCAACAACAGGCTATGGGAAGTGGTATCGATATTGGTACGCTGATTATCTATATCTTCATCCATTTCAAAGCTGGTGTACTTGTATTCAATTTGCAGACCGATGCGCTCGGAAAGACGAAACAAAAAACCGTCATTGATTTCAAATGACTTACCACCAGTACCTTCGCCATCCAGGTTGCCGCCCGAGAAGCCAATACCGCTAAAGCCTAACCCTGCGCCGATGAAAAAATAAACGTTATCCGTAAGGGTAAAAAAATATTCAGCCAGGGCATGAACGTGGGCGACACCAGCATCATTTGCCTGGCTGCTCGTAGTGACATCCATGTCATGTACATAGATATTGCCACCGAACGCAAATTTGTTATCAAGTAGGTACAGATAACGAAAGCCATATGTTGTCTCATTGTGATCACGAAACGAAAGTTCATTGCCGCGCGCAGTGTGACCGGTAGTGTCGGACCAGTTGCTGACACCGATCATAGGCGTGAAAATGTGTTCATCAGCAAAGACAGGCAGGCTAACGATGACGAGTAATAGTGCATAAAATAAGCGAGACATAATCATAATGACATTCCTACTTGCTGTCAGATGACTTATATAGAATCAAATCCATTGTGATTGGGTGGTGATATCTTTTACAGGTAAGCCAAACTACATGTTACTTGGCATTGTGGCATTGACACGCATCAATAAATTTCAGAAATACTCAGCGTCAGGGCGTATTAATACGGGAGAAACCGGGGTGAGATATAATTATCTCCTAATATTACAGAAAACTGGATCTGACCCGGGTTTTGGAACTACCAAATCTGACAGATTAACAAACTCCCGAAAACCTTGCGTAATCAATGTTATTGGCGTTATGCTGATGTCTTGTCAGTAACAGGGATATATTGGGAAGTAGATCAGGCGTCGAACAGCAGCAAAGATTTTGTTCTCCTTCTAGATTTATTCCACTTCTATATTAGTTGTTGCGAATATTACAGAAACCTGTGATCTGAGCCTTGCCCCCGTTTTTTTGTTCTGCATGGATGGGTAAATGCATAAAACAATCACACTGTCATGCATGATATTTTCTGGACTCTTGTTCTGCAGTCTGGCGGCTGCGGCTGAACCTGTGGGCGGGATCAGGCCACCAGCCGTTTTCGAAGATGATATGGGTTGCCTGCTATGTCATAAATTTCCAAAGATGGGACGCATTACAGAAGATGGAGAGAGCCGTTCCTACTATATAATGCCGCATGTTTATGCCAATACGGTACATCGAAATGTCCTCTGTACCGATTGCCATTCCTATATAAGGCAGCTTCCCCACAAGAAAGTCAAGCAAGGTGTACGCTGTGATGGGGAGTGCCATTCCATAAAAAATCCGGCAACCGGTAAGAAATTCAGCCATAAACCCATTTATCAAAAATACAAGCAAAGCACTCACTATCGTCCCAAACTTGCCAAGGGAGATGAGCAGGATAAACCCTACTGTGTGACCTGTCATACCAACCCGGTGTATAACCCGGAGGAGGCGGTATTGCCGACGGATGTTACGGATCGGTGTGTGGTCTGTCATGAAGATCGGGAGTTTGTCGATAACTGGTACAAACATACCAGTCGGCGTATCAATAAAGTCAAACGTAGTGCAAAAGAAATCGTCGAGTTATGCACCTCTTGTCATGGTGATGAGAAACTGGTTAAACGACACCTCAAGACGGCAAAGGAAGAAGGACGGGAGTTGGGTCGTAAGTATGAGTATGCAGCCTCATCATATAAAGATAGTTTTCACGGCAAGGTGACAGGTTATGGTTTTACCAAGGCGGCAAATTGCCTGGATTGCCATGCCGAGACGGCTAACTATTTTCTTAATGTACACTATTTGCGTCCCTCAAGGGATGAGGCATCGCCAGTGCATAAGAATAATCGATTAAAGACGTGCCAGCGTTGTCATAAACATGCAGATGAAAATTATGCAGCCCTTGACCCCCACCCGACATCAGAGAAAAAAGACAACCCGTTTCGCTACTATGCAGAATTGATTTATGCCTGGGTGGGTGATTTGGTATTTATCGGTCTTATTGCCCTGGCAGCCTTTGAGACAAGAGGGCGCCTGCGTGATGGTGTGTATTGGCGCTTGCGTAATGGATCTTCATGGTTAAGGCGGGACAGTGAGCATGATGTTTCGAAAAGTGATTCGTAATATTGGTTAGGGATTATGAAACTAAGTAGTGAAACACAGCGGGTTCTTGAAGTGTCAATGGGTATCAACAAAACCAGTGATGCCGAGCGAAGAGAGATCGAGGCGCTGATTGCCAGAATACCGGATAACAGGATCCAGTTATATCAATATGTGGTGTCTAATCCCCTTGGGGATTTACCTCGTTATAGTATCCATATTCGAATCCAGCACTTGCTGACGTTTATTACTTTTCTGACACTAGCCTTCACCGGCTTGCCGATCGCATTTTTTGAACACTTTTGGGCGGTACCGGTAAATAATATGCTGGGTGGTGTAAACGTGACCCGTATCATTCATCGGGCCCTGGCGTCGGTGATGATTTTCGCCATGGCCTACCATATTGCGACGATCGTGCTGGGGTCGTTTGTTAAAATAAAACAAGGCAGGTTTGAGTCAGCACGCAGCATGATACCGGCAATGAAAGACGTGCATGATTTCAAGGATGACATGCTGCATTTTGCCGGCAAGCGATCGCATCGTCCGGAAATGGACAAATTTATGTACAAACAGAAACTCCACTATTTTGCCGCGGCATTTGGCAATATTGTGATGATTGTTTCCGGTTCATCATTTATGTTTCCCGAATTTTGGGCGAGTATCTTGCCCGTTTCTATCGGGGCGCATTTTCAGGAGATGATGCGGATATCTCATCCCCATGAGGCCTTGCTGGCACTGTTGGTGATCGCATTTTGGCATTGGTATAACGTGCATCTGGCGCCTGGGCGGTTCCCGATGCAATGGACCTTTTTAACCGGCAAGATTACCCGTGAACATCAGATGGAGGAGCACTTTCTGGAATACCTGCGATGCCTGGTTGAAATACCCCGCGAGCGCATCCATTTGCGGGACATGCTTGAGGCCATGGAACAGGCTGAAAAAGAAAATAGTAATACGGCTGCAGGTGGATAAAGCCATGCTTGAATCGATTACAAGCAGACAACAGGGTGATCGCTTAATCATTCCCGGTGTTTATTCTGTTTCAGGTTGTATTTGGTTTTTTTACTATCAAGCGATAGCTATCGTAAATCTACCAGGAAGGGTGAATAATGTACGGGGCAGATAATATTACGGCAGTTTTAATTGTTATGACAGTCATGTTAGTGATGCTGTTTGCTGTCGCAGTCCTGATAATAATAGATCACAAAGCAAAAATTCAGAGCCTTTCTGATGAGGCTTCCGGTCGATCTGATATCCGTCGTGATCATCCTCGTTATAGCTTTATCATCACATTTGTTCTGTTTGTGATTATCCTGGCATTACTTCTTGAGTTGGCAGCCACTTTTTCAGAAAGAATGGGTTTGTTTCAGGAAAAGGCGCAGCCAGGACTGGCCAAAAAAATGGATGAACTGCGTTTTACCCAAAAAAAGCGTCATTTTCATAACGTGCCAAAAGGTGATTTTGTCAACCAGGGCAAGAAGGCGGTTTGTTTTTATTGCCATGGTGATTACCCTCATTTCACACTGCCAATGGTCAGATCCTTGCTTAATATGCATACCCAGTTTATCGGTTGCATGACGTGTCATAATGATCCACGCGAGATAGATGAAAAAACACTTTCATTTGGCTGGCTCAATTATTCAGGTATAGAGGTAAGCGGTCCACCCTTTGGAATCCGCATCGATCCCGCAACGGGCTTTGTCGTCGAGACGGATGACTATTACTCGAAAATAGTTGCGTATACCTCACAAAATGGTGACCGGCAATTACTGGAGTTGACGGAGGATACACCTGATGTCAGTGAGTTTGTCGAGTTGCGTGGACAATTTACGAGCAGGGAACGCGACATATACAAAAAAGCACTACATAAACTTGTCAGTCCGAAAGGACGTTTTTGTTCGCGCTGCCATAGCAAGGAAAACAAAAGTTATATGCCATTCAGGAAGCTGGGTTTTTCAGAACAACGAATTTCTGATTTGACAAATATCAACATCGTTGGAATTGTAGAAAAGTATCGGGAATTTTATATGCCATCACTTTTTAAATACAAGGAACCCTTGCCAGACTTAGAATCCCTGGTCGGTAAAGGGCGCAAAAAACCGTAAAAAACGATAAAGCAATCAGATGAACGGTGAAAACCCGGGTTGATTAGAGATATTGGGCTACTCGTGCATTTTGTTTCTTCTGAATAATCAATTGAAGAGCACGGGGAAACCAGAGCTTAATATTCCCTCCCCTCGAAGGGGATGACATACAGGGATAACGTGAATGGATTCACTAATGCTGCGGATACAGGGATGTATTGGAGCAGTGATATTAATGTCACGAGGGCATTAGTACATCCGTGTACGTCATCTGACAGCTTAACAAACCCCCGAAAACCTTGTGTAACTAACGTGATCGGCGTTATGCCGACGACTTGTCAGTGACTGGTATATAGGAAGTAGATCAGGCATTGAAAAGCAACAGAGATTTTGTTCTTCTTCTACCTTTAATCCATTTGTATATAAGTCATAACGAATATTACAGACATCTGAGATCTGACCCGAATGGCACTCACTTAAGCCAAAATGTAGGGTGGGTTAGCGTTTTTTGCGTAACCCACCAAGCGTTGCATCGCAACTCAAATTGTTTTTTTAATGAGTGCCTAGCGGCACGCTTGGTGGGTTACGGCGCAAAGAGCGCGCCTAACCCACCCTACATTGGATAGGGAGCCGCTTAGTGCTATTAAGATCTGACCCGTGTTATTCTGGAGGGGGAACCTCACTAATCACAATCGGTCTTTTCCGCATCAGATAAACCAGCGACAGGCCAATCCAGAACAACAGCACGGGGTCAAAAGCAGCGCCACTGCGCACACTACAACCCCCGATATCAACCTCAACATTAATGACATTGATAGTAATGTCGATAGTTGCAGTGTTCACAACATCACTCACTGCGACGGTCAGCAGATAACTATTGGTCGTTTCATAATCCAGGGAAGTGGCCACGGTGATCACACCGCTGCCATTGATGGCAAAGGCGCCGTCATCATTACCGCGAATAATACTGTAGGTGAAGAAAGTGTCTCCATCAGGATCCGTTGCGGTGATCTTTGCCACCACGGTGCCGACAGGGGCATTCTCTGTCGGGTGAGTAATGGCCGCGCTCAAAGCTGGGGCGTTGTCATTTGCTTTAACAATATTGATAGTCACATCAATAGTGGATTCATTCACCCCATCACTGACCGTGACGGTTTCGGTATAGCTCGGGGTGGTTTCATAGTCCAGTACTGTGTTGAGGGTGATCACACCGCTGACACTGTCAATCGCAAAGGCCGTCCCCGTCATGCTATAGATGAAGCTGGTTGTGCCATCGGCATCCGTGGCGGATATCGCTGCCACAAGGGTGCCAATCTCGGCACTTTCTGATGGAGGGCTAATTATCCCGACGCTGGGCACGGGGGTGTTGTCATTTTCGTTACCGATGTTGATCGTGACATCAACCGTAGCTTCATTCACCCCATCACTGACCGTGACGGTTTCGGTATAGCTTGGGGTGGTTTCATAGTCCAGCACCGCGTTGACGGTGATCACCCCGCTGGCAGAGTCAATCGCAAAGGCCGTCCCAGTCATGCTGTAGATGAAGCTGGTTGTGCCATCGGCATCCGTGGCGGAGATCGTCACCACGGCGGTGCCAATCGCGGCACTTTCTGATGGTTCAGTTATTGCGCCGACACTTGGCACGGGGGCGGTGTCATTTTCATTAAGAATATCGATCCTCACACTCTCAGGTGCAGACGCAACATTCACCCCGTCACTGACCTCAATGGATAGCGTATAAACAGGGGTCGTTTCATAATCCAGGGTATCGGCGACGGTAATCACACCAGCGTTATTTATTGCAAAGACGCCACCGGTATTACCGGCAGTAATGCTGTAATACAGCGGATCACCATCGGCATCTGTCGCTGCCACTGTCGCAACGCCTGTGCCATTTTTGGCTAATTCAGAAATACTGGATGCCGGTATGGGCAGGTCAATTACCGGTATAGCCGAGCAACCATAGGTTGTAAACTCAACCACATTGCCCAGTTCACCATCACTCTCGACTTCATTGGCATTATTATTGTTTAATGGAATTGCCGGCTCACCTGTATGGGCAGTGGTATAACTGTGGACTATGGCGCGGTAAGGCGTGCAGTTAGTCAAAGCCGTTACGGTCACACTGGTAGATGCCTTGCCCGCGACGTCCGCTTGCTGTGTAAATACATCGGGCGTTACGGAGGATAAATAGATTCGGTAACCACCTTCATGGTCAGTATAGGCAACGGTGTCCCATGCCAAATCAACATCAAACACCCTTGTGTCCGTTACAAGCAACCCCTCGGCGTCGATCGTCTGGCTTGCCGTCAAATCAATCGAGGGGGAAGCAACCGGATGTTTTTGATTAAGCGCGGTTATCAATGTAGTATTTGGGCTATGCACGGCATTGTATCTGACATCGATACCAAGCAAGGTATCGGTTGCTTCAATGAGATTGTCCGGTATAACGCCGCTCAATTTATTTGCATTTAGAGACAAATATTGAATCTCGGGTAAGTCACCCAAAGACGCCGGGATGGCGCCGCTCAACTAGTTAGCATTTAGTGACAACCATGTAATATGAGGTAAGCCACTCAAAGATACCGGAATAGCGCCAGTCAGCAGGTTAGCGTGCAATGAGAGATGCGTCAGCTCCGTCAGTTTAGCCAGCTCGGAGGGGATATCACCGGACAATCGATTCGATTGAAGGTATAAGGTTTGCAGATTACTCAAACCACCCAGTTTTGCCGGAATACTGCCGTCTAACTCGTTTTCGCTGAGCGATAAATTCACTAAATTAGACAGGTCGCCCAGTTTTCCCGGAATGCTGCCGGTGAGACTGTTTGAATACATACTCAGGGTGGTCAGATTATTTAGTGTGCCCAGTGATGGTGGAATAGTGCCTGTCAGTGAGTTATTACCTAAATAGAGTTCGGTCAGCCCTGTCAAGTCACTCAAGGTCGTGGGGATGGCACCATTCAGTCCATTGCCGGCAAGATTAAGCTTTGTCACTGTAGTGCTGCTGGCATCATCAACGCCGTCGCAGGTTACGCCAAACCAGGTACATTCAGTGCCATTGGCGCCACCCCAGTTGGTACTCACTGTCCAACCCGCACCATTGGTAGCGCTGTGCAGCGCCATCAGTGCATCATGTTCAGCAACAGGAATAACTGCCCGCGCCGTGGTCGCGCCAAATGCCGCCGCCAGAATGACGAACAAAGACTGCAAATAAATCCGTGTTAAATTCGAGTTCCGTCGCATAGCTATCCCCAACCCGCCAACACACCCTGAAAATACCCTCATCTTCAGTGGTTTGGATTTAACTTGATTCAATCTCCCGCTTCCCAGAGAGCATTCCCACTTCAATATACGATCCTATGGATCACCGAGGGTGTAAATGATAATGATCAGTAAACCTGAAATTATTTTATATTTAGATTAAAGGTGGAGGTTCAATCTGACCCCGGTTTTCCTGCCCCGATTTCCCTCTCCTCGAAGGACAAAATCGCCAGGAGTAATTTTGGAAACCGAAGGTTGCCCTAAGGGTAAGCCACACCGTTTTGTATGGAACATAACGGGACAACCAAGTTGCCTATTGGGTGAGTACTATGGATGGTGCGAATCAAGGTCGTGGCGAAACAATCCAGTTCTCGTCATTCCGGCGAGGGCCGGAATCCAGCGTCACAACAGCGACACCAAACTATCCCCCCGCACTCAGGGCGGGGGCGTACGACTGCAGGGATGCAGGAGGTTAAGCAACGCATGGAGCAGTTGCCCAGGGGGCGGGGATCAAAAACAGGTTTATGTTACTCAACTACCAAATTTGACAGGTACCAAAACACCTGAAAACCTTGTGTAATAAAGCTGATCGGCGTTATGCTGACAACTTGTCAGTGACTGATATATGGGGAGTAGATCAAGCATAGAACAGCAGCAGAGAGTTTGTTCTCCTTCTAGATTTATTCCACTTGTATATTAGTTATAACGAATATTAAAGGAGTTTGGGATTTGGCTCGGTTTTTTTTACCGGATATGGTTATTGAGGGGGGATGCGTGCAATGTGGACTGACCATGAGTCTGAGCGAGATTTTCTAAATTTTAGTGGTGTCGCTCGTACCGTTGCCGAGATCATCGAACAGGCACAATCGCGCCCAATTTCGATTGGTGTTTCCGGCGCATGGGGTGTTGGCAAGTCCTCAATGATCAAATTGATCCATCATGAACTGGCAGATTCCCAGACAGAAGGCGAAAGTAAGTTCATATTTGTCGAATTCAATGCTTGGCTATACCAAGGATATGATGATGCTCGTGCTGCACTAATTGAAGTGGTTGCATCTGCCCTTGCCAATGAAGCGGAGAAACGTAAGACAGGAATTGATAAGGCTAACGAACTCCTGTCGAGAGTCAATTGGTTCCGTGCAGCTAAGTTGGTCGCTGGGTCCACAGCAGCAGTCGCTCTCGGATGGCCTCCCACAGGGCTTATTGGTGAGGTACTCGGCCATGTTAAGGGCGTTGCAGGTGGTAATCTCGACCAAGAAATGATCGATGACATAGAAGAAACAGTTGGGGATACATCTGAAACACTCTCTGGCCTCGTAAAACAAAAAAAAATATCCTCACCACCCAAAGAGATTCATGCGCTTCGCACAAGCTTTGAAGATATATTAGAAGAAATGGGTGTGACATTGGTGGTATTGATCGATGATTTGGATCGCTGTTTACCTGAAACGACCATTTCAACGCTAGAAGCGATTAGATTGCTTCTATTCCTTAAGCACACTGCCTTTGTAATTGCGGCAGATGACCAGATGATCAAGCATGCCGTTAAACGACACTTCCAGGGCGTGGATGATGAGCTTGTTACTAACTACTTTGACAAACTTATCCAAGTACCAATTAGGGTGCCGCCTCTTGGAACTCAGGAAGTACGTGCATACATGATGTTGCTGTTTATCGAGAACAGTAGTCTTGATGATCCTGAAAAGGAAAGGATTCGTGTTGCGGTCTGCAAACAGTTAAGTAATGCATGGCAAGGGAGACGAGTCGATCTCCCATTCATAAGAACATTGAGCGACAATCTCCCAGAAGATTTGATTGCACGTTTGGATGCGGCCGATCGACTGGCGCCGCTTATGACAACGGCCACAAAAATTGCTGGCAATCCCCGCCTGATCAAACGGTTTTTAAATGCGCTCTCTATTCGAATGGCTATGTCACATGCGCAAGGAGTGGGTGTCGATGAATCCGTGTTGGCTAAAATCTTGTTGTTTGAGCGCTGTGGTGATCCGAAAGCCTATGCAGCACTGATAAAATCGGTTACTGAAAACGATCAAGGAAAACCTACCTTCCTTGTGGAGTGGGAACAGAAAGTTATTGCAGGTGAAACGCTGAAACTCGATTCACCATGGGATGAACCTTTCATATTTGAGTGGTTACAACTGCCACCAAAGTTAGGTGACCGTGATCTACGTGGAATAATGTATGTCAGTCGGGAGCATGCACCATTAATCATGCCTGAGGACCGACTGTCTTCAGAGAGTTCTGAGTTGTTATCAGCACTCCTTGACCATCCAGATATGGCGAATAGCGTCAAGGATCGTTTAGTTGCTGTGCCTCGTCCCGAAATCTCAGTGATAATGGATAAGCTACTTGATCGTGCTCATCAAGAACAAGAATGGGGTGTACCTCCAATTTTAGAGGCGTGCATAGTAGTTACTGAGGCTGACCCATCTCAAGGGGAACGGCTTGCAGGTTTTCTCAAAGAACGACCAAGAGTACAGATTCAACCAAGCATTGTTCCCAAAATTGCAGATCAGACATGGGCGAACAGCGTGTTTTCAACTTGGAAAGATGATGACGATGTAAGTAAGCCCGTTAAGAGGGCAATAAATCAGAGGGAATAGGATGGGAACGTCTCAATCAAGTAATGGCTCGCCTTCGGGTGTACCGATGGTGCCGCCATGGGTACCAGATGTTCCGTTGCCACCAACATCTCCTGAGGGAGGACAACCTGATAGCGCTCCAGATGATGGTGAGGGGCAGGGCGCAGTTACTGGGGCTGTGCCTCAGCAACCCATTCCCGTGGCACCTTCCAGAAGATTCGGTGGTGCAAGACGTAGTTTGAATGATTATGCCCATAGTGGGGATCGGACTAGTATGCGTCGTGGTGTTGGGCGTTACGTCTCTAAAGGGTATGGAGGTAGCGCTACCGCGACTCGGCGTTTTGGTGGGACGGCTCAAACAGCTGGTGCTCTATATTCAGCACTCTCTGGGAGTAATGCCTCTAATATTTATGCAACACCGGGAAACCAACTTGACCCTATCCTTATGGCAGGCCGTTCTGCTGATCGGGTTATGGATGCTGTGGTGGAAGCAGTGCGCCCAGTAGATGGCACTCAGGATACCGAGGCAAGTCGAATGTCGATTAAAGAGGCGCTTTCAGAACTGCTTTCACGATTTCCTGATGCCGATCTGCTGGACCTTCTAGAACAGCAACGAGAATTTGCTATTGAGCGCTACGTTGCCGCTGATATTTTTCGTCGATTCGATCTTGATCTTGGTAAAACTATCAGAGAAAAGGCACCCAATGCAGCCACTGGTCTTGGAAGACTCAAGGAAGTTCGCGAATACATACGAGAAACCGTAGCTGCATCATTCAGACAGCTTCGGGACACAGGGTTACTGATGGCAGCCGGACGAGTTTCACAGGTAGTACAGAGAGCACTGCACGAAGCATTTCAGGTTTTTGAGGGGTATGCAGAATGAGGATAACCTGTGCTCTTTCCGATTTTGACTTTTCCAGCATCGCAAGCGATCTTGATGTTATTTTGTATGGGCACACAGATGACCACGCGCGTGGTTCTGTTGGTGCAGCCCTTAAGCAAGCGATTATTCGTAACAAAAATAAACCCGCACCTCGTGCATGGGATTTATTGTCGTTGGCCTTATCTGTTGTATCTGCGGATTTTGCAGGGCATCGTGCTCTTAGTCCTGATGGGTGGACTAGAGAGTTTGATATTACGGTGTCAGTTGTTGATGCTCCTTTCTGGAATGCTAACGTAGGAAAAATCGAAAAATTACTCGCATTTCTTACAACTGATCGATGGAATATCAATTTCATTGAGGGAGGTATTCTTCCAGCACCGGATCGTAGTGCAACTTATCCAGATGAAGATTGCATCGTTTTACTGTCAGGTGGTCTTGATAGCTATGTGGGTGCAATTGACCTATCAACGGCAGGTAAGAAACCACTTGCTGTTAGTCAGGTTGTACGGGGCGATGCAGAGAAGCAATGCATTTTTGCTGATGAGATCGGTGGTGGCTTGAGACATTTTCAAGTTAACCATAATGCTAAAGTACCTGACCCTGAAAACCCACCTTCTCAAAGGGCTCGTTCGATTGTATTTATTGCCTACGGTGTGTTTATGGCAACCACTCTCGCTCGTTACCATGCTGGTGATGAGGTCACACTCTATATTTGTGAAAATGGATTCATCGCCATAAATCCTCCTTTGACTGGTGGGCGGCTCGGTAGCCTCAGTACGCGAACGACCCACCCAGTATTTCTCTCGTTAGTGCAACAGTTGTTAGACGAAGCAGGGATACGTGTTCGTATTGTCAATCCGTATCGTTTTAAAACAAAGGGAGAAATGTTGCTTGAATGCAGCAACCAAGCTCTGCTCGAATCTCATGCATTTCAGACTACAAGCTGTGGACGTTTTAAGCACTTTGGGTATAAACACTGTGGACGATGTATTCCTTGTCTTGTCAGACGTGCAGCATTTAATACATGGAAAGGTAAAGATTTAACATCCTACGAATATACCAACCTGGCACGGGATGATGGAGAACATGCTGGCTTTGATGATGTCCGCTCTGCCTTGATTGGTATTGCGGAATGCGGTGAGCTAGGTGTCCAACGATGGCTTGGTGCGATGCTGAGTTCTGACCTTGTTACTGACAAGGATGAATTGGAGAAAACTGTTGAACGTGGCTTGTTAGAGATACAGACACTATTGACTGGACTTGGAGTTCGGTGATCGATTTTCACGCGCACCTTGATCTGTATCCTGATCCACAGGAGATAGCAAGGGAATGCAAAATTAAAGATATCTATGTGTTATCAGTCACTACGACACCAAGTGCTTGGGTAGGTACCTCTGCACTCGCTATTCCAGGATCGCGCATTAACACGGCTCTTGGTCTACACCCCCAAGTAGCACATCAACGCAAAGGTGAGTTAGAAGCCTTTGACCGTTATTTACCGGATACAAGATATATAGGTGAGATCGGTCTTGATGGTACACCTGAATTCAAAAATTATTGGGCTGATCAGCTAGAGGTCTTCAGCCACATTCTAAAGGCATGTAGCTGTGCTGGTGGTCGAATTATATCAGCACATAGCCGTCGAGCCACATCGGCCGTGTTGGACTATTTGGAAAAATTCCCTGATGCTGGTTTAACGGTTCTTCACTGGTTTACAGGAAGTAAGAGAGACCTTGAACGTGCACTATCTTTAGGCTGTTGGTTCAGCATTGGTCCCGCCATGCTCGTATCAGAGAGGTCACGTGAAATGGTGAAACACATACCCACTGAACGAGTTCTAACAGAAACAGATGGTCCTTTCGCTCAGGTTGAGAAGCGAAGTGCTCTGCCTTGGGATGCTCAGAAAGCTACTATACAGCTAGCACGATTATGGGAAGTAGAGAATAAAGATGCCGAACTAATTTTGGAGAATAACTTGCAGAAAATTATTTCTACTTTATAGATATTTGGGGTCAGAGAAAAACCCCATAGGTTTAGATGTTTGGTTAAATGATTTTTATTTTTACAAAAAAATATATGCTTATGTAATGAGGCGAGATATCAGTAAACTAGCTAAAAATATTCGTTCTGATAGATTGAACAATCTTCGGCATATTGTCGAGAAATATTCTGAACTACAAAGTTATATCGGTTCAATATTTCAAGTGCGTTTGGTGATTGATACTAATGCTGTCATTAGCGATTTGCTCTGGATGGTTAGAAGGAAGGAATTTGATAATAAAACAGCTATTATCGAAGTAATACAGGCAGGCACGTTGATTGCGTATGCTCCTGAACAGTTAAAATATGAAATCGAAGAACATTTACCAAAAATTGCAAAAAAGAGAAATATCTCATTAGAAAATATACATGCTGAATGGATTGAATATCAAAAATATCTAGAGTTTATTGAAATTGATGAGGCGGAGATTAATAAGTACGAGAATTCTGTTGATCCTAAGGATGCGCCATTTGTGATTCTATCAGAAATACTAAATGCAGCTGGAGTCATATCTAATGACCCTCATATTGATCAGCTTGGTGGAAAACGTATTAATTTAGATATTAGGCTATCACTTCGTGATTACTCAAGGACCGCGGCTATTGCTTTTAGCATCCGTCTGGGTGGGGTGGTACTGTCTTATATATCATTTGGTTTGTTAATAGCAATTGGTAAGGGTATTGGAAAATTGCTACAGGCAATCATTAACATGCCCGATAGGATAAAAATTATATTGATAGCTGGGTTGGTGTTGGTTTTTCTTATTCCATCGACAAGAACAAGATTGTTAGCTTATTTAAAATCAGCAAAAGGATTGTTCGGCGAAACATGGGAGCAGATCGCACCATCAATAACCGAGTTAATGCAAGAAGCATCAGAAAAAGGAAAAGAGGCAGAACTGAAATTAGAAAAAATTCAATCTTACTTAGCATAAAAATATTATATAACTAGTGAAAGATGTAACGGATTTTCAATATAAATTATGGAATGGACCACGTTAGAGTGTGAGGCAATTGTAAGGGACTATTTTCAAATGTTTACGGATGAACTATTAGCCAAGCCTTATTCAAAGGCTGAACATCGTCGCGCACTACAAAACTTTCTCACTAATCGATCTGATGGTTCGATTGAATATAAGCACCAGAATATCAGTGCTGTTCTTCTTGATTTAGGTTATCCGTATATTAAAGGCTATAAACCAGCGTTTAATTATCAAAAGTTGTTGAAGGATGTTGTGATTGGGCATTTAAATCAACACACTGATTCCATTGAAAAGCAAGTGGATGATCTGAGTTCACAGCTTATAGTAGAAAATAGGGAGTTTGACTGGAGCAATATTATTGATGAAGCTCCAGAATTAATGAACAAGACCACATCTGATAAGGTTAGGGACTTTAGACCGGTAAAATACAATTATGCTGAGCGGGAAATGCGGAACCGCAAGCTCGGTGAATTGGGTGAAAAATTTATTCTGGACTATGAAAAATATCGGCTGAG
>Ga0209633_10002977_pt1 | contig 15887 bp, 17 predicted proteins | sample Cruoilmetagenom1_FD_187290 | JGI IMG/M metagenome (GOLD analysis project Ga0209633, IMG submission 187290) | Oil polluted marine microbial communities from Coal Oil Point, Santa Barbara, California, USA - Sample 1 (SPAdes) (version 2) | ecosystem: Environmental > Aquatic > Marine > Oil seeps ... | reverse complement strand
CAAGATCAAGTACAAAAAACAAACTCTAATTATTAAGGAGATATAACATGAATCTATCCAAACAAAACTTCGACAAATACGTGTTTTCGAAACAGCAGGATTACGACGAACCAGCATTTCGTAAGGAATTTGCCAAGGCGATGCCCCTTAGAACAGTCGTGGTCTACTGTTATGATCCACGTGTCGTCGACATTCCGGCAGCCGTAGCTAAAGAGTTCGGAGAGGTTTACCCAGGCGAAATCATCACCGACGCGCAGGGAAATAAGGTCGCCACAACTAAGTCCCTTTTTGAGGTTGTCGTTGCTGGCGGGCGTGCAATAGATGCATTTCGCTCAGTTACTGTGGCGCAGCACCTATTCGGCATCGAGAACGTTGTCATAGTCCATCATACATATTGCGGTGCGACCTCGTTCACTACCGACGGTATTATCAACGCCTATAAGCATGAGCATGACGCGAACATCTCCACCATCTACGAGCGAGGAAGCGTCTCCATCAGTGACTATGCGACTTCGCTTGAGCACGACACACGCTTAATGAGACAATCGAGTGGTACACCACAACATGTCAACATCTATGGCTACCTTTATGACTTAGACACCGCTGAGTTGTCGTTAATTGTTGAAGATAAAGGAAGAAAATAAATTGGGAGGAAAGGAAAATGAAGGCAACATTAACTTATGGCATCAAAGATGTAAGAGTTGAGAATATACCAGATTCTACAATCGTAGAATCCACTGATGTAATTGTAAAAGTAACGGCAGGTGGAATCTGTGGCACTGACCTTCATATCTACAGAGGCCACTTTCAACTCGATGAAGGTATGGGAGTTGGACATGAATTTGTTGGTAGGATTGAAGAAGTTGGTAAGGATGTTAAAAAACTTAAAAAGGGTGATAAAGTCGTTGCGCCGTTTTGGGTTAGTTGTGGAAAATGCTATTTCTGCAAAAAGGGGCTAACTACATCCTGTCTTAATGGCGGATGTTTTGGATTAGGTAGTCTCCTGGGAGATGAACCGGGATGTCAGGCTGAATATGTAACAGTTCCGCATGCAGAAGGCACATTAGTAAAAGTCCCGGATAGTCTCTCAGACGACAGTAACGATGAAAAAACACTTTTATTAGGTGATAACATCTCCACCGGATATCACGGAGCAGTGTGTGGAGGAATAAAACCTAAGGATACCGTAGTAATATTAGGTGACGGAGCTGTCGGTCTCTTTGCTACATTTAGTGCAACTCTTTTTGAACCATCGAGGGTTATTACAATCGGACATCATGATTACAGACTTAACATTGCCAAGCAGTACGGCGCTGATATAACTATAAACTCGAACAATCGAGATATTGAAAAGGAGATAAAGGATCTTACCAACGGAATAGGAGCGGATGTAGTTATCGAATGCGTAGGTACCTCAGAATGCCTTCAACAGTGCATTCAACTAGTAAGGCCAGGTGGCACAGTTTCTTTTGTAGGTCTTTTCTTTGAACCGTTTCCTCTTAACATTACTGATTTTTTCCTAAGAAATCTAACCCTTCGTGGAGGAGTTGCCCCAGCAAGAACATACATACCTCAACTTATGCCTTTGGTGGAACAGGGAAAACTTGATCCAACTCTTGTTATCAGCCATAGAATTCCATTGGACGAAGTTCCTAAAGGGTATGAGCTAATGAACAATAGAACCGAAGGTGCAATGAAGATTATCTTTAAACCTTAGAACTTATAGATTGTTAATAGACAAATAAAGGAGTGTGAATTATGGACAATACTGCTACCAAATTAAGTGATTATGATGCAATAACTAAAACTATCCAGCACTATATTGATGGAGCAATTTCCGGCAAAGGTGCGGACATGAAACCAGCTTTTCATGAAGGCGCTACTATATTTGGCTATATAGGAGCCGATCTATTCGCAGGTCCGATCCAGCAGCTTTTTGACTGGAATGACCAGAACGGTCCAGCCGCGGGTCTCGAAGCACGGTTTGCCAGTATTGACATTGTCGGCACGATCGCTACAGTGCGTCTGGAATTAGATAATTGGACCGAGCACCGTTTCACTGACCAGTACACGATGCTTAAAGTTGACGATGAGTGGAAGATTATGAATAAAGTCTTCCACGCGCATTCATAATGGATTTCTTAGTAACCTAGCCCATATAGTTCTTAAGAAATAAATAGATTACCGACGAATACCAAGAACTCTCTTGTTTATACATATCTATTAAACCTTATTGTGTATTCAATCATAAGAAATGATGTGCCAATATGATTTCTGGTAGGAAATCTTAGGTTCGTGAGTGGAGAGTACAACATGAAAGCAGTACAGATAATAGCTGAAGGACCACCGGATATATTGCGTTATATTGAAATTGAAACGCCTAAACCCGGTAATGGGCAAGTGCGGGTAAAGGCAGAATCTGTATCAATCGATCAATTCGATGCTTGGGTGCTAATTGTCAACTAAAATAAGTAAAGAGACGGGAGAACGAATATCCATTCTCTAAGTTCAACTGTTGTTTTAAAAAACTTGAACTAATTACTTGCAAGTTTCCCTAGATTTTCGAAGGATGCCCAGTTTTTAAACCAGGCATCCTATACATAAACATTATCTCTCTATAGCTGTATATATAAGCTGTAAGACCCAACTTAAATTTATAGCAATTAATCAATTATTAGGCTCAATGCAGTTGCCCAACAATGTCCTTTAGTATATAAGTCCGCTGCCTTTAGTTGATGCCGCCATTTCTCTAATGTGATCTGGGCACATACTTCGCTAACAGCTTCTAGATATGTATTAAAGGGAATATAAGGCTCTTGGATCGAACTGCCGTTTCCAGTAAAAGAAAGAGGTGGTTGAGTGATTTGCAAAGCGTTACCGGCATTGCTTTGAATATCTTTTATATATTGGTGCGCAGCTTCGAAATCCTTTCGTGTTCCAGGTCTGCCTACATGACCTCCTTGAAAATATTTAAAATCGTATTCTTTTGCTTGGTCAAAAGCATGAAAAAAACCAGGGACGCTCGCGGCTACCGCGAAATCCTCAAACGGTACCCAACCGGGATATAGCACATCTACTAACATCAACACCTTTTGTTTAGGCAGATAAATAAATACGTTGCCCGGAGAGTGTTGTAGCCCAGGGTAAGTTAACTCAACTTGCTGATTACCGAGTTCAACAGTGTGTTTATCTTTAAATATGATGGTTGGAACAGGCCGATTTGGGTCATTTTTCCGGCGCAACTCTTGAGCCGTAAGCTCATGACCTACTCTTATCACATTATCGCCAAACAATGATGAGCCACCCGTATGATCTGCATGATGGTGACTATAAACAAAGTATTTAACAGGCTTGTCAGTAACTTCACGGATAGCATCCGGCAATTTGTCTGCAAAAGATCTCGGGGCATCAATAACAATTACACCTTCGTCACTGATAACAAACATTGAGTTGTAAAGTCCGTCAGTAACCCAATACGCACCCCCGCCATAACTACCGACGTAATAACCCTTTGAATCAATAACCGGATCCTTGATCGTTTGATCTACTGCATAAGCTGACCACCCGATTAACACATTTAAAGAACTGAACAATACTAGGTACAACATTTTAATATTTACAATTTTCATTTTATATCTCCTTATGATTTGATTTTTTATTTTAGTACAACTTGCTCTCTAACTTACTAGTATTTTTGGTTAAATATCAGGCGGCTCTTTATTCTTTATCATGTTTTATGTCTCCTATTACGCATAGTTGCATTTGCAACTAAAAAGGATTCGAGTATTAACATGACAAGTCATTTAATAGCAATATAAAAAAATGTATTAGGGTTGCTTCACATAGTTCATGAATATTTTCTTAAACTTTCTTAGCGTCTTAATTGAATAAAGATTGAGCTTGTAGAAGGCGGCAGGAATCTTTTTTTATAATTGGGGCAACGAATATATATGATTTTGAATAAATTTTATGATTTAAAATACATTGTTAAAGGAGCACAAGAATGAAAGTAGCACTTTGCAAACTAGAAGAAATTCCAGAAGAAGGTACTAAAACTCTAGATTTCTTAGGACGAGAGGTTTTAGTCTTCAAGCATAATAATAAGCCAAAAGCTATTTTAAACTACTGCATGCACCTTGGAGGACCAATGCAAAAAAAGGGTGATACTTTTGTTTGTCAGTGGCATGGCGCGGAATTTGACTGTAGTCTAGGGAAGCGCTTGAAGGGACCAGCCCGTCCAGATTCCCGCTTGATTATTCTCCCTACCCAAATTGAAGACGGTGTACTTAATTACGTTTACGGCGATTAGCGGAGAGATAAGTAATTTTTTAAAGTATAAGAGTACTTCATGTATGCACATAGTTAGAGCTACAGTTCCTTAACTAAATTTCTAAAAATATATATGGAGCAAATAAAATGAACAGTTTAGATAGATTTTAGGAAATTTAATTCAATAATGCTGATTAGAAGTAGAACAATTTAGGCCTATACCATACCAAGCCCTAGGAACTGCATATTTATTACTTCCTGGGGCTCTTTATTTTACTGCTCCCCTTGGTTTATAATATCTATTTTTAAAATTTAATCAGTATCCTTTCTCCTTCTAATAACCATAAATCTTACTATTCCCCATGATCTTAATTACTATGATCAAAAAAACACTGTGAATTTCTAAGAGATAGAAGTTTCTAAATAGCCAAAATTTTCTAAATATCCCAAAATATTGAAACCTATATATTCATACCAATCTTACATAATATTCGCATAAATCAATAAATATCCGCAAGTTAGAGCAATTTATCTCAAACTATCTTGTTTTGGCACGGCCTTTGCAATTATTAACATTATCAAGATTACAGGAGGTTTTAATATGGTTAACTTTAGATGGATTACAATTTCATTGGTTTTGGTGGTCACAACTCTTTTACTACTCAGTGTCAATAGTTTTTCTCAAACTGTATACGATAAGAATACAACTGCAGTTGTGATTACAGATCCTCAAAACGATTTTCTTAGTCCTAAAGGAGCTACATGGAGTTTAGTAGGTAAAAGTGTCACAGAAAATAAAGCAGTACCTAATATCGAAACGTTAATGAAAGCTTCTAAAGATAATGGGTACATACTATTTATTTCTCCACACTATTACTATCCAACCGATCACAGTTGGAAATTTGAAGGAAAGCTAGAAAAAGTAATGCATGATATTAACATGTTTGACCGTAAAGGACCTTTAAATTTAGAGGATTTTGAGGGCTCTGGTGCAGACTGGCTAGAACTTTATAAACCATATATAAATGAAGAGACTACGGTTGTCGTAAGTCCTCATAAAATATATGGACCAGAAACAAATGACCTTGTTTTACAACTGCGTAAGCGTGGCATAGATACTGTAATCTTAGGTGGCATGTCCGCGAATCTTTGTACTGAGAGCCATCTGAGAGAACTCTTAGAACAAGGCTTTGAAGTAATTGCAGTTAAAGATGCTACTGCTGCAGCCATATCACCGGATTTAGGTGATGGTTATAAAGCAGCGGTAACCAACTTCGGTTTTCTTGCAAATGATGTAATTACAACAGATGAAGCAGTAAATCGAATGAGGAATAAGTAAATGAAGAAGTATTTAGATCTAAACCAATTTTGGTTCTTATACAAAATATAGCAACAAACTAAAAGGAGATATCAAGATGTATAGAAAACTTTCTAACAATAAGATATTGAGAATAACACTAACAATGTTGATTTTTTTATTCATTTTAATGATTAACATATCCATTGCTCATGCTGAAGAAGGTGGTTCTTTTTCACCTTTTGTAGATTCGGAAGGCAATATTACCCGTCCTACCGATTTTAGAGAAAATTGGACCTACTTAGGATCTTGGATACATCCTGAAGATAAAAAGAGTGGTTTTCACAACGTTTATACAGAACCCGGTGTGTCCAAGAAGTATAAAGAGAATGGCGGCAAGTTCCCTGACGGGACAGTATTGGTAAAGGAAGTACTTTCTGAGGGGGTAAAAGATATGACAACTGGTAAGGGAGTACTTCATGCTGAAGATATAGTGCTTTGGTTTGTAATGGTTAAAGACTCTAAGGGAAGATTTCCTAATAATCCTAAATGGGGTAACGGTTGGGGTTGGGCTCTGTATAATTCAGATGACCCCTCTAAAGATGTTTCAATAGATTATAAAAAGGATTGTTTGGGTTGTCATATTCCTGCAAAGAAGACTGACTGGGTCTTTGTTGAAGGATATCCAGTTTTAAAATGATAATATTGGTGCTTCTGGATCTTTTTTCATGCTTAAATCAACCAAACTATATAAGCATGGTAAAAGAAAATTACAAATTATTGTAATCAAGAGTAGAAAATGAAATCAAAATTCCATTCGGGAGAAATTGATGTTCAGACACGTGCAGGAGTCCGTAATACTGCTGAGAGGGTCTCTAGGGTAATAAGTTCAACTCTGCCACCTAACGTTCAGTATTTTCTTGAAATTCAAAGCATGGTTGTACTAGGTTCGCTTGATAATAAAAAGCGAGTGCACCTGTCGGTATTGACGGGTAGCCCAGGATTCATGCAAGTACTGGACGAAAGGACTATTCGTATTAAGGCTATTGCATTTGATGGCATCTCTTTAATCGATAATCTTAAAAAACGCAATGAAACAGGTATGCTTGCGATTGATCTTGCTCACAGATATCGTTTGAAAGTAAAGGGAGAGGCTCATTTAAAAGATCGTGCAATATATGTAACAACCAAAAGAGCTTACGCCCAATGTCCTAAGTACATACAGGCACGTGAATCAAGTTCAATCTCATCAAAAATCCAATCAAAGCAAATTATGACCCATTTAGAGAATCTGACGAATGATCTACAAATGTTTATAGACAGTGCTGATACTTTTTTTATAGCTACTTATCATGAAGATTCCGGAATAGATGTATCACACAGAGGAGGCAATCCTGGGTTCATTAAAGTTTTGAATAAAAACAAGATTGTATTCCCAGATTATTCTGGAAACAGCATGTTCAATACATTGGGGAATATTTCTGTAAATCCAGGAACTAGTCTTTTATTCATAGATTTTCATAATAGGAGCACTATACAACTTGCGGGTCAAGCAAATATAATTTGGGATGACGACAGGATTAATGAGTTTGCGGGAGCTGAACGCTTGGTGGAATTTGAAATATGTGGAGTTCTATATACACAAAATGCAGTTCCGCTCAAATGGAAGTTCCAAGAATATTCACCTTTTAATCCAGGATAAAGAAGTTCAAATTATGAATAGATATAATAAGATTATGAGTATGGTTTTGATAAATATATTATATGAAAGTAGCGAAATTAAGCATATTATTATTATCAACCAGTATGTGTTAATGTGATAATTATGAGCCGTTTGCTCTCAGTAAATATCTCTCTCCCCAAGGAAATCAATCACAAAGGGAAGAAAATTTCTTCTGGCATATTTAAGGAGCCAGTAAAAGGGAGAGTAAAAGTAAATACACTTAATCTTGAAGGCGATGGTCAAGCTGATCTCTTAGCTCACGGAGGTAAGTTTAGAGCAGTTTACGTCTATTCCTACGATAACTATGCTTACTGGGAAAAGGAGCTAAAAAGAGATGATTTTAAGTATGGACAATTCGGCGAAAATTTTACGGTAGAGGGTATGTTGGATGAGGAAATTCATGTCGGTGATAGATTTAAAATTGGTACTACACTCTTCGAAGTAACACAACCGCGTGTTCCATGTTACAAATTGGCCATAAAAATGGGTGTAGAGGGTTTTTATAATCAAATCCTTTCAAGTGGTCGCCTTGGTTTTTATTTTCGAGTTGTAAAAGAAGGTGAAGTAGGAGCTGGTGACATTATAGAAAAAGTATCTGAAGATCCACAAAAGATGACTATTAATGATGTTAATAGACTCTTGTATTACAGTAAGGATGATTTTGATGGTATAGAGAAGGCTATTAAAATTAAAGCGCTATCCCCAGGCTGGAAAACTTCATTTGAGGACCGTCTTGCCAAGGCAGATTTATCGGAACAAATCCAAGACAAGTACATAACCCTGACAGTAAGTAAAAAAGTACCTGAAAGTCAAACTATTACATCTTTCTATTTAGTATCGGAGGACGGTGAGACCTTGCCACCCTTTCTACCCGGCCAATTTCTTCCTTTAAAACTCGACATTCCCGGCCAGTATAAGCCGGTTATTAGAACCTACTCAATCTCAGACAGCCCAAATAAGGAATATTATAGACTAACAATTAAGCGAGAACTGGCCCCGTCTGATCGGCCAGACTTATATCCTGGTGTTTCTTCAAATTACTTTCATGATGAAGTAGAGCCTGGAACCAAATTGCTGGCAAAAGCACCCAGAGGTAAATTCTTTCTCGATTCAAAGGATGAGAATCCGATAGTTTTGTTGAGTGCTGGAGTGGGTCTTACCCCTTTAATCAGCATGATGAATGCAATCATCGATTCCGAATCTAATCAAGAAGTGTGGTTCGTTCATGGTACTCGGAATAGTGTTGAACATGCTATGGGTAATCATATCCGTAAAATAGCAGAGCAAAATGATAACATTCACGTTCATGTAGCTTACAGTAAACCACTAAAAGGGGATCTCGAAGGTAGGGACTACGACAGTAAGGGATACGTGGACATAGAGCTTTTAAAAAAAATACTTCCTGGGAACAAAGCAGAGTTTTATCTTTGTGGACCTACACCGTTCATGAAATCACTTTTTAACGGACTACTTGAGTGGAAAGTACCTGAATATTCTATAAATTATGAGTTCTTCGGACCAGCCTCTCAACTTAAAGACAGAGCCAGGGTTTCTACACCCAAACGCTCAGCGGGAGCAATAGACTGTTCAGGTGAGATTGAGGTTGAATTTTCCAGGTCTGGAGTCAAAACAAACTGGAATCCATCCTTTGAAAGTATATTGGACCTGGCAGAGGCAAGTGGGTTAACACCTGATTATAGTTGTCGCTCAGGTATATGTCATACATGCATGTGCAAACTTAAAGATGGGGAAGTGGATTATATTGAGGAACCGTTAGACCCTCCGGAGGAAGGCTGTGTACTCATTTGTGTTTCCAAACCTAAAAAAAATATAATTGTCGATATTTAACATGCTTACGAATATTAAAACACTATCTCGTGAGTATCATCGAGTGTTAATAGACTCCTTTGGCAAAACAATTACTAACCTTAGAATATCTGTTCCAAAAGAAGTTGTTTGTCTTCCATCTTTAAGCGAAGTTATTGTTCACATCCTTCCTTGTTGATTGCTCAATAATGATACCGTTTTAGATCAAAATATGTTGACTTAAATTCTACAATGTGATACCAGTGTGGTTAGGGGGGCCAGAATATGGCTTATGACAATGTAGAAACTGTGAAGAAATTTTATGAAATATTAATGAGCGGTGAACCTAGTAGGCTACCCACTGTGTTAGATCAGGATATTAAGTTAGAAATGATGAAAGGATGGCCCTATGGAGGGACATATTCAGGAGTAGATAGTGCAATTAATGATTTTTTCTCAAAAGTTTGGACACTTCTCGACCCTTTTACGCTAGAAATATATGAATATATAGATGCAGGTGATGTAGTAATATCACTGGGCATGTACCACACTCCTTCTAAAGAAACAGGCCGGGATATGCCATGTGCATTTGCTCATTTATGGGACGTTAGAGAAGGCAAACTGGTAAGAATGCGTCAGTATGCTGATACAGTTCAAATATCACGCGCTCTTAACCACAATGTTCCTGAAGCCTGATTTTTTATTACAAACACTTCCTATATTGCTCTTTCCGCTAAAGTTTTACCCTATGACAAAATTGTCATACCCTACCGCATAAGTGACTGTAAACATTGGAATTTATATTTATTCAAAATCTGTTCTTAAAAAGAATATTAAAATATGTAATGATTATAGGTTATTAGAAGCAATGCCAAGTTTACATAATGGATTATTATCGGACATATAATACAGAACAGGAATCAAAGGAACTTGGGTCTAAAGTCTGGTCTGAACCTGTTATTCACAGAAAAGATATTATATAAATACTATTTTTAAATTAATTTCGTTAGCAGGTTTTTTTATATGTGTTAAGGTAAAAATTACTTAATATGTTAGATTACGGAATAAATTATCTTATCTCTTTGCCTAATGAAGATCCTGAAAATTCTAGTCTTTTTCAAGGTTTCTCAAGAGATATCTTCGATATAGACGTATACAATATCCTATGCAAAATACTTACAGACTTACCAGCTAGTTTGATAGAAACTACTTATAGAAGAGATATTGTGATTGCCATGCGTATGTCTGGTATGTTTAGGTACCAAATAATACCGGTAAATGTGGATAGTTTGAAATATTATGATAAGACAATAATGTCACCATTTACTTGTATTTTCAGTATTAATAGCACTTGTGACAGCACTCAGAATTATATTGATAGCTTCGAACTTCCAGCATTACATATATCAACTGTAAAGACCAAATCAACTATTACTCTTCAAGAATTTAATTATAAGCACCTTATTCAATACGCACAACAAGTGTTAACCGATATACAAGATAGTCTGACGGATTTAGATGTTTCAAAAACAAATGAAGTTCTTAAGAATGCCAAACGGTGGAGAAAGAAAGCAATAGATTCCGTAGAAAGAGAACATATGTTTACCGCATTAAATGAAATATGCTTAAAGTCTTTAAATTACTATTTTAAGGAAAGAAACAAACTACAGAGTTATATTAGAGATGATATATATATAGATGCGATATTAAATTCGGTTAATGCTATTAAGAATGAGAGGGATAGAATCTACCATGAGACTGACAATGCGCTCTTTTATCCACCATGTGTAACTTCGATATTATTTTTACCTTCAATGTATAATTCTAAATACAAACAACAAATTGATATTCATAAGAAAGAAGATGTATTAGACAAAAAAGAAGTATCCCGTGCCTTGAAATTACTACAAAAACAAAAAACTTATAGCATCCATTTAAATCTTGAAAAGATGCATGATATCTTAGCTTCTAAAGAATTTGCTATGATAATGCAAGAACGAGAAAAAGAGGTCAGAATGAGTTATTGTGCGGTTGCGATTAAGGCTTGCAGTAATTTTTCTCCTTGTCTGAGTCTATCACCTGGATTTAATTCTTTACGTGGAGATATTCTTAACTTTGCAAAATGTGATCGTGCTAATGGTAGTAACAAAAGAGTTAAAGTAAGCAGACTATATAGAAGGTTAGCAGAGAATATGTCAGAATTGATAGACGATAAATTTCTAGATTTCGTAAAGAAAGATCCTTATTCCATCAAAATAATTTCAGATATACCGATAGAGTGGATTAGAGTAGATGATTTACCCATTATGATGAAATATAATACTAGCCGAATTAGTAGTACTCCCGGGAATTTGTTTCTTCATAGTGTTACAGACTTTAGGGGTTTGCTATTATCCCCTGAAGATTTATCAGAAATATTGGTTTTACGTAGTTATAAGAAAAATGACCCAATCAGAAACTTACTGGTACAATCGATCAATCATTTTTTAAAAGATGTAGATTTAACTAAAACAGCAATGGAAGCATATAAAAATAATCCTCAAAAAAGAAAGGAATACCATGAAGAAATAGGCAATAAAGAAAGAGTCCCTGAATTAGATGTTAATATTACACTTGTAGATGTCTCCAGTGAAAAAGAGATAATTGAAGCGCTCAATGAATTTAATGGGAATATATTGATTTTTGATGGTCATGGTGTACATGATGAGGATACACAAATAGGTTCGATCCTCTTAAACGATAGTAAATACGATATATGGAACCTAAAAAACAAGACACGTGTCCCTCCAATAGTAATTCTTAGTGCATGTGATACTCACCCAATTGATGCATCGCATGCATCAACCGCAAATGGTTTTCTAGCAGCTGGTGCATTGACAGTATTGGGCACAGTATTACCTATGGATGTTATGTTTGCATCTATATTTATTGGTAGATTAATAATGCGGATTAAATCTTACATTCCTACAACTGTATACGGCTTTGATACTCCAATAAGATGGAATAATGTAATATCGGGGCTACTTCGTATGAATTATATGACGGAGACAATGCGTTTATTAGAAGAAAATACTAGTATGAGTTTTGATAAACATTCTCATTTCAGAATAGGTAATGAAATAAATATGTATATCAATTCAAATAACCCCAAATGGTATGAACGACTTATAGAAATGATATCAGAAGAATGTAGTATGACTTTATCTGAAGTTAAAGATAAGATCTCTAGATATGCATTATTTCCTGAGTCTATGAAATATGTCCAACTAGGCAACCCAGAACAAATTCTCATTACAAACAAAGACTCGTTAGAAATAGCTTAATATAGGTCTTCAAAGAATCTATTTTGGAAATATATATTCCTAGATTCCTATTTTTTTAAGTGGCGACAACCTATCTGTAGCGTCTCCTTATTATCATCCAATTTTTAGGTCTTTCATAAACCCAATCAGGGCATCTTTTAACCTGAAGATTATATTTCAGACACCATCGCTGAAGAGTTCTAGGTGGTAATTCTAAAATTCTAAATATTGAAGATTAATAAAAATGGGCCGAAATTCCAAGGACAAGTTAGAGAAAATTAAGACCTTTACTATTATTTCTCCTGCTACAGATAAATATTCAGCTGGTTTTAGTAACTATTCTGCCAGTTTAACCCCATCCTCATACACTACATTGATTGTCATTTCTTGAGGTTTTTCTATCAGCTTCTCGGAATAACCACGATCCTTACACCGTGTTTTGAGAAAGAAGATTATCGCTGTCAGGTCACCCGCTTCAATTCTTTCGTAGAGTTTCGATTCAACAGTATCATATAATCTCTCTCTCGCATCCTCAACTGCTTCAGCTACAGCGGGAAACTCATTCATATATATCGTAACGGTGTTCCGGTTGAGGTGAGCCTTCGAGGCAATATCGATTATGAGACCGTTGGAGTTATAGGCTGCCTCAATAATCTTCATTGCTGTCTCTTCTCTTTTTTTAGATGCCACTTTTGCCATAATTAGATTTTACACCTCCCAATTTGATCGGTTTGACAGTTCTTATAATCGCCATTTTCCATAAATCCAAAAGTCGTATTATATATACTTCCGTTTTTTGGATTTATGGAATTATAGAGTATTTCCTTACGTTCTCCAGGTTGTGTATTCCACAGTTCACCGTCCCCTTTTTCAAGTAGGGTTGTAACTTTGTCCTTACTTAAAACTCCCTTTAGCTGTTCAATGACAGCTCCTTGATTTGCCCTGACTCCCATTTTCTCAAGATCCGTGATGGCTTCTCTGACAAGTTCTAGTTCTTTAGCCTCTGGAGTCTTAACCTTCGATTCGGCAAATAAAACTAGGTCGCCTTCAAATGTCATATCAAACATCAAATCTTCGGCGAATTTACTAAAGTTCGTTTTTCTGTGTGTTAGTTTTAGTGTCATTCTATTCCCCTCAGCCTCTACCCTTGATAACTGAAAGACTGACCTTGCAAGGTTCTCTTTGTACACGCTTCCAAATGGGGTCTTGTTTCCGTATTTCTCACCTGCCTGCAACTTAGCTTGATGGTCGAGTACGATGGTCGCAATTCCTAGGTTTTTTAGTTCCGTGAGCAAGCTTACAACGTCTGAGGGGCTCTCCCCATCCGTCCCCGAAGCTCCAATGCTATCTACGATGAGGAGTCTTATGCTGTGCCTCTTAATGAGTCCCCTAATCTCCGGAAAGGCTTTCGATAGGCGTTTCTTGGGTTCGTAATAATGAAGATTCGGGGGTATCCCTGCAAGGTCTAAGCCTCTCGCTAATTTTCCCGCCCGCTCTGCTTGTGAATCAGGATCTAGTTCGTAATCAACAATGAGCACATTCAAAGGTTCTTTGGGGAATGGATAACCAATAAACGTTTCTCCACCGAGACAAGCGAGGATTGACATGTGTAGAGCTAAAAAGCTCTTACCTATCCCGCCTGCCCCGTAGATAATCGAAGGGAAACGGTCAGGGAAAAGTCCATTTAGTATCCACGTACGGGCTGTGGGTTTGTGTTTAGCTAGAGTTATACACCCAGTACCAGTATCCGAATACTGTAAGTCATTAATCTCAGCCTGGAACTGTTCAGCTTCTTGAATACTTCTATTCTCAAGTGCAGCAATCACTTTATAGTGTTTCTCCCATAAAAGCCTTTGACGGTAGGTCTCGTTTATCTGGTCAAGGTGAAAATCCAGATTTAATCCGAGCGCAACCTCGGTCAGCCACGTCCAGTGGCTCGAGCCTTCAGCTAAATCCGTCCCGCCGTTTTTCTTGAACCATTCGTATAGAGTGATAAGATCTACGGGGATGCCCTCTGCACTCATCTGGAAAAAGGCTCTAACAATTTTTTGGTTTCGGGTTTCGTAAAATGCCTCCACGCTGATACGGTCTTTTAGTTCCACCCACAGGTTAGAATCCGCGATAATACTTCCAAGTACCTCATTCTCTGACTCGACACTGGAGGGCGGTATACCTGCCCCAGAATCTGGATGGCACTGTCTCATCACTTACCCCCCGAGGGGATTTTCTGACTCTCGATCCATTGGTTGATCTCTTGAGGGTCGAAGTATATGCGACGCCCAATTTTCACGAGAGGAATGGCTCGACTACGTGTTAACCATTGGAGCCGATAAAATTTGTTTTTACCTTTACCAGCGAGTGCGGGGTAACGCCTTAATAGCTCCTGTGAATCAATGAGTTTTGCGTCTTCACGCATATCAAAAACCTCCGTTACTTTCAATTAAAAAACCTTGTATTACTTCCTATGCTACATTAACCTCTACCTTATGTATAAGATATTTAATGGTTTATTTTTTAAGATTTATTACCTTCGGAGTTGTTAATGAAAGTCCTAGGTTTCGCCACAATGGTTCCTGAGGCAAGGGAAATTGACTTTACGGCCCTTGAGAAGTGCTGTGGAATACATTTCACAGAGCATGACAAAGAAGACCTTCTTCATGCGATAAATGAGGCGTTAGTGGATAGAGAGATTTTTAATAATGCTCCTTTAGTCACTGAGGTAAAGGAGCGACTGAAAAATATAGAGGAACACGCTCGCGAACTTGCCAATAACTTCTCTGATTCGAGCGAGTTAGGCCAAGCGTCGTTAAATCTATGTTGGCCTTGGGAGAGTGAGACAGACCCTACTGCGTTTAGACACTTCCTGTACAAAATAGCCGCAAGGGCCAAAGATGCTAAAAGCCTGGGAACTAAGAAGGGTAGACCACCCAAAGCAAAGGCTTATCTTGATGCCTTTATTCCACGGGTAACAATTATATATGATCGTGCTGGTGGCTCTAAGACTAGTTGCCATTGGGATGAATATTCCTCTGAGTACAAAGGTGAATTATTGGAATTGGTCTGCTGCCTACTTAGTCAGGGAGGGTTAGAACCCATACGCAATACTATCGCACAAATGATTATTCGTTACAGAAGACAGCAGTCAGTGAAATGAAAACAAACTCATTTCGATAGTTTTAATCGTAGTTGTGGTTACAGGATTAGATAGCACATCTGGCTACAGTTTTGGCTACAGTTGGTAACTCGCTATGATACATTGCAGCACAAACACAATATCTGTCGATAGAAAATATTTGCTATTAATACAGGTAGTTATACAGCAAACACGGCTATACTCACAATAGCACAACAATAAAGAATAGCATTCCTAATCCTGAGGCCAGAGGTTCGAATCCTCTCGGGGACGCCAATAATCCCAGTAGGTTACATCAAATGGGCTCAAATTCGGCAATATGGATAATTATGTTAATTCAGCTTTAAAGATAGAACG
>Ga0209633_10002976_pt1 | contig 15893 bp, 12 predicted proteins | sample Cruoilmetagenom1_FD_187290 | JGI IMG/M metagenome (GOLD analysis project Ga0209633, IMG submission 187290) | Oil polluted marine microbial communities from Coal Oil Point, Santa Barbara, California, USA - Sample 1 (SPAdes) (version 2) | ecosystem: Environmental > Aquatic > Marine > Oil seeps ... | reverse complement strand
AGAGGTGAGAAGAGCCTTTTTAAGATATGTATTTTCAGTCCTCAAACATCTGATTTCAAGATTCTTTTTAACAGTTATCAGCAGCTTATCTTTCTCAATCGGTTTAAGGATATAATCAGCAGCACCCTGCTTCATGGCCTGAACACTGCTGTTAATACTTCCGTGACCGGTTATCATTAGAACAACCAACTCAGGATCCGCCGATTTCAGCTCACCAAGAAGTTCAATGCCGTCCCGCGTACCTTTCAAACTGATATCCAATACGGCGATATCAATTTTATTTTTATTTATTATTAATACAGCTTCTTCATAGTTTTCAGAAGAAAAAACCCGGTATCCCTCTTTTTCAAAAAGCTTCCCGAGAGCGTACCTTATCCCTTCTTCATCATCTACTATGAGGATGCTTTGTTTTTCTTTCCTTGAAGTCTCCATATTACATTCCTTGCTCACTAATCTGCTGTTTATTTCTGACAGGAAGAGATAGAAGGATAGTCGTACCTGACCCGACTGTACTCTTTACATCAATTGTTCCTGAATATTTACTAATTATACCGTAGACAATCGATAGTCCCAGCCCGGTTCCTTTCCCGTTAGTTCTTGTCGTAAAAAAGGGATCAAATACATGCTGCATTGTTTCTTCATCCATCCCGACGCCGCTGTCAATTATCTGTACATGAATCATACTATAATCATCACTCAATCGTGTTGTTACAAGTATTTTGCCCATGTCGGCAATCGCATAGATTGAATTTTGAACAAGATTTATTACAACCTGCTTCAACTCACTTCTGCTTATTACCACAAAGGGTAGATTCTCCTGAAAATCTGAAGACAGATCAATACGCTTTTCCTTTACTAATCCATAATTTATAAGTTTCAGCACATCACTGATAACAGTATTAACCTCGCTGCCTTCACTTTCACCCTGTTCAGCGGCTGAAAAGTTCAGAAGGTCGCTTACAATCTTTGCAATCCTTCGGGTCTCCTGTTCAATCCAGCTTAATGCTGTTCGTGTTTCATCATCATTATCTTCATCAAGCAGATTCTGCACATTAGTCAGAATAGAACTTAAGGGATTATTGATCTCATGTGAAACTCCGGCTGAGAGCATGCTCAATGAAGCAAGTTTCTCAGCCTGAAAAATCTTTTCTTCCAGTTCATATTTCTGACCGACATCATCTATTTCCAGAACACATTTCCGTTCTCCAACCTGCGCATTTGTGAACAGCAGATAAAGCTTAATCTCAAAGACAAATCCCTCAGTCCGCTTAATTTTAGACCATGAATCTATCCTGCCTAAAATTACATCCTCAATTTTTCCTAAAACTGCTTTATCAATGACCTCGATAGATATGTTACTGATTTTCTCATTTAATAACAGAGCTGCATCACATTGAAATAACTCAAGGAAAAAGCTGTTTACTTTTTCGATTGAAAGGTCATTATCAACAACAAGAATTCCAGCTCGAAGAGAATAGATGATTTTTTCATTATAATCTTTCAGGAATGTAATCTCATGAATAAAATTCTCCATGGATTTTTTATTCTGATCAATCTGCCAGGCCATATCATTGAAACCTCGAAATAGTTCACCGACCTCACTCCCGGACTTATAGTCAACCTTAACCTTGTAATCCCCACCACGAATACCTTCCATAGCATAAAGAAGGCTGCTGATAGGTTTTGTAATATTGCGAGAGAAGTAGAAACTTAAAATGATTGCAAAAAAGCCAACAGTGAATAAAGCTATGAATAATGCGTTGTAAATCTGTCCTAAAATTGATAAAAACGGCTCATTTGACATCAGTAATATAAGATAAAACTTATCTTCAGCATCTCCCCTTCTCAGCATTCCCAGTTCCTGAAACGACACATTATAATTGCCTGCATTTAAAGCTAGATCATATACTTCTTTATAGGGAACATCAGGGAGTTTAGACGTCTGAAGAATATTAAATATGCCGTCATTGAGCAGACGACCGGTACGCAGATCATTTTCAGAAACAAAATAAACAGCTGTACGCTCAGGCAGCCCCGAACCCCGGTAAAATTTTTCATCGATCTTTTTTAAAATAAAAACATCCAGATACTCATTATGCCCGAGATTACCTGTCATATATACATTTTTGCCAATTTCGCGCAGTTCCAGATATGGATGATCTTTAACGGATTCAAGCCCTTCCATTTCGGCAGATGGAAATAATTCACTGCCTGATGAAAAATACTCGTTCTTCCCATCCTCTTTTATTCTCATTATGATAGAATCGATATCAGACAGCAATTGAATTTCTTTGAACCAGGCATCAAATTCTGTCTTTGAAAATTTCATTTGATGGTCTTCAATCAGTTTTATATATTGGTTATCGTTATTAATCCTGATTGTTGTCTTCCAAAGTGTACGAAGCCAGGAATTATACTCTTCATATACAGCGCCTGACTCCATGCTGAGTTCCACTCTGACATCATTTTCGTTACTTCTGGTTATAATACCGGTAACAAGCATGATGGTCAGAGCGGACTGGAAAACAACAACTCCAATGAAAAAGAGCAGCGCTCTTATGGAAAGTTTCATTCCGGCATTATACTAACTAACCGCCTCAGAACCAACGATCAAACTAACCACTTCCTCGGTTGTAGTATCTTTTTTTACTAAATTTCCAACAAGTTCACCCCGGCGCATTACACAAATTCTGTCGGCAACCTCGAAAACATCATGCATCTGGTGACTTATCAGGATAATTGCTAATCCATGGTCTTTAAGTGAATTCACCAAATCAAGAACCTGCTTCTGCTGAGCAACTCCGAGGGCTGCAGTAGGTTCATCCATTATGAGGACCTTCGCGTTCCAATAGATTGAGCGAGAGATTGCAACAGCCTGTCGCTGCCCACCCGAAAGGGTTCTAACGTTGTTCCTCAGCGAAGGAATCTTAATATCCAGCTTCTTCAGGATACCAACCGCCTCATCATACATATAGCTGTGGTCAAGAACATGAAAGATCCCAAGTCTTTTCTTTGTTTTTTCTCTACCGAGAAAAATATTTGAATATACATTGAGATTCTCAGCTAAAGCCAAATCCTGATAAATTGTTTCGATTCCTGCTGCGAGTGCATCTATTGGGGTATGAATTTTGACAACCTCTCCATTATATAGGATGTCACCGCCATCATTGGGATATACTCCGGAAATCATTTTTATAAGTGTTGATTTTCCAGCTCCATTGTCTCCAAGCAGTGCAACGACCTCTCCTGGACTCACACCGAAGTTCACTTTATTCACGGCGACTAAACCACCGAATCTCTTTGTTATATCTCTTGTTTCAATTAAGTAACTCATTTATCTACTCCTTGTAAGTTGTTTCTGGAAAAATCCGATCAATTAATACTGCCAATATCAAAATTACTCCAACCATAATATATTTGTCGAAGGTTGGAATTCCCAATATTCTCAAACCGGTTTCCAGAACCGCAATAATCACAGCACCCAGGATAGTTCTCCATACCGTTCCTTTTCCTCCTGTTAAACAAGCGCCGCCGATTACTACGGCTGCAATAGAATCAAGAAGAAGCGAAGCTCCTGCATCAGCCTTTCCGGTCACATATTTAAGCATGTAAATTACACCGGCTGAAGAGGCAAGTAATGAAGAAAGCATATATATTTTAGTTATATGATTTTTTACGTTTATTCCTGATCTTATAGCCGAGTCTTCATTACCGCCTATAGCGTAGGTATGAATACCAAAAACAGTTTTACTCAAGACAAAGGCAAAGATAGCAACTATAATTAATGTGATTACAACAACGTTCGGAAACAATTCGAAGACCTTTACACCCCTGGCGACTTCAGGGCGTGCAAAAAATGAGAATCCGCCGCCCTTAACAAAGTATAGAAAATGCCCATTTCCAATAACATTTGCAAGATGAGGAAGATTCTTGGCTGCGCCTTCAGTGAGAAGTAGCTCTGATACACCATGACTGATACCGAGCATCGAGAATGTTGCGATAAACGGCGGTACATTCAAACGTGAAACAAGCAAACCGTTAATCAGTCCCGGAATAAGACCCAAAACAAGGGTGATGATAATCCCGAAGAAAATACCCCAGAATTCCGGCATTCCTGATGCTGAGAAATATACAATGAGTTTGGTTGCGATGATTGTAGAAAGGCCCATCACATAGCCTACAGATAAATCAATCCCTCCGGTTATTATTACAAATAACTCTGCAACTGCCATCAGCATAACTGCTGTCCCGAAGAAAAGAACTATCTGAAATACATTTACTGTGAAAAATCCCTTAGCTGTCAAGCCGAAGAATATAATCTCAGCAACGAAGAAAATTACAGCCCACTGCTTACCTATTTTCAACAGCAGATCCTTATTTTTTTGCGTCATAAGACTTTGCATTATCTAAACTCCTTCGACTATTTAAAAGAGATCAGGAAATAACTGATCAATCACTATTGCAAGAATAAGCAGAAACCCAACAGCAATGTATCGATAAAATGGTTCAACACCGGATATAAGTAGTCCGTTTTCAAGAACAGCTATCAATAAAACTCCGATGATAGAAGCCAAAAGCCGTCCCTTACCGCCCATTAAGCTCGCTCCGCCAATAACAACTGCCGCAACACCAAATAACTCATACATGGCTCCAAATGTAGTAAAATTTCCTATTCCAGTCTGGAAAACATTGAAGACACCCGCCATACCGGCTATAAACGCAGACAGCATATATATTTTAATAATATGCTTCTGAACATTTATACCTGAACGAATAGCTGCATCTTCATTGCCGCCTATAGCATAGGTATGCTGGCCGAAGGTTGTATTGTTTAGAATATGTCTTAATACGAATATAACAATAAAAATGATTATGAATGAGATTGGTATCAACCTCAGGTATTCTCTTATTTGGTTGTTTGCTACCCCTTCAGGTAAACTGAAAAAATTTATCCCGGACCCTTTTTTAAAATAAATTGTGTAACCGTTTCCGATTTTAGTGAGAGCATCGGGAAGTGACGCAACAGGAAAGCCCTCGCATATCTTCAGAGCAATGCCGTTTGTAATACCCCACATTCCGAGAGTCGCAATAAACGGAGGGACCTTGAACTTAGCGATCATAATGCCGCTTATTAATCCTGGGATAAGAGATACAACAAGGGCAATTACAGAACCGATCAGTATACAAACACCAACACTGTAATTACCGCTATTGAATAATGTCTGAATAATCTTGCCTGCCGTAACAGACGAAAGCCCCATCACAAAACCAACCGAGAGGTCGATTCCCCCGCTTATTATTACGAACGTTTCTGCTGCAGCCATGAACATGGCAATAACAGAAAGATGAACAATATTCTGGAAATTTACGATACTCAGGAACCCCTTTCCAGTGAAACTAAACAAAACTACGAAGAAAATAAGAAAACAAAATGCCCAGTTTCTGGCAATAGCTTTCAAAAGTCTGGATTGTTCAATTATAAGATTTAAGTTACCTTTCAAAATAAATCTCCCTTTCTTTAATAATGCTTTATCAGCCTCTAGCTGATTTGAAAATAATCAAGATTAAAAAAGGGAGCCGTTATTAGCTCCCCATCCTAAACGGAATTGAATCCCCTATTTGTAGATAAACTTATCCATCTCAGGATCGTTTACATTACCTTCATTGAAAAACTCAAAGCCAGGAATAACCTTAGCAGGAATCTTTGTGCCGGCAGAAAGGAATTTGTATCCCCATTCAACAGCAAGTGAACCAATTTCGTATGGTTTCTGTGCAAGACATAGATCAATCTGTCCCTTCTTAAGTGCATTGATGATATCTACTGAAGCATCCCATGTAGCAAGTTTCACAGCGCCTGAAAGACCTGCGTTAACTACAGCCTGGTATGCACCCTGTGAAGAATAAAGATTTGTTCCAAATATACCTACGATATCGGGATCTTTCTGAAGAGCACCAAGAGTCTGATCAGTAGCTTTCTGCTGAACATCCATGTTGTAGTCAATACCTACGAGTTCCATGTCGGGGAAAGCTTCGAGACCTTCTTTGAATCCTTTAACACGACCCATTACAGAAGATACATCGGGATTAGTAGAGTTAATATATACCTTTCCTTTTTCTCCAACCATTTCAGCGAGGTGTGCAGCCATCTCTCGTCCACCCTTTTCATTATCTGAACCAATATAGCTCAATGGGAAGGAATAGTCGCTGTCTACTGAGTAATCGCCGTTGCCGAGGAAGGTGTCAACTGTAATAATCTCTATACCCTGATCATAAAGCTTCTTAAGCGGGCTAATCAGTGCATCAATAGCTGTCGGTGCAATAAGAATCATATCGATTCCACCCTGAGCTACAGTAGCTTCGAGAATCGGAACCTGTACTTCAGGACCCCAGGCTTTCGGAAATTCTGCAACAATTATGTTAACACCAAGTTCCGCACCCTTTTCTCTGATACCTTTTTCCATCATGTAGTAGAATGGATCTGCTACACCAGGCATGAAGAGAATAGTTATCCCATCGTCTTCTGCTTCCTGCTGCCCACCGGCAAACAGCTGTGCGCTCATGCTGAATGTGATCAATAGAACCATTACAAGCAATAAACCTTTTTTCATTTTTATCTCCTTTGATTATTTAATACTGTCCTTTATATTGCAATCAATGTGCCAAGTTTCAAAAAAAGTGATATATTTGTTAAATCAGTTAATAAATAATAAAAACCTGTAAAACATAGCGGTTTTACAGGTTTTTATACGATAATCTTCATCTCAAACTTAAGACTTTCCGTAAAAGTGGTTACTCAGGTATCCGCCTACTGGATACTCAGGTACCCATTTTATGCCTTACCATTGGCCATACATTTCCTTATCCAGCCTTTAACAACTTCTTTCACTTCATCCATTGCAGGTCTTGCAATATCGAGGGTAAACTGGTTGTCTCCAAGTTCCATGAGGTCCTTTCTGAAACTGTTCATCAGCGTACAATGAATTATAGTCCCTACATTAATCTTGTTTATTCCGCCCTTAATAGCCATTCTTATGTCGGCTTCAGGGATACCTGAACCACCGTGAAGGACAAGAGGGACATCTACTGCCTCATTTATTTCTTCAAGCCGGTCAAAATGAATTTCAGGCTTGCCTTCGTAAAAACCGTGCGCAGTACCTATTCCAACTGCAAGGTTATCCAATCCGGTTTCGTTAACAAACTTAACCGCATCATCGACCTGTGCCAGAAAATCTTTGCCCTCGAAACCGCCCTCATATCCGTTTCCTTTAATCTTGCCAATTTCAGCCTCAACACACACATTCTTTGCTTTTGCATGCTCTACAACGGCCTTAACTGCCTTGATATTATCTTCGAGCGAAAGGGTTGAAGCGTCAATCATTACTGATGGATAGCCAAGATCTATCGCGGCATTACAGATGGATACCTCGTTAGAATGATCAAGGTGATGGATGAGCGGGATACCGGCTCTTTTCATAGCAGCGGCACCCATTGCGGCATTAATTTCAGGGGTCATCATATTGAACACAAGGCTGTGAGATGCCACCATAATAGGTGCTTTTTCTTCCTCTGCTGCTTCAATTATTGCCAAAAAATCCCAGGCACAAGAGTAATTGAAGGAGGGTACTGCATATCCTTCCTTATTCGCCTTTGCCAGCATATCCCGTAAAAAATCTCCGTTATTCATTTCTTTTCTCCATTGTCTTAATTGACAAAATAGTTTTATTAAAATCTACAACTCCTGTTGTAGAACCAATCGCCTGTACGCAATGCGCAGCCGCCGCCTGGCCAAGTTCAGCGCATTCATGAATATCCATACTCTTATCAAGCCCTGTCAGGAAACCGGCCACAAAGGAATCACCTGCACCTGTAGTATCAACGACATCAACATTGAAAGAAGGTATCACAGCCTTAAGCTCTGAATTTCTGATAAATACCCCATCCACGCCCATTTTTATTACAACATTTCCGACACCCTTTTTTAAAAGGATCTGCGCCATGTCTTCAACCTTATCCACACCGGTTATTTCTTTTGCTTCTCCAATACTTGGAATAAAATAATCGAGGTGCTGTAAACATGGTTCAATAATCGTCATCCATTGACCGGTTGTATCATAGCTGACATCCATGGCTGTAGTTTTTCCGCGCCTCTGAGCTTCTTTAAAAAGAACTGCAGCACCTTTACCGTCAAAACCAGGAAGCATAAAAGTACCACCTACAAAAACGATTTCGTAGGCATCAAGGATTGAAAGATTGATATCATCAATTGAAAATTCATTATTTGCTCCGCCTTCATATAAAAAGTTTCGGGAACCATTCTCATGAATAAGAACAATAACAGATGAGCTTGAACCTTCATCATCAATTTTTAAACCGTCGACCCTTAAACCTGCCGATTGCATTTTATCCAGAAGGAATTTACCTTTATCGTCATTTCCAATCCTGCCGGAAAACCCGGTTGCAACACCGAGCTTGTTGCAAATCATTGCAACATTCAAAGAGTCTCCCCCGTTGCTGAATGAAATTGTATCTACTGCTGTCGTATCTACCTCAAGACTGTTATCCTTAACAGGCTTAACCAGAATATCAAATACAATTTGCCCTACACATAAAATACTCATTATTAAGCAAACTCCTCATCCACAGCTGGTTTAGAAGTCCATCAGCTCACCGGAAAAAAACTTTTCCAGTACAGTTGTAGCACTTGACACCGAATGCTGGTTGTAGTCCTTTTCTGAAACAAGGACATCGATGGTCTTGATCGTTCTTGTAATTGATCTCTGATTTATAAACTGACGCAATTCAGTGATTAACAGATATGGTTCAAAAACAACCTCACCGCTTAGAATTACAGCTTCCAGCTCAAATAGATTCATCACATTCACAATTCCAACACCCAAATAACGGGCTTCCCGTCTGATTATGTCAACAAAGGCATCATCATCCTTTGATTTAATTACAATATCCTGCCAACTCTTTACTTCAGGGCAGGCATCCTCGAGGCTTTCCATGATTGCTTCAATTGATGCAAAACTTTCTATACAGCCGACATTTCCACACCGGCACTGCTTGCCGTTAAGATCAATTGACATATGCCCGAACTCACCGCCGAAACCATCTACCCCCCTGTAGATCTTGTTATCTATTACTATTCCGCATCCAATTCCGTTATTAGTAATCTCAATCTGAATAAAATTCTTATACTTACGGCCCTTTCCATAATTCTTCTCAACTAGTGTTGCCGCAACCGCATCACGATCAAGGAAAATCGGGAAGGCAAATTCCTGCTTAAGCTTCGCAACAACGGGCGCACCCTGCCATAACTCAAGCCTGGGAGGATTAAGAATCACACCGCCATAGATATCAACCGGTCCCGGTGAGGAAATCCCGATACCAAGGACCTTTTGCTCACGAACATTCCCCGCAATAATTCTTTTAAGTGAAACAACGATCTTCTCTATGCCTTCATCAGAATTTTTCAGTTCAGAAAAATCCAGTCTTTCTTCTTCTATGACAGTCCCATTAATATCTGAAAGACCTACAAGACAGTGGTCATATCGAATATTAACGCCAAGAGCATAAAGGTAGTCAATATTCATTCCCAGCTTAACAGGCTTTCTTCCACTGGCCGATTCTTTCACACCAGTTTCAATTACGATCCCCTGATTTATCAGATCATCAACAATGCCTGAGATTGAAGCTCGTGTAAGACCGGTCTTTCTTGCGAGATCAGCGCGTGAAATTTGCTTTCCGTGAATGATATTTAAGATGTTTTTTCGATTATCCTGCTTCATATAAACAGCATTTTTTGGTTTTTTCATGTTAATTCATTTAACTATATAACTGAAGCACCATTAGATCAAGTAGAACTTCTGTTTTTAATCCACCTTCAAGTAACAAAAAATGTCGATTTTCGAATATTCTCTTGAGAATATTCATTATAGTTTGGTAATCTGTTTAATTATATATTTGACATAGGGCAGAATATCCCATAGAATCGACATAAAAGGGGTCCCCCATGTATAAACTCAGTCAAATCATCCAAAAATATAGAAACGCACGTATAGCTGTCATTGGAGATCTATGTCTTGATATGTATTACTTTCTCTCTGAGGAAAAAAGTGAAATTTCAGTTGAAACCGGACATCGCACCCAATCCGTTTCAAAATTTGCCAGCGAAGCAGGAGGCGCAGGCAATGTAGCGATCAATTTAAAAGCCCTTGGTGCGCTGAGTGTTGATGCCTACGGGGTCATTGGTGCAGATCCTTTCGGATTAACCCTGGAGTCCATCCTTTCCAAAGAAGGAGTAAACTGTGACAATGTACTAATCCAGGAAAACAATTGGAATACACATGTCTACCACAAGTTCTTTAGAAACAGAATAGAAGAACCACGCTGCGATATAGGTAATTTCAATAAAGTATCAGATACTACCATTCTGAGTCTTCTAAATAATTTTGAATCAAAACTGTCGTCATATGATGCTATAATCATAAATGAGCAGATAGCCCATGGTTATCATAATACAAATTTTCAGGTCAAACTCTCTGCTATAATTGAACAGAACAAAAGCAAATATTTATGGATAACCGACTGCCGCCATTTAAACAGCAGATATAACCATACGATACGAAAGCTTAATATTCATGAAGCAAGGGCTATATTCACAGAGGCAAACGTTAAGGGCCGCCCACTATCCGGAAATATTGAATTACTGAACTGGCTCTATGCATACTGGAAAAAGCCGTTGGTTATAACCTTGGGTGAAGACGGTGCAATTGCCATTGACGACAAGGGCAACGTTCATGAAATTAACGGTGTAAATATAATAGGACAAATGGATACAGTTGGAGCTGGAGATGCCTTTCTTTCAGCCTTTGCACTAAGCCTTGCAACCGGCGGCGAGATGAGTGATGCCCTGAACACAGGCAACCTCGCAGCTGCCGTATCAGTCACAAAGCTGTTCCAAACCGGACACCCTTCAGTTGATGAGATTATAGAAATGGGAAAATCTACCGATTACCGGTACAATCCGGAAATAGCCGCTGACATAAGAAAAGCCGAGTTCCTTGATGGCACATCAATAGAGAAAGTTGGTATTAAGAAAACCGGCTATCCACGGGTAGCAATCTTCGATCATGACGGAACAATCTCAACCCTGCGGCATGGCTGGGAACCGATAATGAAAGAGGTCTGCATGAATGCAATCCTCGGCAGCTCGATAGATCTCGCAAGCATAAAAGAATTAGACAAGGTCAGCAATGCGGTTGATGATATGATAGAAAAAACGACCGGGGTTCAGACAATAATTCAAATGCACCATTTAAGTGAAATGGTGAGGTCCTTTGGCCTGGTACCTGAAAATGAAGTTCTAAGCCCTATTGAATATAAGAAAATATATAATGACAAGCTGCTTGATATGGTTTCAGGTCGTGTCGAATTATTTAAAAAAGGACTGCTCAGTGTCGATGACGTAACCATGAAAGGGGCCTTAACATTTCTTGAACACCTGAAAAAAAGAGGGGTTCTCATCTATCTTGCAAGCGGGACAGACATGTCAGATGTACAGAGGGAAGCTTCCATCTTAGGATATGATAGCTATTTCAATGGAGGGATCTTCGGCTCTGTCGGAAACACCTCAAGCGATCCGAAACGAGGAGTGATTGAGACCATCATTAAAAGCCTTCCCGATGATATCAATGCCGAAGACTGCTATGTTTTCGGTGACGGACCAGTAGAGATGAGAGAGGCTGCAAAGAGAGAGTTCACACGAATTGGAATGGTAAGCGATGAGAGACAAAGATGGGGAATTAATAACGAAAAGCGATCAAGGTTGATTCTCGGCGGAGCTCAGGTCCTCATACCAGACTTTTCCTGGATTCCGAAACTCGCTGCTGACCTTGGATGGGAGGATAAATAATGGATTATTTCGACAGATACAAAATGAACTTTTACCCACTCAAGTCCAGAATGAGCAAGGTTGACATCGTAACATCAAGCATTAACCCCGACAGTAAGCCCGAAACGATCTCCAAAGAGGTTGAGCAAAGAATTAAAACTATCGCAGGTGAAATTAAAGAAGCAAAAGCTAATAATAGATCGGTCATGCTAACCTTTGGTGCACATACAATCAAAAACGGATTAGGCGAGGTCCTCTCAACAATGGCCGAAGAGGGCTGGATAACTCATCTGGCAACAAATGGGGCAGGTGTTATCCATGACTGGGAATTTGCATATCAGGGCCTCAGCTCTGAAGACGTCAGAGACAATGCCCGGGAAGGCAAATTCGGGACCTGGGAAGAAACAGGCTTATTTATCAACCTAGCCCTGATGGATGGAGCATACCGCGGATTAGGATATGGAGAATCCGTTGGAAGCCTGATATCAATGGAAGGAATCGAGGTCCCAACCGAAGAAGAGTTAATGTCTATTGAGACACCCCTTTGGAAGAGGGCTGCTGCTGCTGATTATCTTGAACTAATTCAGGCCGAAAGAATAAAACCGGGCCGGCTTGATGTTAAGCATCCCTTCTCAAAATACAGCATTCAGGCAAGGGCTTTTGAAAATAAAACCCCATTTACCAGTCATCCGATGTTCGGGCATGACATCATCTATACACACAGAGCCAACAGAGGTGCTGCAGTCGGCCGATGCGCCGAGAGAGATTTCCTCTCTTTTGTAGACTCTGTATCCAGACTTGAAGGCGGGGTCTACCTCTCAATTGGCTCTGCGGTGATGTCACCGATGATATTTGAGAAATCAATCTCGATGGCCCGCAATACCGCAGTTCAGGAAGACAGGGAAATACGCGACTGTTCCATACATGTGGTTGATCTTCAGGAAGAGACCTGGGACTGGAACGAGGGAGAGCCGCCGATGGATAATCCAGCCTACTATCTTAGATTCATGAAGACATTTAACAGAATGGGTTGTAGAATTGATTACACAGCCATAGACAACAGAGATTTTCTTCTACATCTATATCAGGAACTGAAAAAAGGGAAGAGTTAATGAATAAACAGAACAAAACCAGATTCTATATAAATGAATTAGTAGGCCGGTATCCTTTACTTGAAGACTGCCGCGGCTCGATTGAACAGGCTGCAGAATTGCTAATCAAAACGTCAGAAAATGAAGGTAAATTCCTCATCTGTGGAAATGGCGGCAGTTCAGCTGATGCTGACCACATAGTCGGCGAATTAATGAAGGGCTTCATTCTCCCAAGACCTCTTACCGCCATGCAGAAGAAATCTCTAAAAGAAACCGATACCGAATTGGGCTCTCTGATGAGTGAACGGCTGCAGCGCGGGATACCGGCAATATCACTGAGCTCCCAAACCGCATTAAACACCGCCTTTTTAAACGATGTAGATCCGGCCCTCCTTTTTGCCCAGCAGGTCATGGGTTTCGGCAAACGCGGTGATACATTATGGGGTTTATCTACATCGGGAAACTCAAAAAATATCGTGGCTGCTGCAGTCGCAGCAAAGTCCAGAGGCTTAAAAACCCTTGCAATGACCGGAAAGAGCAGCAGCCGGCTTTCTGAAATATGTGATGTATGCATACAGGTCAATGAAACTGAAACATACAAGGTTCAGGAACTCCACCTCCCCGTCTATCACAGCTTATGCCTGATTATCGAAGACTTCTTCTTTGCATGAAAGGGCTATGCTGAGACTGGCAAAATCCCCAATCTGCTCCCCAAGGGCTGCCGGAATTACCGAACAGACCTTTCGTGCAGCTGAAAGAGTCTCCATCTCAATCACTGCCTGCGCAGCAGGCGAAAGATACTCTCCGCAACGTGTAAATATTGAACCGATAACAATGCGCTCAGGATTCAGCAGATCAATAAGGATGGATAGCCCCATCCCCAGATGACGGCCGCTGTTTTCAAGGATTTCCAGGGCAACAGCATCACCTTTTGATGCAGCCGCACAAACATCGCGGGCTGTAATATCATTTCCCGGAGGGAGAATGGGCGAGGATTTATGCTTCAGCACCGCTTCGGCCTGCCTGGCAATACCGCCGCCGCTGCAGAAGCCCTCAAAAGAGCCGGCTTTCCCATAACCCATGGGACCGTCATTCTTCAGCCTGATGTGACCTGCCTCACCTGCCATATCATTTGTCCCCGAATAGAGCCTGCCGTCAAGAATGAGACCCGCACCCAGGCCGGTTCCAAAAGTCAGGAAAATCATATTTGAACAACCCTTTCCCGCACCCCATTTCCATTCTGCAAGAGCACAGGCATTGGCATCGTTCTGAATTGCAGCAGGAAGCCCGAATCTAGCCTGCAGCAGACTAACAATCTCAACGTTATCCCAGCCGGGAAGATTCGGCGGGGAAAGTATAACCCCGTCCTTACTGTTTAGGGGACCGCCACAGCTGATACCAATACATTTGACATTTTTTCCTTCCGGTCCGTCTATTATTTTCTGGACATTCGCTGATATCTCCATCAGAGTCTGCTCCGGACCTCCGGATGTGGGAAATTCAATTCTTTCCAGAACTTCAGGAGTTTCATTCCCCAGTACTACAGCACACTTCGTACCGCCGATATCAATTCCAATCAATAAGTCACGCATTCAAATCTCCAAAAAATAAGGTTGCTCTAAACCCGAAAGAGTATAGAGCAACCCCAAAAAAATCTATATAGACTTTGTGATAAGGATCTATTTCACCGTCGTTATTCGTCCTTCAACCTCATAATCAATCGGGGAATGTTTTTTCATAAACCTTGTTACTACATCAAGATCAAGCGGTCCAGCATCATAGGGATCTATTGCCTTCTCCTTCAGAACCTGAAAATCATCACCTCCACCGCGAATATAGTTATTTGCAGCAACCTTGTAAATCCTGTTCGGATCAAGAGGCTCCCAACCGCCGCGGCCGTCTGCAATCATCACTTCTGTAACTCTTCCGCCTGTCTGTGCAGCATAATCGAAGGCGGGTTTAGACGGATCCCAGACCATTTTGGCACCGGCCATCTGCAGGAATCGTCCGGCTCCCTCTTCTACCTGACTTAATCCGTGATCAAACACCTGCCATAGATCGGAACCCTTAATTTCAAAGGTCGCAACAAGGTTGCCGAAGGGAAGAACCTCCATCAGGCCCTGCATTGTAAGCTCTCCTGCTCCTACATCAGCCCTTATACCGCCGGCATTTGTTAACGCCACCTGTACACCGAAGGGACCGACCTCTTCAAGCATGGCATCGGCAATAAGATTCCCGATATTACTTTCTTCAGTTCTTGAGCGGATAAGCTCTGATTTTACGGTTCCGAGAACCTTTCCGGTGAAGGGAGCAAGCTCAACATTCTTAGCATCAACATAGGATTGAATGACAGAGTCGGAAGGTACATCGGCTGTCATCTTAATCGGCGAGCCCCACCAGCTTGATGCAACACCCTCTTCATCGAAGACAACCGTCAGATTACCGAGATATTTGTTATATTCATTAGCCTGAACGATCAGTACTGGTTCTTCGCCTGCTGATTCAACAACTGCGGGGTAATCATCTCCCGTTATAAAGGTGTGCGAATGGCCGCCGACAACGATATCAACACCGTCGAGGGATGCTGCTGCTTCCTTGTCATTCATAAAACCGTTATGACTGAGCATAATTATGACATCTACTCCCATCGCCTCCAGTTCATCTACTACAGGCTGAACCGAATCGACAACATCATTGAACACTACGCCCGGTGCAGGGCTTGAGATGGTCGGGGTAGAAGGAAGGGTTGAGCCCACGATTCCGACTCTTCTGCCGTCAACCCATTTTATCAGATAGGGCTGTATAAATCCGTCAATATCAGGATATCTGCTGAAATCAATATTTGTATTAACTACAGGTGTATCAAGGCCTGTAAGGAATTTTTTCATTCCCTCATTGCCCTTATA
>Ga0209633_10002974_pt1 | contig 15897 bp, 18 predicted proteins | sample Cruoilmetagenom1_FD_187290 | JGI IMG/M metagenome (GOLD analysis project Ga0209633, IMG submission 187290) | Oil polluted marine microbial communities from Coal Oil Point, Santa Barbara, California, USA - Sample 1 (SPAdes) (version 2) | ecosystem: Environmental > Aquatic > Marine > Oil seeps ... | reverse complement strand
ACGGGGGTAGACCCTTTGGCGCGCAAGCAGTTCTGGGGCCTGATTAATGAAATACGCAGCCGGCGCGAAAACCTCGATGTGATCGTTGCGACGGGGTATATGCCGGAGGCGGAGCAGTTTGACTGGCTAATGGTGATGGAGGCCGGCCGGGTTCTGGCGACAGGAGAGCCCGAAGCGCTCATGGCGCAAACTGCTGCGAATACGCTTGAAGAGGCGTTTGTGGCGCTTCGGCCGACGCCGAATCCGGAACGGCGGAAGCGTCCTGGCGAAAATCATTCGATAGTGAAAGCAGATGCGGATGTCTCGATTTCAGCCAGTGGTTTAACTCGCCGCTTCGGGGACTTTACCGCTGTGGATCAAGTCAGTTTCGAAATTGGGAAAGGCGAGATATTTGGTTTTGTCGGTTCGAACGGATGCGGCAAGACGACGACCATGAAAATGCTGACCGGGCTTCTTGAGCCGTCTGAAGGTGAAGCCCGGCTCTTCGGTGTTCCGGTCGATGCTAGAGATATAAATATGCGGCGGCGTATCGGCTACATGTCGCAAAGCTTTTCGCTCTATGGCGAACTTACAGTTCGGCAGAATCTTGACTTACATGCGCAGCTTTATGATCTGGTGCCTGTCGTTCGCCAGAGCCGTATCGCGAACCTGCTCGATTGGCTCGATCTCGCGAACTACAATGACAAAATCGCACGGGATCTCCCGCTTGGCGTGCGACAGCGGCTCTCGCTGGCGGTTGCTGTCATTCATGAACCCGAAGTGCTCATACTGGACGAGCCGACATCCGGCGTCGATCCAGCGGCTCGGGACAGGTTCTGGGACTTTCTGGTTGAGTTATCGCGCGACAAAGGCGTCACGATATTTATCTCGACCCATTACATCAACGAAGCCGAGCGCTGTGATCGCGTTGCTCTCATGCATGCCGGGCGCGTGCTTGCAACGGATACGCCGGCGAAATTGGCCGAGGCTGAAGCCGCGCCGACGCTTGAGGACGCGTTCGTTGCGGTGTTGACCCGCGCTGACAGTCATACGGATGAGTTGCATGAAAACGCCGAAGGTCTGGGGCAGGCGGGCGAGAGCGCCGCTGCGCGGCGAAATCTTTCCCGCACCTTTAGCCTATCGCGCATTTACGCCTACAGCCGCCGCGAGGAGCTGGAATTGCGCCGTGATCCCATTAGGTTGACCTTTGCGATGCTCGGCACGGCGATTTTGATGGTGATTTTCGGATACGGGATTTCGCTTGATGTTGAAGATGTGACGTTTGCTGTTCTTGATTATGACCAAACGTCCGGCAGCCGCGATTATCTGCGGAGTTATTCCGGTTCCCTTTATTTCCTTGAAAAGGAGCCGCTTGCCGATTTGGCGGATATGGAGCGGCGTCTGAAGAACAACGACATTAGCGTCGCCATCATTGTGCCCGACGGTTTCGGCAAAAATATCAAAAGCGCCCGGTCCGCCGAAGTCGCCGTTTGGATCGACGGCGCCATGCCGTTCCGTGCAATGACGATACGCGGTTATGTTGAGGCGCTGCATCAATATTATCTTCTCGATCTCATAAGCGAGGGGACGGCGTCAATGACCGACGCGCTTCCCGTTCGAATCGAATCGCGATTTCGCTACAATCAGGGCTTCGAAAGCATCAATGCGATGGCGCCCGCCGTCATAGCACTCCTGCTGTTGTTTATTCCGGCAATGTTGACCGCGCTTGGCGTCGTGCGAGAAAAGGAGCTTGGCTCCATCACAAACTTCTATGTTACGCCCGTAACGCGGATTGAATTTCTTCTTGGAAAGCAGATCCCTTACGTCATTCTGGGCGTCATCAATTTATTCTTCCTTGTTGGGATATCTGTGTTTCTATTCGGCGTGCCGGTAAAGGGAAGCTTTCTGACGTTGCTTCTTGGAAGCTTGTTTTATGTCGGCGCCGCCACGGCGTTCGGCCTGTTTGTTTCCACTTTCACGAAAACACAAGTCGCCGCACTATTCGGGTCTGCGCTGCTGACGATGATGCCGGCATTGATGTTTTCAGGCCTTATTCACCCCGTCACATCGCTTGAAGGCAGCGCCCGGATCATCGGCCAAGCGTTTCCGACGACTTATTTTCTTAAAGTGTCTCACGGCGTTTTTATGAAGGATTTGGGCTTTATGGAGCTAAGCGGCCATCTTGCCGCGCTTGCTGTCTTTGTCCCCGCGCTGCTGGGCCTGAGTGCGTTGTTCTTATCGAAGCAGTCAAAGTGAGCATGCGAAGCCTTAAAAACATTTACTACCTCGGACGGAAGGAGCTCTTCAGCTTCGTAAACGACACTGTGCTGCTTGTTTTTATAGCCTATGCGTTTTCGTTGAGCGTTTATTCCGTGGCGAGCGGAATTTCTTTCGAATTGCGCAATGCGCCCGTTGGGATCGTTGACCTCGATCGTTCGCAGCTCTCACGGCGCATTGCTTCAGCCCTGATGCCGCCTTATTTTATGGCGCCGGAGGAAATAGCATTCTCCGATATCGACGAGAATATGGATTTAGGGCGCTACACGTTTGTGCTTGTCTTTCCCGAAGATTTCGAAGCTGATGTTATCGCCGGCAAGCAGCCGGAGCTTCAGGTTAATATCGACGCGACAATCGTCGCCCATGCGGGCATCGGGGCCGGATATTTGCAAACGATCATTACCGGCGAGGTCATGGGTTTTCTGAATCGCGACGAGGGCCAGTATGCATTGCCCGTAACGATTGAGCCGCGTGTTGCATTCAATCCGAACTTGAACCAGGAATGGTTCATCAGCATCATGCAGATTATCAATTATGTGACATTGCTCGCAGTCATCCTCACCGGCGCTGCGCTCATTCGCGAGCGAGAGCGCGGCACCATAGACCACTTATTGGTGATGCCGATTACGCCGATGGAAATCATGGTGGCGAAATGCTGGGCAAACGGCGCCGTGATTCTTGTGGCAACGGCATTCGCGCTCATCATTGTAGTTCAAAGTGTCCTTCAGGTCCCGATCGCGGGATCGATCCCCCTGTTTCTTGCGGGCGCAATACTCTACCTTTTTTCGGCGACATCAATGGGCATTTTACTCGGCACGATAGCGCGCTCAATGCCGCAATTGTCGCTGCTGATCATGTTGATTATTTTGCCGATGCATATGCTTTCTGGTGGCTTGACGCCGCGTGATAGCCAACCGGAAATCGTGCAATGGGTGATGAATTTCGCTCCGTCCACACATTTTATCGCCTTTGCGCAGGCAATCCTTTATCGCGGCGCAGGCCTTGCCACAGTCTGGCCGTATCTTTTGCTCGTGGCCATGCTGGGGCTTGCCTTTTTTGTCTTTGCGTTAATGCGCTTCCGGCGCGCGATGGCTGCGATGCGGTGACGGATGCGCGTTGTTGCGGATGAAACATATTGGAGAACAAAGCGATGGGACGTGTTGGCGGAAAAGTTGCGCTGATAACTGGCGGCTCTATGGGCATGGGCGAGCAACATGCGTTGTTGTTAGCGAAAGAAGGGGCGAAAGTGATTGTCACGGATGTCGCAAATGACCAAGGCAAGATTGTTTTGGTCGGTTAGGGGTAAAAGGCAGTTGTCCGTTTTGTAGAAATTGCGTGACTGAACCCAATAACGAATTTGTGTGATAACCTTTCTTATGGGAAATGGTGCGGTTTAATTCTTACTTTTCGATGCTTTCCGCTTTAAAATAGCATCCTTGATTTCCTCAGGCGTTCACGCGCTTATTCCACTTTTTTCACCGGCAATCAGCATTGAGCGTATTTCTTCTACGCGGCCCTCAACAGCATCAAGCCGTTCTTGTGACCAGCCTTTTGTCAGCTCACTAATCGGCCGTGATTTTGATTGCTTCGACCTTGGTTCGACCAAGCGGGCGGTATTCCAGAACCTATCACCCAATTCTGGAATATCACTATAATCAATTTCAGAGTCTGTTATTGCCGCAATTTCTTTAACCGTAAGAGGTTTATTGTATTTCTTGTTCATATTCCTCTAACGCTTTCCTTGGGTCCTGCCGCCCTAAGACTCGAACTATGGCCGCAACGTCACCCTCCAGCTTATAATATATCGAATGAGCACCGCACACGCTGCGCCGGTATCCATCAAAGATATAATCGACAGGCGGGTACAAAAAGGGCTTTTCCCCAATTCTGAAAAATCTTTGTTCTAATTGATCGCGATAAATATCGGATTGAGCTTCGCCGAAATTTTCATCCCCGAAATCAGCGATTTGGATCAGGTCTTCTTCCGCTGCATTCGTTACACGATACTTACGCATTTCTCGCCTTACGCCGGCGTCTGGCTTCTTCCCAAATCTCATTCACACTGCGGTCGGAAAAACCGCTCTTCTCACCCTCAATCAATGCGGCGCGAATAGCTGCGATTTCTTCTGGCGTTTCCAATTCACTTGTCTGCCGTTCACGGATCAACTCACGAATAACTTCACTTTCAGAGCTGTAATGTCCGCTCGCCATTTGCGCTTTAATCCAATCGTCATGGCTATTAGTGAAGGAGATGCTTTTTCGTACTGTCATGGCATTGTCCTTTCAACAATATGGTTACATGTGGTTCTATTGTGCACCATATTTACGCAAAATGCAACCAAAGACGGGGAACGCCGAAGGCATCCCCCGCATCATCGTTCGCGGTCACCGGCTTCCCAGCCTGTACCGCAAGCCCATGATATCATGGTGTATTTTCGCGCACAATTCAGGAACATCATTGTTCCACAAATATCCTCGGGGGTTTGGGGGCAGATAGCCCCCAAAAATTATGGCCTGTGTTTCAATGGACCGTGTCATTGCCGTTCAGATAATTGCGCAAGGATAATAAGGCTTCGGCCATCCGGTCAGAAATTTCGCCATAGCCCTGGTTTTCCAATTCCTGCTTGAAATCCATTAACTCACGTTCACGGCTGTCTTTCATCATTTCACCGTAGTCCGAAATATGGAAATGACCTTGCGCCGGTTACCGCTGCTTAAACCAATATAATGATGAATAATTCCGTTTATGTGCTTTGCTTGTTCAACATCGCTTTGCCTAATCTCTCGTCCAAGCGCCAGCAAGTCATCGCCAATTTCAAATTGTTCGTCTTCAGACATGTAACGCTCCTTCCTTGGTGGTCGGACGTTAGAAACAAGGCAAGCGCTTGCGCTGAGTATTCGGCCAAATGGCGTTATTTCCCAGCCATCCGACCATAAGGGATCGAATGCTTACTCGGGTTTCTATGCCCGCCGGGTGAGTTTGCACCCTGATTTTCTTATTATAACAAATTCATCTCAGACACGCCACATTAATCGGTATACGTTTTATATTTCGTTGATTTTCTTTCTCCTCCGGCCTCGAAGGGCATTCACAAAATCCAGCCATCCCCCTAACGCCGCCAACCGCGCCGCGTATGTCAAAACGGACGTGGTTGCGTTCTTGACATACGCGCCTATGCGCTCGGCCTTGGCTTCGGGCGGCTGGAATAGTTCAGCCATCAACAAAAGGAGAAATTAAAATGACAACCAATAATAACAAACCCGCAGCAACGCTTAGAGACGGTAACCTCAAGGCGGTGATTTGGAAGAATGAAAAAGAGGATGGAGTTTTTTACTCAACAACCTTCTCGCGCACCTACAAAGACGGTGAGGGCAATTACACAGACGCCTTCGGCTTTTCTGGCTCCGAACTTTTGCGTATCGCCCAGCTCGCGACAAAAGCATATGAGTGCGCTCACGGTCTTCGTAAACAGGCGGCTGCATAATGACAAAATCTGTAGTTGTTAAAACCGTTTTCGAATGGGAGAGCCGGATAATTCGGCTTTCCTATCATCCCCTGAAATGGGACGTGATAGATCACCTAGAGCTTCGCGTAGATGGCAAGGAGCCAATTCCATTGACCGATACAGGCTATTATTCCCAATTCATTGAGCCGATGGATCCGCTATTAACTGTAGAAGAAATCGTTGAGACCGTGCGCTACCATTTAGAGGCCGCAGCAAAATCCCAAGCCTGGATCGAGGCCGAAGCCGCCCGCAAACAACTATCGCTGTTTTAAATATGGGCTCTCGCCGTTCACACCTTCGTGACATAAACCGCGAAATAAACCTCACGCGCTTGGCGTAGAAATTTCTTATGCTAACGATCAACCAGATTTATTTTGAGGGGCAATCAATGAGTTTTAATCCAACACATAAATTAAGTCGGCATGGCTGCAAATTGGAAATCGACAAGTCTTCGCGTAAAATGTTGATTAAACCATCAGGCAAGGCTGAACGTATTTTCGATTTTGACGACATTATAGAATGGAAAAGAGGCATGAAAGTTGGCGGCACCGGCGTTTGGGAAGGTGCTGTTGCAGCCAGTAAATTTCTTGTTTTCACGGTGAATGATCTTGATGACCCACTTTGGGAGATCAAGATCGCCGACAACAGGGACCGAGAAGCTTGGTACGCCCGTGTTACGGTCGCTATGAAGGGCCGTTAGGCCCAATCAAAACGACTGCTTGCGTTCGCCAACCTCAGATTCGTGTACAGCCTCGCCGGTAACAACAGGCTCAATCATGCCGTTCATCCAAAGGATGTATTCAAGGCCGCGCATTTTCTGGAACATGAAGGGCGTTTCTTCGCCCCACTCGCCATATCCGACACGCAAGCCGGTAAATATGCCTAATCCTGCTTGGTCTTTTACCTTGCCAGATTTCAGCTCGTGACCTTTGCGCATGCCTGAATATTGCATCGTGTCAAACACCATGCCCTCGCCATTACCTCCGGCGACCCGGATGCGGTCGCCGCGCGCCGCGATAACAACACGGGGTTTCAGGAATCGAAACGCCCAAATGCAAAACCCAATCGTTGCAAAAACCAAAATAATCGTGCCTGGCCATGATCTATTCGCATAAGCCTGCCCGTAACCGCCAGTCCAACGATCAACGGGCAAAAACATGATGGCGGGCATGGCAACAAACCACACCACGCCAATGAACAGCAGCGCCCATAGTACGATATTACGCCGATAGCCAGGCACGGAGAGTTTAACACCATCCTCGCCTTGATAATGGATTTTTGCACCTGCCGGCATTGGTCGCGGCTTAAGCGCGGCGCCTCGTATGACCGGCAATTTGTTTTCAATATCCGGTACGAACATCCATTTAAAGAACAACGAAATTGGATTACTCATGACGCTACATACTCCTTGTAAAAATTGGACCAATAAGGAACCCGCTGCATAAAGATCGGATCACTCCCAGGGTAAATGACGAGTTGGTTTTCTGATTGCCGTGAAAAGAAATATCCAACCTCATCAATCGACAAGAGCGGCGCGGATTGGATGCTTTTGCTCTTGCCGCTAAAGCCGGAAACCGCCTGGCCTGTGCTGATTTCGCCTTGGGAGATTTGCATCACCGACGACGTTCCAAGGCGTTTGGATACATATTCGAGCGTGGTGAGATCATTCATGCCGAAAAATTGAAGTAAACCTGCATTGCCCATGAAGGTTTCCCAACGCGCCTTATAAATGTCTTTAAGTTGATTGAGGTCTTGCCAGATTGACCAGATGCGCACGCCGTAACCGGCGAAGAGGCCCGCCGCAGTTTCTAACACGGCCATACGACCCAGTACGTGCATTTCATCGAGCAGCATCAAGGCCGGAATCTCTGGCGTTTCTGGGTTTTCTTCCACGGCTGCAAATAGCCGGTTTAAAAATAGCCGAAAAAATCGATTGTGACGATGCAACCGGCCAGCGGGCAAACATAGGTAAACGGAGGATTTACCAAACTTCCATGCTTTTAAATCAACTGCTCGTGCATCACCGCTCAAAGTTTTCGCCATTGGCGGGGAGGAGAGAAAGCCGATATTATCTCGCACCGTTGAAAGCACGCTCCCGCGTTCTTCGCTCCCCATGCCAATCAGCATATTGGCCATTTCCGCAGGAACGCCATGGGCGGTTTCTGATACCGACATATCAACCAGCAGCGTTTCAAATTCGCCCGTGCCTTCACCGTCTGAAGGGAGGTAAAGAAGTCTGCGCATTTCAATGAGGTCATGCGGGCCTGTTGATGCGCCGACCCAGGCGATCAGCCCACGCAAGACCAATCTTGCCGCAGAAGTCCAATGACTGTCTTTGTCGTTGTCACGCTCAATCACGAGAGCGTCCGCTATGCCGTCGCAATCATCGATATAAGTCGGGCTGTCTGGATCAAGCCCTGCCATTGGGTTGAAACCGGCCCTGTATTCATCCGGGACATCGGCGGTTCGAAATGGGTCAATGACGTAAACGTCGTGACCCAGTCCACCGGCGGGAATGCCGCGTCCAGCCCCACGTCGCTCGGCGGTAAGGGTGGCGTTTTCGCCCTTGGGATCGAGCACCAAAACGGAGCCAGGGTAGAGCAGCAGGTTCGGAACAATGACGCTTGTGCCCTTACCGGCGCGCGATCCGGCCACTGTCATGAGGTGACGGTTATCGCTAAGCCCGATCATGCGGTCTTGCGTGCCGCCCAGGATAATCTTGCCTGGTTTATACGCCCAAAAATCCGCCGATCTCAGCGTTTGCGGATTCATCCAAAGTGCGCGCGGAGCTGCGCCTTTTTCAGTGGAAGTTTGTGGAATGCCGCGCGGTAGATTTTCAAAGTGCATACGGTTGTACATTCGACAAACGCAGTTAATGCTGTATAAAAATCTATTCTTTGAGCCAATCACTTTTCTGTTAGGCGGCAAGAATTATTGTTGTGGATTTATTCTACTTAACTTGTGACTAAGAGTAGCGAGATATGTTTATTCTAGAATAAACCTCGTTCAAGGGACTCAATCGCAATCCCTTAAAAAACCGGCTCAAGAAAGATAATGTCGCAATGGCGCGCCCACGAAAGTCACCAGAACTTTTGCGAACTCAGCAATTGAATATTTCGCTTAGCCCCGTAGAGCATACGCGGCTCGCGGACCGCGCCAATAAAGCCAACATGACCTTAACTGACTTCACCCGCGCCGCCGCGCTCAACCGATCCGTGAAGGTCTATGAAAGCACCGCGCCCGACTTCATGACCCGCCATGAACTGCGCCGCATCGGCAACAACATCAATCAGGTTGTTCATTTGATGCATATCGGCAAAGTCGCCTCCGCTCATGATTTAATTCCCCATCTCGATAAGCTCGATCAACTTTTTGACTTATGGTTAGCCAATGGTTCCACGCGTCGCAAAGGCGGGGCGCAGCTTTAAAGGCGCCGCCAAATATTATTTGCATGATCGGGGCGCGGACACGTCTGACCGTGTCAGTTTTGTCGAAACCTTGAATGTCCCAACAAGGGATCCGCGCCGCGCAACAGCGCATATGATTGATACGGCGACCCATGCCGACCTTTTGAAGCGCGAGGCCGGTCTTAAAGGTGGCCGCAAGCTTGAAAAGCCCGTCTATTCCTATTCGCTCTCATGGCATCCGTCTGAGAAGCCGAGCCAGGAAGAGCAAATTGCGGCGGCAAAAGACACCCTTAAAGTTCTCGGCCTTGAAAATCATCAAGCCCTCATTGTCGCCCATAATGACCGCGATCACCCTCATGTGCATATCATCGTAAACAGGGTGCATCCCGAAACTGGCCGCGCGGCCGTCATGTCGAATGACCAGTTGAAACTTTCCCAATGGGCGGAAGATTATGAGCGCAAGCACGGACATATTCTATGCCCGCAGCGGGTCGCCAATAATGACAATCGCCGTCACCGATTTGTTAAGCATGACGCACAAACCCGCCGACAGCATTATGAGTGGAAGCGCTCCCAGTCCGATGAATTATGGGCCGCCTACCGCAAAGAAAAAGAAATTGCCCACGGTGCATACAAGCCCCGCTTTCAAACTCTATGGGATCAGCGCAATGCGCGTATCGTGACCGATAAGGCGCGGCTCAAAGCTGATTATAAAGAGAAATGGCGTGATCTATATCAGAAGCAGCGCGAAGCCCTGCACGCCTATGACAATCGCCTGACCGAGCGGCTGAAATACGCCGCCCGTCAAACCCATTCGAGCCGCATGCGCGCCTTTCTATCCGCTGTCGTTTCCGATGGCGTCATGCGTGCGCAATTCATTCAGGATCAACAGCATGAGCGAGGTGTGTTAAGCGCTCAGCAGCTACACGACATTTACGCCGCCTCACGCCGAGCGACCGATCAATGGGTAAATGAGCGTAATTATTTACGCGACAGCATCAAGGATCAAAACAAAGACCGCCTTGAGGATTATAAAGAGCGCTCAGACGATATTTGGAAGACACCGGCGGGTTCAGCATCCGAAGCGCAAAAACGCGCCCGTGAGGCCGCACAGCGAAAACTAAAAAGCGATGCGAAGCGGCGCAAAAGAAAACGTATTCGCGGGCCAAGCCCTTAACCTTTCATTTGCTGGCCACGGCGATACTTGAGCCAACACTGTATCGAGAGGCCGGTATCTTCATGAACCAGGAACGTCGACAGCAAATCCAAGATCGGATCGAAAAGCAATACGCTCAGCTCAAGGAAAATGAGGCGCATAACTCGATGCTGCGTGACCCGACTATTGGCGGGCATGCGCCCCGGCCATCGCAAAGCTTGATTGAAGCTTCTATTGGAGAAATCCCGCAAACTGACCGGCAGCTCAAACGACAAGCCCGTGATAACGTCGCCAGTGAGTTGAAGGCAGAACGTAAGTTAGAGGGGAGGCGGCGGAAATTGCAAAATAGCCTGAAAACCCTTGAGGCCAGTAACCAGAACGTGCCTGAACGCTCCGCCGATCCAAAAGAGCAGAAAAGGCAGGCGCTGCGTACTAAGCTGAGGCGGGATCATGAACGGGGAAAACAACAACAGCATAGTCGCTAAAATTAATTAATTCTGATTTGATCTGACACTTCTCTCAATCTTGCTTTGCTGCGTCGACCAGCTCCAATCAAATCAGGCACTGCTCTATTAATTAAGAGCATTTTGCGTGCGTGCAATTAGCGTATCCGGAAAATCCTCCTCTTTCATGCGGTCAATCGCTTCTGTCAACATTGCGCGGCCTTCATCTTCATGACCTGATTGTATGAGGTAACGCGCTTCAAGCGCCTGCATGCGAACTTCCCATAGTTCTCCGGGGCTGGCCTCATTTAATTTTTCAACCATAAGCGTCGGAAGGATAGAAGATGCTTCTTCAGTGGATCGCAATTCGAGAAAAGCATCAGCGCGCTGATAGTCAATCCACTGCACCGGCGCTGATGTTTCTCCAGCTAAGCTTGCGAAAGCCTCCCTCACGGGAGCCAGCACTTCGAGCGCGGCTTCATATTTGGCGGCCTGGATCATCATATTGCCTTCATTAGCCATTGCCCCAAGGCAAGCCATATGCTCTTCGCCTAAAATCGCACAGGAAATCTTCCGACCTTTTGAGATTTCAATTGCTGCTTCCCCATAGCGGCCCTGAGACGCAAGCGCGCTGCCCAAATGTGCCCGGGTTTCAGCAACAAGGGCGCTTTCATCACCATAAACAGCGGAAAGTTCTTCGATCGAGTTGCGCAATGCGTCTGCCGCCTCGGAATAACGCGAAGCAAAGACTAGTGCAGCGCCATAAAGCTGCCGCACCCGCATGATACGATACTCGGGAATATCAGAAGATTCTGTATACGGAGGCTTTGCAAGGCTTGAAAAAACCTCTACAGCGTCATCATAGCGTTCAAGCCGGCTATAGGCCTGCGCTAATTGCAAACGGGCTTCGAGGAGAAGATTAAGCTGGTCAAGGCTGGATGCATGATAATGAGTTTCTGCTTTTTCATTATATTCCGCAGATTTTTTAAATTCGAAGCGGCTTAAATAGAATTGCCCGTTGACGGTCAACCGCAGCATTTCCGCTTCTGCATTTTGCAATCCGAGGTTTATCTGAGCTTCATTGAGCCTCTGAAGGAAGCTGTCCGCGCGCTCAAGGTCGCCGCTGCGCACCATAGCATGAGCCCGCTTATAAGCAGTAATTACGCTGAGCGGATCATTCACACCATGGAGTTGAGAACGTAGATCGTAAAGCTTTTCGAGAGTTTTGGCTTGGCGTCCAAATTCTGAAAGCCCACCGTAAACATCGGCCAGAGTGGCGAGCACGGCTTCGTGCGTTTCAACGTTATCGGAGAAATTCTCATCAACGATAATAGATGCACGCTCAACCGCGTCATTGATCGTAGAGTTGGCGGTCACATTAGATGCCCGAGGGTCAGCTGTGTTCAATACCTCTTTGAGAAAATCAGAGGAGGCGCGTGCAATTTGCGCTTGCTTGTCGCTCTCGCGACGCGCGGCATTAACTTGAATACTGAAAGTGGTGCTTATTGTCGTCACTAATGCAAGGGTGATGAGTGCCGCTATAGAAATAAATAGCCGTACTCTCATGCGCTTTGCTTTGCGTCGCACGTGCCCTATTTCTGCTTCGCGGGCAGCCTGCATTCTTACCGTTTCGTGACGTCTCCCCAATTGGTGCAATCGTTCCAGCAACATATCGGCAGATGCGAGCCGCCTCGCAGGATCGCTGCGGGTGGCCTCTGCAATATCTTCACGCAGTAACGGGTCGCTAACATTATCCTCCCAGTTGGTGGTCAACGGTGTTTGAAGATCGCCAGCCAATATCTGGTACAAAATGACGCCAAGCGCATAAACGTCGCTACGGATACTTGCGGGCTGGCCGTTCAACATTTCTGGTGCCGCATAAATCGCAGTGGACCGGAAGGATTCCGACTGGGTGTCCTGTGTGAAACCAAGCGGCGTTATATTGAGGGCTTCTACGCGCTCACGGTCGAAAATCGCTGCGCTGCCAAAGTCAATAAGCGTTACACCAACGGAATTATCTTCCAGTTCGCGGACAAGTATGTTTGGCGGCTTGAGGTCCTTATGTAACACGCCCGCGCTGTGTGCGCGCGCAACCGCCTCGACGATGGAGGCGGCCAGTTTGACCCGTTTATCTATCGGCAGATTTTTCAGATTATCATCACGCGCCGCCCATTTCGACAGATCCTCGCCATTATCGGCAAATTCAATAAAGAACTCCGGTGTCTCGAAATTCCAATCGAGGACTGACGCCCCGTATCGGCTCGTTTGAGGGCTTTCCTTAAGAAGACGGGCGATTGTAACTTCTCGCTTTAAGGCGTCCAAGCCGGAAGCATCGCTTGCAAATTTATAAATACGCGTTTCGCCTGATTTTACATGCCTTGCCCGCCAGATTTCTCGTCCAGACGAGCTCGCGAGCATTTGATGTAAAACAAAATTCGGGCGTGAAGGAACTTTCTCGCCCTCGGTGAACGAAAAGTTGCTCGAAAGCGCCCGGCCTACGGCGACGCGTTCCACTGGCCCCTGAAACCGATAGCCGATCCGCTTTTGTGTGATCAAACGGGGCGCCGTTTCCGGCCCTAAAGCCGTTCGCAGCTTACTAACTGCGTTGGCAAGTACATTTTCGACGGTGACCTTTCCATCCCAGACTACGTCAAAAATTTCCTCTTTTGTCATTACCTCATCTGCGTTCGCAAGCAGTAGCCGCAACAATTCCAGAGGTTTTTTCTCGACCGGCACGGGCTCGCCGTCGACCACAAGCGTCATTGAAGATTCATCAAATTCCACACAGCTGAAACGATATCGATAAAGGACCGGCGTACCGTTGTCTTCTGCCATAATTGGCCTTTCCGCGATGCAAAACTATGGTTGCGCCAAAATGACACTGCGTTACTTAAGCCTATGATTCCAAGAAATAAAAGCCTCAATATAACGACGTTATGATTTCGTGATCACTTCGTGAAGACGACCAATGCCTAGATCGTTAAATGACGATTGTTGGGCTTCTATAATAGGCCCGAAAGGTGGCGGCAAAAACCGGGTTCAGGTGGCGTGATGCTAATATTCTCAAGCAAGGGGAGAGCGCCTTACAGCGCTAGCCGCAAAAGAGCGGGCCCACAGATGAGATTTGAGGGCCCGCTCTTCATCTAAGTTTGTATAGCGGTTGTCCGAGGTGAGGTTGAATATGCTTTCTGAAAACACTGTGGATACTCATCAATCCGAATTAAATGATTTTTCGCCGAGTTTGAATGGCAGCGGAGGGAAAACTGTTAAAAACGGTGCCATCGCCGACAACCCCGTCGCCACAGCTTATGATCGGCAATTGGAGCGGGCCAAGGTCCGTGAAGCGATCCGGAGCTTTGTTGAGGGTATCAAAGCCTCCTGGCAAACACTTCCGGATGGCCTTGAGGAAAGTCATGGTTTTAGCAACCTTGACAACATCATGAAATACAAGACTTTAACCAGTTTCCGTAGCCGCTGGTTTTTGTACTTTCTGAGCCTCAAAGTTGTTGCCGCTTCAGCTGCAGTCTTGGCCGCTGCGCTTTTGGCGACATTTTGGACAGGAACAGGTTCCGATTTAGCCTCAAACCTCATTGTGAGTTTTCAGTTTCGAAATTTTCTATTCCTCGCCTTTGTTGCCGGTGTTGGCTTGCCAGCGTTGCGAGTTATGCTGAAGGAGCACAGACATAAACTCGAAAGGGTACTAGAGCAATATCGAAGCGGTCTCTTTCGACAAGCTTCGAAAATTGAACTTCGTATATCGGAATACATTACCAATGAGAGCGGTGAAAGCACGAATAGTCGCGCTAAATTGAATAATTTTGCATCGACGATACAGGAAGCCAATACCGTTCGCGAGGGTTTGATTGAGATTATGTTTTCGTGGCGAAAGCTTGAGAGAATGTCATACTATTTACGACACGAGTGGGATACGTATTACAATGGTGTTTTGGAAGAACGCCAGCTTCCGAATAATTCTTCCTCTCGTATCGTACATGTCTCCTTTTGGACAATAGTTCTTGCTGTCGCCAGCGGACTAAGCTTAGTAGCCGTTTTTCTCGTCATCAAAAACGGTGACGCCTTACCAACCATATTGCCAACAGCTCTTACTACCATGTCACTGATGTTGTTTTCTTTCGCATATATAGCCGCAGTAGCTAATGCAAAAGAAGGTATTCTAGCGGTCGTGCGACACCTTATATTATTGGTCGCTGCTGTTGCCATCCCGCCCAGCCTCTTGGGAGTGACCATTCACTCAATGCCGGAACGCGCCATGTTTATTAGCCATCTTTATGTTTCATTTGGATTATACGTCGCCATAACAAATATTCTGGCTTGGGACTATGCGCGTCGTGCTGGTGATGATTATAAGCGCATTGCAGACATGGCGTGCGTCAAGATAATATCGGCTTTAAAAACACATCAAAAATCGGACATAATCGAAAAAATGGGAATACAGTTTCAGGATTTTTTAAAGCTCGATCAAAATACGAATATAGTAAGTCCCGACTGGAACGGCTGGACGCAGAATTACGAAGGTGATCTGCGTGAAATGCTCCGCACAGATGGTAGTATGGATGAATCTGAGATTGACGCACGAATTGCGGCGGACCCGTTAATATATGTTGGCGAAGAAACAAACAGGCGTATACAAGTGAGCCTCCTTGATCCCACGCTAGATTTTGTTCGAAAGTTTCCACATGTACGTACAGTTGAATAAAAGCAATTCACCCTTGTGACACAAATTTTCCGACGCCGAAGTTGTATTTCCAATAGTTTTTATCGTCAGTCCTGTTCCACAGCCATACATAGCTATCCCTGAATTGATTAACATTCAGCATATATTTGTATACGGACCATTATTATGGTATACTATCGTGAAATGTGATGGAAAATGACTAGGAGGATCAATGAATAATATATTTTCGAATTTACTTGGAGTTTCTAAACAAGCGCATTCCGAAGCGGTAAGTAAGGCTGTAAGCAAGCCAGAGGTTGAGCGACGGCGTCGCCCAAAATGGAAACCGATAGGTAAACCTGGACCTTATTGATAACATCCGGCTTTAATCATTGCCGATTTTACTTGGAAAAATTGTTAGCGCGGCTGGCGGAGCTTGAGCTATTGATGGCTC